>Ga0209415_10010904_pt1 | contig 15379 bp, 13 predicted proteins | sample PeaSoiSIISIP2007_FD_187696 | JGI IMG/M metagenome (GOLD analysis project Ga0209415, IMG submission 187696) | Peat soil microbial communities from Weissenstadt, Germany - SII-SIP-2007 (SPAdes) (version 2) | ecosystem: Environmental > Terrestrial > Soil > Wetlands > Peat | place: Germany... | reverse complement strand
GCGCCGATGCTGCGCTATGGCGTGTTTGCCAGCCGCTGGCCCCTGCGCGACCAGACGGTCTGGACCATCGTGAATCGCACCGAGTACAGCGTGGAAGGCCACCAGATAGAACTTCGGGCAGAAGAGGGCATGCGCTATTTCGATATTTATCATGGGACCGAACTGACGCCTGGGCGCAGTCCCGGGGGCAACGTCGTGCTCAGCTTTGATCTCGAAGCGCACGGCTACGGAGCGTTGCTAGCTACGAAGACGGCTCCGGATGCGGCTATGCAGGCGCTCATGGCGAAGATGAAGGAAATGACTTCCCAGCCGCTGGCTAGTTATTCGCATGAGCGGACGGTGCTGCCGCAGCAAATCGTGCCCATCCCCATCCCTGCGACGAAGCCTTCGTCGGCTTCTGCTTCGGAACTCCACGCCGGCATGGTAAAGATTCCCGGCGGAGATTTTAGTTTCAAGGTGCAGGGAATTGAGATCGAGGGTTCGGACGACGTAGGAGTGGACGTGCAGTATCCGTGGGAGGATTCTCCGCGGCGTTTTCACGAACATGGCATGCCGGTGAAATCAATTTGGATCGATACCTATCCCGTCACCAACGCGCAGTATAAGAAGTTTCTGGACAGTACCCACTACCATCCGCAAGATGATTTGAACTTTCTGCGCGACTGGAAGAACGGAAGTTTTCCCGCTGGCTGGGACAACAAACCGGTAACGTGGGTTTCTTTAGAAGACGCGCGCGCTTATGCGGCGTGGGCGGGCAAGCGGTTGCCGCATGAGTGGGAATGGCAGTACGCGGCGCAAGGCAGCGATGGCCGCGTCTATCCGTGGGGGAATGACTGGAACGCAAGCGCGGTGCCGGTGCCCGACAAGAGCCGCACTATGCGCGGACCGGATGCGGTGGATGCGCACCCGCAAGGAAAAAGCCCGTTCGGCGTGATGGACCTGGTTGGCAATGTTTGGCAATGGACCGAAGAATTCGCCGACGAGCACACGCGCGCCGCGATTGTGCGCGGCGGCGAATACTATCAACCGCAGGGTTCGATCTGGTATTTCCCAGTGACGTACAAGCTCACCGAGCACGGCAAGCTGCTGCTGACCGCGCCGGGGCTCGATCGCTCCGGCGGAGTCGGTTTCCGCTGCGTTCGGGATGCGGATTAACCAGAGGCTGATTTTCCTGAGCCTGATTCCTGGGGGCTCAACAGCGCAGTGGCTCAACGCTTGCGGTCGAGGGCAATTTCGCACAGCAGAATGTTCTCCCCAAAAGTACGCGGGGCTGAACATCCAAAATGTTGCAACTGCTTCAACAATGCGGGTGTCGAGTCGTTAATCCAGCCAGCATCAAACAGCCAGAGCTTCGTTCCCGGAGCCAGGTTATAGGTTTGGGTGAGAGTCGCCATCTGGCCCGGGAAATCGTCCGCATAAAACTTCCATTCGTTGGGGTGGGCCGTAATCACGGTATAGGGCCCGCAGTCCGCCTTGGCAAAGGCGTGCAGCGGGGGAAACACCTGGACAACACCGTGGCCGCAGAAGTAATAACCGAATAGCAGGCCGCTCTGGTAGTCGGCGACCACGAGCGATCCCGGCGCTGCCGTTTGCCGGAAAAAATCCACCGCATCCTTCATCAGCGGACGAGCCTGGTTCTTCGCCCGGATCGGTGGCGGCGGGGAAGGGAACACGTTACACACAAACAAAGCGGCGATGAGTGCGAGGGGCATCACCCAACTTCGAGAGCGCGCCAACGATGAGAGTCCGATCGACGCGCCGCTGATCGCGAACAATAGGAGACATGCCGAGTGGCGCGTGGCCCCGTAGGGATACTGCCCGGCAAGGGCAGCGCCACAGTTGACCGCAAAGGGCAGGCCCAACAGCAGCGCGAGTTCGCGGGAGCTTGGGCCGGCCTTCTTCAACGAAATCCTCCCGCTCAGCAGCAAGGTCATGCCCGCCAGAAACGCCAGCAAAGCGAGAGTCCCTACGACTCCATGGCTGAAGAGGTAGGTGAAGACGCGTAGAGTCTGTACCGCAGTAAAACTGGCTGGGTTGCGGTCACCCGCATGGAAAACGGATTTGCGATAGATGTCGTAGTACTCGCGCAGCATCTCGGTCTGGCGCAAGGGCGCGATGCGGGTGACGAGGAAATAAGTGCTGAGAGCCACGCCCCCGATTTGTCCTGCAGCCCAAGCCGCAGTCAGTCCTGGACGATTTCTGTAGGGATACAGCCGCACCAGGATGTAGACGCCGATGGCGAAGGCGAACAGGAGCGCAGAATAGTGAACGAGAATCGCGCCGTAGAGCGACAGCGAAAACAGAATCATCAGCAGCGGCGAATCCTCTCGAATCGCTCGCTCCGAGAAGTAAAGGCATGCGGAAATGAAAAACAGGAGCAGAGCATATTGCCGGATCTCCGCCGATAAGCCAATCATTGCGGGCGCGAATGCGAACAGAACGAGTCCCAGCAACGCGGTGGAACGGTTCGAAACATCCTTCAGCCACAAGTAGGCGAGCCAGCAGCAGGCGGTCCCGGCCAGTACCGACGGCATACGCAGCATCCATTCCGATTGCCCAAGCGAACGCCAGAAATAAAGCACGAGGAGCAACAAGGGCGGATGAGCCGTCGTAAGCGTCGCCTGGTACGCAAGACGCAGGGACGGCTGGTCGGAAAGAAGGTTGTGAAGTGCCTCGTCGGGATTGAGGAACGATGCCCGAGCCTCAAACAGCCTTGCCAGGAAGCCACCGGCCACCACCAACAGCGGAAGGAGATTTGCGTTGCGCCCATCGGGGCTTACGTCGAACTCCCGCCTGCCGCTCGAAGAGGGTTCCACTTGGAGCAAAGTTGTTGGTGCCTTATCCGGCGGAATCATTCTGAGAATCAGGATCCTAAGCAGATAGATAGTACTATGCCAGAATCAGAAGCGTTCGATTCCAGAGGGAGTGAGATGCAGACCCAGACCGCCCTGGCTTCACCAACCCGAATGCCCCGGTTCTCGGCGTCGTCTGCGCTGGCGATGGTTCTGCTCGCGGTGGTTTTCTTTGGTGTGATTCGCTACCGGCTGCGCGACATGCCGCTGGAACGCGATGAGGGCGAATACGCCTACTCCGGGCAACTCCTGCTGCAAGGGATCCCCCCCTACAAACTGGCTTACAACATGAAGTTGCCAGGGATCTATCTGGCTTATGCGGGCATGCTCGCCGCTTTCGGCGAAACGCCGGCCGGGATTCATCTCGGGCTTCTGCTGGTAAATGCGGCTGCTGTGTTGCTGGTGTATTTCCTGACTGCTCTTCTGTTCGGGAGACTGGCGGCGGTGATTGCCGGTTGCAGCTACGCCTTACTGTCGACGAGCATTTCGGTCATGGGATTCGCGGCGCATGCGACGAACTTTGTAGTACTTCCGGCGGTGCTGGGCCTGCTGCTTTTGGTGAAGGCAGAACGATCGGGGAACTCATGGCTTCTCTTCCTGAGCGGCTTATGTGGCGGAATTGCCATTCTGATGAAACAGCACGGAGTATTCTTTGTGCTGTTCTGCATTCTCTCTCTGGTTTGGAACGATGAGAAACAGGAAGTTGAGGCCAAGACGATCCTGCGGCGGAGCGCGGTATTCGCCTCAGGAGTCATTCTTCCCTATGCCGCCACCTGCTGGCTCCTCTACCGGGCGGGAGTGTTCCGGGAGTTCTGGTTTTGGACCGTGTCGTACGCCGGTGAGTATTCGAAAATCGGCACGCGCAGAGCCGTGCGCGCTTTTCTGGAAAACTCCAGAACCGTTGCCAGCCCTGCCGCTGCGGTCTGGATTCTCGCCGCCGTCGGCCTGAGCGCGCTGCTATGGAGCCCAGGCGCACGCCGGCATTCGAGGCTGGTTGGAGGGTTGTCCCTCTTTTCGTTTCTGGCCGTATGCCCGGGAGGATACTTCCGCCCGCATTATTTTGTCCTGCTGCTTCCGGTGACGGCAATTCTTGCGGGAGTTGCGGTGAGTGCGCTCACAGAAAAACTGGCGGAGCATTCCAGGCCCGCGCCCGTCCTGCTCATTCCTGTTCTGGTGTTTCTTGCGTCATTCGGATACGCGATCTTCCAGCAGCGGCAGGTGTATTTCTCCATGAGTGCGCTGCAGGTCTCACAATTCACTTACGGAGTCAATGCCTTTGGCCCGGCGAAGGAGGTCGCCGACTACATCAAGAAGAATTCCGCAGAAACCGCGCAGATCGCGGTGCTTGGTTCTGAACCTGAGATCTACTTCTACGCGCGGCGCCACTCCGCCACCGGCTATCTCTACATGTACAGCCTGATTGGACGGCAGAAATACAGCACCCGCATGCGGGAAGAGATGATTCACGAATTGCAGACCAATCATCCGGACTATCTGGTTTACGTCGATGTAGCGGATTCGTGGGGCGAGAACTATGGCATGCTACAGGCGGCCGGCTCGCTGGACTGGCTCAAGGACTACAGGCATGAAGACTATGAACAGGTGGGAGTGGCGGACATCCAGGATAGAACGGTGGGAGGCCAAACCGTGAGCGACCCAACCGTGGGAGGCCAAACCGAGTATGTCTGGGGCGCCGCGGCCAAGACCTATGTGGCGCATTCCTCCAATGCGATCTATGTGCTCAAGCGAAAGCAGCCGTAGGCTTCACGAATCCACCCGGACCTTGCTCACGTGCCGAACATATTTTGTTTTTGTGCAAATGCCTGCACCGTCTGTTAGGATGTGCGCAATCAGGCCGTGATATCCCCTGCATTTTGTAGGGGTTGATGCCGCGGCGATGGCACTCAAACTGCACTGCATGAGCGCAGCGAAGTGTCTCTTGCGGCGGAGCCGGTGGGGCCGGTCGCCAAAGGCAGGTAGCAGTTTGCAGAGCGGACCAGACGCAGCGAGGGTGGTGAGGGTGTTCCGGCGCCGCCGGACGAGCCGCCATCGCCGGAATCGGAAAATTCGGCGCGTCCTGCTGGCTGTATTCTGCGCCGGACTTGCCATCGGGTTTGCGGTCGTCGCCCTTCAGCATCGATCTCATTCCGACGCATCCGCGGCCGCAGGGCCAAGCCGTCAACTAGCCGATGCCAGCCGGAATCTTTTTCTTCTCACCCAACAGGAATCGCTGCGCCAGATGGAGCAACGCCCGGTGTATCCCTATTCGGTCGTGCCCGGTGGAGTAAAGGATGTGAGCGAGTTGAAGCGGGCGGCGGAACATGATCCGGTAGTCGCGGATCATTACCGGGGATTCGACTACAAGCACGCCCGCGTCGAGGTGCTGAAAGCGACGCTTACCGCTTACGTTTCGTATCGCATCGGCAAAAAAGTTTATTGGATGCGGCATCCGGTCACGCTGAAGAAGGGCGAAACCGTGATCATGGTCGACGATCAGGTCAAGGCCCGCGCCCGCTGCGGCAATCGAGTGGAGGAAGTTCCGCAGCAGGCGATGTTATCCGCCGAACCGCTGGCCGCAAAGTTTGAAGAACCCATACACCCGGCTATCGGCCCCGCCTTCGCCGATCCGTCCGTCCCTTTTCAGTCCGCATTCCTGAACCGTCCAAGTTTGCCGGGATTAGGCCCGGCGCCGCCGTTGACCTTGTATGATCCGTTCGTGAACGGAACCTGGATCCCGATTAATCCACCACCGCTTCCCGGCGTGTGTGGCGTGGGAAAGAACAAGAACGGCACGGGCGGTGCCACGGGTGGCAAGAAGCGCAAGGGAGATCCGTGCGGCGGCGTCGGCGGATCGATCCCTGAGCCCGGTACCTGGCTGCTGGTCGCATCTGGCCTGGCCTTGATTGTGTGGAAAACGCGAAACAGATTTGCCCAAAGCTAGCGCGCCTGCCTCCATTCCGTAGGTTTTACGCATTCCATCGCAGCGTTGACGCCCGCCCTAAGTTCTAATACCAACGTAAGCCCCTCCGGTAGGTATGACTGCTACAATCGCGCTATAACCTCAAAAGACAGCCCAGGCGCAGGTGTTCATGCACAGTTGTTTGCGAATCATGATGAGTCGGCTGCTGCTGGCCGCACTCTGTGCGCCGCTGGTCATATCTTCTCTGCTGGCACAAACATCTCTTCCTGACATCACGGTTCGCAGCGTGAGAGTCCTCGGCGCCAAAGATGCGGTCGAAATCGAAGTGGAAGCCAGTGACCGGATCGTCCCGCAAACCAAGGTGCTAACCGGGCCTGATCGCCTGGTGGTCGACTTTCCCAACGCCGTCCCCGGCAACCAGCTACGCAGTCAGTCCGTCGACCGGGGAGAAGTGAAAGACCTGCGCATCGGCCTGTTTCAGGCGAAGCCCCCGGTCACGCGCATGGTGCTCGATTTGAAGGCCGCGCAGTCCTACCAGATTTTTCCCTATGGCCGGACGGTCATGATCAAGATTATGGGTGGGACCTCTGAGGTTGCAGCCAGCGAAGTCCGTGCACCTTCAGAGCCGCCGGCGCGCCCCGGGCTGGTAGTCGCCAATTACACGGCGCGAGCGGAACCGGTCCGCCTGGTGAATTCTGATCAACCCACGCTCGACGTAACTTACCGCAACGGGCTGCTGGGAATCAGGGCCAACAAAGCGACGTTGTCTGAGGTTTTGTTCGCCGTGCAGCAGCGCACGGGAGCCGAGGTTGCCATGGCGGCCGGAGCGGAGCAGGAAAAAGTGGTGGCCGACATTGAGCCCGCGCCCGCACCTGAAGTTCTGGCGCGGCTGTTAAATGGTTCCAAGTTTAATTTTCTGATTTTGAGCGCGCCCAACGATCCGCAGCATCTGGATCGCGTGATCTTGAGCCCACGCCCGGAAGTCGGGTATGTGGTGCCGCTGTCTCCCGTGCAAACTGACGATCCCGAGGAAGCCGCGTCCCCGGCCTCCAGCGTGCAGCCCGCCATCCGTGCCGCAGCGCCCCAGCAGGCGCCTCCGCAGCCTGAAGTGAAAACTCCTCCCGACCAGAATACTCCCGACCAATAATCTCCGGCTGGGAAAACCGACGGAAAAAGAATTGGAAGATCCTCGCGCGCTTACTGCGGCGTGATCAGGCGAATCGGCACCGGGGAAGAACCCGTGACTGCCGGATTCGGTGTGGTGTTGCCGTTGCCGCAGCCTGCGACGTTTAAGACGGTTGCCTGGACGTTGCCATACTGGTCGACCACGTTAATGAACACCTGCAGGAATCCTATGATTGTGACCTGGGTAGTTCCACTGGTGTTTATGGTTGGCGGGTCGTAGATGGGCAGCGAGACGATGGAACTGCTGGACGAGATACCATTGCCGCTCAGCGCGCCAAACAGGGGACTGGCGCTTCCGGCAGTGATCTGGAACGGGAATGCGGTATTGTTGATCGCATCCTGGCCGTCGTTCATGGTGTAGGGGTCAGCCTGGTGAATCAGGCACTGCACGGCCCCGGCAGTGTCGTAGTCGGGATTCTCGCTGAGGTCGACCGTGTTCATTTGCTGTACACCGCACTGGTAGACGGTCGACTGGTCGCAGCCCGCGATCGCCTGTTGGTAAAGGCCGGAAGCGCATGAGGGGACTGCGGCCGGAGTCGTCGTGGGCGCCTGTCCCGGAACGAATTGTAAGTTCGGGGGACCCAGCACATACACGGCCCGGACGAAGTTGGCCCCGGGCGGGTTTGGGGCGGTACGTAAGGTGCAAGATGAGCCCGTGTGCGTACAATCCGGCGACAGGTAGAATGTTTCGCCAATCACACCGTTCGTGCCAGTTCCGCCCAGCGAGATACCAGGATGAGTGATCGACCCGTCGGTGGTGCTCACCAGGGGGTTGCACGGAGTTTTCGTATGAGTGACGGTATCCAACTGGTTGCAATAGAATCCATGGCTATCTTGGGCCGGGTAAAGAGGATCCAGGTTCGGCACCAGCCACGGTTTTACGCAGCGCGGCTGCACCGGGGTGATCGTCCCGGTGGGGCCATTGCTGATGTTCCCCGAATTTGACGAATTAAAAGCTTCGGCCGTTGCGGTGGCGCTGATGTTGTTTCCGGGATTGCCCCAGATGCGCGAGAAAAAAGTGGGCAGGCTGGTGCGCGTGAGCTGCACCGTGACCATAGGATTCACTCCGAAGGCCGCGGGCAGCGTCTCGCAGAGGGCGCTGGTCGTGCCCCCGGCGGAGTAGGTCACGTTCACGGTAGTTGGTACCGCGCCTCCCACTGCGGTTTGCGTCGCAGCCCCTACCGCAGCCACAGTGGCCGGGCTGGCGGATCCGCCACAAACCGCCTGCCACGAAGATGCCGTGTTGCCGGGATCGCCGGTCATGCCCGACATGGAAATGACTCGAGCCGCCGCCAGCGCGCCCGCATCGGCCGAGCGTTGCGCCTCTTCTCGTGCCAGGTAAAGGGTGATGACATCAATCGAGAGGGCGGCCATGGCAATGATCGCGACCATGGCCAGCGCGACCAAAACCATGGTGACGCCGCGCTCGCGGCTGCGAGAATCGCGCGTTGAACGAGCTTTGCGGACGGCAGGCGATTTCATACTTTTCTTCTAGTTCTCGTTCATGGCCACGGCCGCGACCCCGATCGCGTTGGGCAGTGCCGTCCGGGCGCGGAGGACGCTGGCGATGCGGCCGAATCGCCATTGGTAGCCATATTGAATGCTGACGCAAGTGCCGATGATTTCGCTTTGCAAGGGGCCCACCAACACTGGCCCCGGATGACAGTTGATATTGGCTGGCTGTGCTGCCGTAAGCGGAGCGAAGTAGTAGCCCCGGTTGATGATAATCGTCAACCCAGGCGCCGGACAGCCGTTCCCGCTGGCGGTAGATGTCCACGTCAATCCCGAGGGCGAGCTGGGCGGCGTGATGCCGCAGTCGTTGATGTTGTTGGCCAGCAAGTACCGGTCAACGTCCTGAAAGGCGTCGAGCACCGAGGCCGGGGTGGACTGCGAAGGTTGGAGCAAATCGTTGGCCGGATCAGCCGCAGCCACGCGGGCCGCGTCGCGCGCAATGTTGGTGAGTTTCTGTTTCAACGTGAAGGCATTGCTGAAGTCAAAGATGCCAATCACAAAAAACACCAGCAAGGGCAGGGCAACGGCAAACTCCACCAATTGCGCGGCGCGGTTGTCGCGCCACGCGGACCGGGCCAGGCCGCGGAGGCACTTCCTCACTTGAGGCAGACCGGTCACTGCGTCTCCATCCGCACGCGCGCCGACGTGGTCAGCCAGATCTTCTGCTGGTTCAGGGAAGTGAAAGGGAGCCAGAACTGAAACGGATATTGAAACGATACGGAAATGCCGCAGACCCCGGTCGCGCCCCCGGTGACGCCCGATAATTGAACGGGGCCCTGCACGCATACGCTGCTGCTGGCGACGCTACAGGAAGCCGAGGCGCCAGGGCATGCAGTAAAGACGGGCCGTGGCGACGGAGGCCGGGCCTGTGTCGGATCCAGTTTCGAGGTGAGCAAGGCGGCTTGCACAGCATTGACTGCGTTCGTCTGAAACTGGTTCGTGCTGCCGCAGGTTGTGCAATAAGGAGTGGCCCCGGCGCGCGCGCCTTCCTGGGCGGCGCGCGTGATCGCGCCATAAATACTGAACGCCTGGCCGAACCAGAAGATCCCCAGCAGCATCATGAACATCAACGGCAGGACGGCCGCGGCTTCCGCAATCTCAGCGCCGCGCGTTTCAACCGCCAGCCCGCGAAGAGTGGATCGCACCGAATGCAGCATTTAGGCCACAACTCCCAGTTTCCAGAGAATCCCGTAAAGCACCACCGTGAACGCCAGCGCCACCCCATACGGGATTTTCAACGACTCTGGATTATCCAGCGAAACCCGCTCCCCCGGCAATTGGAAAGTCACCAGCGAGACCAGGATGTGCCCGATATTGCGCAAGGTCTGACGCACGCGCCCTTTGTAAATCACCAGAGCCACGGCCATCAGCCCGGCCACGAAAACCGACGCTACCAGAAGATCGATCAGTTTCGGCCCTACAAACGCGCCCAATGCTCCGGCCAGCTTCCAGTCGCCGGCGCCCAGGCTGCGCAGCAGGACGAACGGCAGCAGTAAAGCCAAGCCGACCGCCACACCTTTCAGCGAAGTTGCCAGCCCGCTCCAGCCGCCGAGCACGGTGTTCGCGGCGATCCCTAGCAGCAACCCGGGCACCGTCAGCCAGTTCGGAATGCGCCGGCTGCGCAGGTCGGTCCATCCGGCGATCAAAGACAGCAGCACCGCCCCCGCCAGAATGACCGGTTTCAAACGAGCCTCAAGCCGGGCCGGCAGGCGATCCGGACGTCTGCGCTGGGTTCATGATATTGAAAACGATCCATTTTGTGACGGTTCAGGAATCACCAGCGCGGAGGGCTTCGCCGGCTCCGCCCGCTTCGCTATTCCCCCGCAAAAGCGGCCTCTAGCGCGGATTCTCACATAGCAGGAGGGCGAAGTCAACGAAGGGCCGGATGCCCGATTTCTGGAGCGATTCCTTCGTTGGCTACGTTGTCCGGGCCAGGAAAATGAAAAGGCCCGGAACGCGTCCAGGCCTTTGGAAAACACTATTGCTTGCTTACCGATTAAATGCCGGAGCCGCATTGTGCTCGGCGATGATCTTCCTGGCGCTATCCGCGAGAGCCTTGGCCTGCGGCAGAAGTTCCAGGCCCTTGATCACTTCCGGATCGGACTCGGCGCGAACCTTCAAGCCCTCGTCCTGCCCGAAGGCATCGACGAAGATTTCCGACTTGATGCTCGACTTGATCCAGTCGCTGTTGTCGAGCAGCTCTGCCTGAGTATAGGGAACGTTAGCGTCATCCAGCGACTTGCGGAATTCCTGGAGGGTTTGTTCGTCGACTTCAAAGCTCTTTGTGGGATGGTGATCGACCACATAGCGCTTGGCGAAGTTGAAGAAAGCGTAGTGCTGCAGCAGCGTGTCCTGGAAGTGGTTGCCCTTGATCGGAGGAATGTTGACGTCCGGCGTGATGCCGCCGCCGCCGTATACCGTGCGCCCACTGTCAGTGAGCTTCACCTCGCGGTTGGCGGTGTTGGAACTCTCGGCGCTGTCGCGGTTGTAATAGTAGTCGTAAAGCGAAATGTTGCTGTAGTCGCGCTGAATCAGGCGTCCGCTCGGCGTGTAGTAGTGGGCGGTGGTCAGCGCGAGACCGGTGTTTTCCGATAGCGGATACACCGTCTGCACCAGACCTTTGCCGAAGGTTACTTCGCCCGCGATCAGGCCGCGGTCGTGATCTTGAATCGCTCCGGAAACAATCTCGGCCGCCGAAGCGGTAAGCCGGTTCACCAGAACAACAATCGGATAATCCTTGCCGCCATTGCCATGCTGCGCGATGTATCGTTTCTCGGCGGAAGCGCGGCCGTGGTGAGAGACGATCAGCTGGCCCTTCTTCAGGAACTTGTCGGCCACGCCGACACCTTCGCTGAGCAAACCGCCAGGATTGCCGCGCAGGTCGAGGATGAGTCCCTTCAGGTCGCCGAAGGAATCAAGCGCGTCGGAAACTTCATGCTCGGTCGTTTCGTTAAAGCCGTTGACGTGCATGTATCCAACGCCCGGCTTGATCAGGAAGTGTACGTCGACGCTGTAGCGCGGAATCTCGTCGCGGATGAGGGTGAACTCCATCGGCTTCTCGACGCCGTCGCGCGCGATGCTGATATGAACCGTGGTGCCCTTGGGGCCCTTCAGCAGATCGGCCACGTCGCCGGTGGACATATTCTCTGTGGATTTGCCGTCGACGGCGATGATGACGTCCCCGGGATGAATACCGGCCTTGTAAGCGGGCGTGCCGGTGAAGGGATAAAGCACGATCACCTTGTTGTTGCGCGGGCCGACGGTCATACCCACGCCGTAATACTTGCCGCGCTGGTCCTCGCGCATCAACGCGTAGGACTTTGGATCAAAGAAATTTGAGTGCGGATCGAGCGCGTGCAGCATGCCGGGGATCGCGCCGTTATAAATAGCTTTGTCCGCGTTCACCGGCTCGGCGTAGTTGTCTTCGACGAGCGCATACACATCGGTGAACTGCTTCAGACTATCTTTGACCTCGGAGTCGCCGGTCAAGGACGATTGCTGGCCGGAACGCTGGGCAAACAGAATGCCCAGGAAACCGCAGGCGAGCAGAAAAAAAACTACCAGGTAGAGTGATCGGCGAGAACTACGGGCCATCTAGATTTCCTTCGTTGAGGGCTTGCTTCCACCCCAGCTACCGCGCTGATATCACGCAGTATATCACCAGCTTAGACTCCCCCGGACCGGGATTATCACCTTGGTAACCCTGCCCGGAAAAGGACCTGCCAATGAGATGCGGCGGCAAGCGGATTGGGTTCCCGGCCAGCGAAAACTGTCCTGATTATGGTGCCAGGGCTGGCTCTGCCGTGTGGGCCACCGGTTTGGATGGCGCCGGGTCCGCCGAAGCGGTCTGTTGGGGCGGGCTCGGTCGAATCTGTCCCGGTTTGGCTGGCTTGCGACGCGATGCGTCCTCGTCGTCACCGTCCGGCCAGCGACGCCGGTATGGGCCACGGGAGGGAAAAGACGGGATCGAGAATCCAATTCCCGCGCCGATCCCCGCCCCAACGGTTGCAAGAGCGAGCGTGGCGCGCGCGCCAGCGTTTCCCCTGGCCGCAACCGCCCATCCTACGACGCCTCCGATCACAACGCCGATTAAGGCGTGCGCCGGGCTGGGTCGAGATTGCCACATGCGGGGATAGCCGGGCCCACCCATCGGCGGATAGCCTGCCCTAAACGGAGGACGGGGCATTCGCCGCGGCATTTGGGCTAATGTGGTTTCGCTATTCGCGCTGCGGCGAACCTGCGTGGCGTCACTCACCCCAGCGCAGGCATCGTCAGCAGGCGTGTACTGGCATCGTGCCACCGCGACCGGATCGGCTTGGGCGCTATTGTTCTTCGAATCCGCGGTTTGTGGCAGGGCCGTCGATCCCAAGAACAAGATTGTCGTCAGGAGAGAGGCAAGAATTCTTAGGTTCTTCATGATCGCAGCCTAGCTCTCACGATGCGTTTGCACTCAGGCGGTTAGGGCAGTTTCTGGAGTGTCCCATCGGATGAGCACTTGAGGCTGCCGGAAGAATCGCCGGGCTTGCACGTACACCGAGTGCGAGTCTGCAGGATTGCCTCGAGCGCGCGCGGCATATGCTTCGGCACCTCGAAGACGACCACCTGCACTGCGGCGCCCTGACCGCGGTAGGAAATGCGGAAGAAGTGGCTGTGTCGCCGCATCTTCACCAGCCCGACTGCAATCGTCGGCAGCACGCCGAGGTGCAGCGTTACTTCTTTGGAATATTCATACGACTCGATGGACGAGTAAGGAATCTCCAGCTTGTTGCCGGCCTGCATGAAGATCAGTGAGATTTCCGACGTGGTATCCAGCCGGGCGATAACGCCGCTGAGAACTCCGGGCACGGTGCCGCCCACGTACTTCGCATGGCCATCCTCCAGAGCCAACGCCGGCATCGACAGCAGTAGAAAAAAACAGAACGGCAGGAGTCTTTTCACGCTGCACCTCTTCAAGATTCTGCTGAGTGCAGCGTAGAGGATTGTTTTCGAACGGGAAGCCAGGTCTGGGGCACTTTCTCGAGTGTCACAGGGATTCAATCGGCTGGCGGATGAACTCTTCGAAGCGTTTCAATTCCGAGATCGACGTCTCTGACAGCAAGGCGAAGGGAATTGCCCGGCAGCCCGGTGGAAGTTCTGCCGCGGTCAGCAGATCGCACACTACGGCCGCGGTCTGCTTCAGGCCACGCTGCCAGTTGGGCTCACGCGCGTCGCGCAAGACGAGGCTGTCGGGATGGAATCCAACGGCGGTCAGCACCGCGCGCGCCACTTTCAGAAACTCCGGCCAGCGCGAGGCCACGCCTACCAGCGCTCCCGAGGGTGCAGGCAAGTATCCCGCGAGCGAAGCCGGGACCGAGGAAATCTGCAGCGTGATTAGTTCCGTGCCCGGCGGCAGTAACTCCCGGGCCGCAGCCGCGCGGTTGGGCAACACAACCGGCACGCCGCCTTCGGGCGTTTTCGGACAATCCTGCGGCGAGCACGACTCAACCGGGAAAGTAACGGCGCGGGCAATCTCCGCCGCCAGGATGCGGCGCAGTTCTTCGTCCGGCTCAATCAAGAGAAAGTGGTCCGGAGGCTGCAGTTCAAGCCACTGGCGCAGCCGCGCGCGCAGCACGGGCAACGTGGCGCCCAGCTTGCGCGCCGAGCGGAACAGCCGCGCAAGCATTTGATCGAGCGCCAGGGCCGGTGTGGATGACGTTTCCGGCTTGCTGGCGCGTACATAGACTCCGCTGCCGCGGCGGAACTCCACCCAGCGCTCGCGCTCGAGTTGGCGATATCCCGCGCTGATCGTGTTGGGATGCAGTTGGAAGCGCCGCGCCAGGTCGCGCGTCGAGGGCAGCCGCTGGCCCGGCGCCAGGTCGTCGCTCAGAATGCCGAGCACGACCTGGGTCACCAGCTGTTCGCGGATCGAGACTTCGCTGCCGCGCGCAAACCAGAATTGCATGGCGGCAACATCATATCGCGCTCGCTGCCGCGTTCCGTCGAGTTTCTGTCCGGCGATTTTCCGTCCTAGCGCCTAGGCGTTTACCGAGATGCCATTCGCACTGGACTCGGTGAGCTGCGGGATCAGGCTCGGATCGCTGCTTGACCCAAACTGCCGCAGACCCAGCAGGGCGGAGTTATAAGCCGCCTGCGCGGAGGCAACGTCGCCCGAGGCCGGCGCCTGGCCAGACTGCTCAAACTTCAGGCCGTCCCCCCATCCCTGAAGGTGATGGCGAAGATTGTTGTGCGTGGGGTCGGTCTGCTGAAAGTCCTGGTGAAGCTGGGCATAGTCCTGATCCGCGGCCGAAAGATTTCCTGACTTCAGGTCCTGCCCCAGCTGTTTGAAAGTTTGTGCGATGGGACCGCTCGAGGTGGAGGATATCGAATTGTTAAGCTGCTGCAACGCAGTGAAGTCCTGGTTCGCTGCAGAGATGTTGCCGCCCTGCAGATCCGAGCCGAGCTGCTGGAACTCCTGCTGAAACTGCTGCAGGTTGATGGGAGTGCGCGGGACGCTGGGGGGCAAGGGATGGCTGCTCGAAATAATCGATATGGACATTGGCTTCTCCTCGAATCGCAACCGATTCTCCATAGCAAAAGCACGTTCGATGCCACGCCGCTGCGCTCTCATGGGGAGCCGGAGTTCACGCATTCCACAGACTTTGCCGATAATCCTTTGCGGCGTGAGTGCCGAATCGTGAACAGCGCGGCAAGTCCTGCCCACTGCCGACCGAGCAAATCGTGCCCACCCTCTAGTGGTGCAATTTGAGGAAATGATCCGTAACAGGGCATCGCTTTAGCGATGCCACCAAAGGGCCTGGAAGTGGAACGGCTTTAGCCGCTGCGGCTTGGCTCCACAGGGGCTAAATGTTGTGTCTCAACAGGTTGTTGACATCGAGACCGGATCGGCTGATGGGCGGTTTCTGACCAAGAC
>Ga0209415_10010903_pt1 | contig 15381 bp, 17 predicted proteins | sample PeaSoiSIISIP2007_FD_187696 | JGI IMG/M metagenome (GOLD analysis project Ga0209415, IMG submission 187696) | Peat soil microbial communities from Weissenstadt, Germany - SII-SIP-2007 (SPAdes) (version 2) | ecosystem: Environmental > Terrestrial > Soil > Wetlands > Peat | place: Germany... | reverse complement strand
GTCTCCCTTGTGTCGCTCAGGGTGCTACCGACGAGCCATCTCCCGCTCGGCGATGGCCGAGCGTCACGCCTGGCGGAGGTGCCAGATCAGGGTTCAGGCCACCCTCCTCGCAGGTGGCCATCTCGCGCGGGATCACTGTTCGGTGGCGCGGGCCAGCACCGCCGTCTCGCCGCGGCGGGGTCAGCCGCTCGCCGCGATAGCGCCGCCTGGCAGCCAGTTCCCGGTCTGCGAGATGTTCCTCTGGTGGCGGAGGCGGGAAATTGATTAGTCTGCTCAACCGTGCTTCCTCCGGACCACGGTCCGACTGCTGGCAGGCGCGCGGCCGAACGATGTGGCCCCATCAGAAATGGCGGGTTCAGGTTCAGCATCTCGCGCCGTGGGCTACATGCGCGCCGACTCGTTGGCGTGTTGACCCTGACGCTGAGCGCGGTCGGACCGACAGTCGCGCTGGTGTCGGCGTCTCCTAGTGCGGCGGCCGCGGGCGCCAGCTCGGACAAGTCGACGATCAGTCAGCTCGAGCAGCGCATCGCGAGGGAGGGCGCGCTGGCTCAGGCCCTCGTCACCCGTTACGACCAGGCCGAAGGCCGGATGGTCATGATCCAGCGTCACATCGTCCGGGACCGCGCCGCTCTTGGGAACGACCACCGTGCGCAGGCCAAAGCGGCGGTCCGGCTACGCCGCGTGGCGATCGACGCGTACATCAACGCTATGTCCGGCAGCTCGACAACATTCACCGGCTCCGCCAACGCCACGACGCTGCCCGAGCGCGAGGTCTACTTGGGCGTAGCGGGCGGGAGCCTGGACACCGCGATGACCACCTTGCAGGTGGACCAGCACCGCACGACGGTGACCCAGATCGCCTTGCGCACCGAGCAGGCCGAGACCGCGGCCACGCTCCGCCAACTCACGGTGGCACGCCAGGCGGCCCAGGCCGCGACCGCGGCCGACGAGGCGACGCTCGGCCACGTGAGCGCCAACCTCCTGGCCCTGGTGACCGCCGCCAACGAGCGGCGCCAGGCGGCCCAGGAGCAAGCATCCGAACAAGCGCTCGCCTCGACGCCGCCGCAGCCCAGCACCGCGGCTGCTCCGGCTCCCGCGCCACAGCCTGCGCCTGGCGGCTACGCCAACCCGTTGAGATCGATCGGCGGCCTCTCGCCCGAGCGGATCGACCAGGGCGTCGACTACAACGGCTTCGGCCCCATCTACGCCGTCGGTGACGGGGTGGTGCTCAGCACCGTGAACGGCGGCTGGCCGGGCGGCACCTACATCACCTATCGGCTCACCGACGGGCCCGCGGCCGGCCTCGTCGTCTATGCCGCCGAGGACATCAACCCCACGGTGCAGATCGGCGAGAACGTGACGCCGAACACGGTCATCGGCCAGCTGTACGATGGGCCGACCGGCATCGAGACCGGGTGGGCGGACGGTGGCCTCGGAGACACCATGGCGGCCGCCGACGGCCAGTTCAACGGGTCGAACTCGACGGCCTTCGGCTACAACTTCTCGCAGCTGCTCGTGTCCCTCGGAGCTCCGGGAGGGATCCCGAGCAATCCGCCGCCGGGAGGGCTCCCGGCCGGATGGCCGCAATGGTGAGCCGCTGGGAGCTCCTCGCTCGCGCGGTTCAGCCCGTCCGAAGCCGCCCTGCACTGCGTTCCTAGCCTCGTCACACCCCCGCCCGGCTCTGCCGGCCGGTTGCGGCGATGTCAGGTCTCGCTCCCTGGCGTGCGACGGGCTCGCGCGACAACCGGCACCGAGTCCTTTCGGCCTTCGGCGCTCGAGAGCGCAGTGGAACGAAGGGCACGAGTCCGGCCCCTCCCGCCAACCTCTTGCCGGTAGCGTTTCGCCCGTGCCCGACGAGCCGCCATTGCTCAGCCGGCGTGACCTCCGCCGGCTCCGTCGGCAACGGGGAGACGCCCGGGCCCTCTTCTGGTTCATCGGCGCGGCACTCGTCGTGACGGCGGTGCAGTGGGGCGTCTTCAACCACGACCTCGCCCTCGGGATCGCCCTCGCCTTCGGCGCTGTGGTCCTCCTCCGGCTGTGGACGTATGCACTCGAACGCATGGACTATTTGGTCACGGACCAACGCGTACCTGCGCCGACCTTTGGTCGCCTGGGACGAGCGATCGCCATGTTGCGAGCTTGGCGATCGCAGCGCTGAGAGGCTGGGAATTGCGGCGCAACGAGGTCAGGAGCGCCTACACACGACGGGCGGACGTTCTGCGCTCGTTGTGACTGCATGAGATCGCGCTGATTGCCGCCGTGCGGCCCGTTCGGCGCGGCGACCACCGACGGCCGAGCTCAGTTGCACCGTCTGCAGACGCCGCGTAACTCATGGGTACTTTCCCAGCCCGATCAGCAGTATCGGCGCGGCGCCCCGACCGATGTCACACAATTGCCACGGTTCGCCCGAGGACGAGTGGGTCGGTGGCGAGAAGCAGAGTGCCGCCTTTCCTTCCCTCCCCTGGCGCTGCCCAAGATCACCTGCAACGGTTTTCGGAGAACTCGGGCACGGCAGTACCCTCATGAGCCCCGTGCGGCACGCTAGGTTCGGCATATGGGAGGTGGCGAGCCCAGCGTTCGGACGCTGTACGTCCTTCGGCATGCGAAGTCGACCTGGAACCAGCTTGAGCTCGCCGACCACGAGCGACCGCTCGCCCCCCGGGGTCGGCGAGCCGCGCGCGCCCTGGCTGGACGCATGGAGCGCCTTGGGATCTCGCCGAAAGTCGTGCTTTGCTCGACGGCGACCCGCGCCCGGGAGACGCTCGAGGCGCTTGCGCCCGCCCTCGCAGCGGGGGTCCAGGTGTGCCTGGAGGACGACCTCTACGCCGCGGGCGTCGAGGAGCTGCTGATCCGGCTGCACCGCCTACCCGACAGCGAGACGGCGGTGCTGCTCGTCGGCCACAACCCCGGGCTGCAGGATCTGGTGCTCGAGCTCTGCGGCGACGGCGACCCGGACGAGCTGGACCGGTTGCGCGAGAAGTTCCCGACCTGCGCGCTCGCCACGCTCACGGTCGAGAACTGCTCCTGGGCGGAGCTGACTGCCGGCTCCGCGGTCCTGCGATCGCTGCTGGTTCCCGGGTAGGCGCGCGACAATCCCGCCGGGCGCGCCTCGGTAGGCTCGACGTCATCGGCGATCCGGGGAGCCCGACATGATTGACCGTTCCCTGCGGCTCACCCTCGCCGTCGTCGTGGTGGCCCTCGCGGCCGCGCCGATGGCTGGCGTCCGCCTCGCCGATGCCAGCGCCGCCTCGTTGCGCAGTCGAGCCGAGGCGCGCCAAGGAGCCGCAGTCGGTCGCGGCGCGGCGCCCGCGGCGGCGGGGCGGAGCGCTCCGCGGGCGCCCGCCGCGCTCCCGTACGTCGCGGTGTCCGGGAACCACCTGGTCGACGCCGCCGGCCACGTGATCCGGCTCCTCGGCGTCGACCGGTCCGGGACGGAGTTCGCCTGCGTCCAGGGGCTCGGCAACCTGTACGGGCCGTCCTCGGCGGCGTCGGTCCGCGCCATGGCGAGCTGGCACATCGACGCCGTTCGGGTGCCGCTGAACGAGGACTGCTGGCTCGGCATCAACGGCGTCCCGGCGCGTTACTCAGGTGCGGCCTACCGGCGCTCGGTCGCCCGCTACGTGCGGACCATCCAGTCCATCGGCCTCGTCGTCGTGCTCGACCTGCACTGGAACGCGCCCGGTCGCGAGCGGTCCACCGGTCAGCAGGTGATGGCCGACGCCGACCACTCGCCCGCGTTCTGGCGGTCCGTGGCGGCCTACTTCAGAGCCGACCACGGGTTGGTGTTCGACCTGTACAACGAGCCGCACGACATCTCGTGGCCGTGCTGGCTCCACGGCTGCGTGACGGGCGCGGGCTGGCGGACGGCGGGCATGCAGAGCCTCGTCGACGCCGTCCGCTCGGCCGGCGCGACCCAGCCGCTGATGGTGGGGGGGCTCGAGTGGGCGGGCTCGCTGGCGGGCTGGCTCCGCTACGAGCCGCGTGACCCGTTACACCAGCTCGTCGCGAGCGTCCACTCCTACAACTTCGGTGGCTGCGTCACCGCGGCGTGCTGGAACGCGAACGTCCTGCGCGTCGCGCGCCACGTCCCGATTGTCACGGGAGAGCTCGGGGAGAACGACTGCGCCGACGGCTACATCGACCGCTACATGTCCTGGGCGGACGCCCACGGCATCTCGTACCTCGGCTGGGCCTGGGACGCCGGCACGAGCTGCAGCGGGTTCCCGAGCCTCGTCTCCAGCTGGTCCGGCACGCCGACCGCCTATGGCATCGGCCTCAAGGCGCACCTCGCCGCCCTGGCGGGGTAGGAAGGCCTATCGCGGCGTCCGGTCAGCCGCGCATGTTCACGGCGTTGACCCGCACGGGCTGCATCGTCACGACGACTCTCGACTCGCCGGGCCGGTCGTGCGCGCGCAGGTCCGCCTGGTACTTCGAGCCGACCCGGTCGGCGAAGGCGTAGTCGTCGTCCGGCTCGACCAGCGCGTCCCCACGGAGCTCGAGGTAGCGGTAGGGCTGCGCGAGATCGAGGATGAACAGGTTGCATGCCGGGTTGCGCAGGAGGTTCTTCGTCTTCTGGCGCGAGGTGTTGAGCGAGATGCGGACGGCCTCGCCCTCGGCGAGGAACCACACCTCCGACAGCTGCGGGCGGCCGTCCGGGCCGATGGTCGCGAGTGTGGCGACCTCGGCGTCGAGCAGGTCGCGGTGCGACTCGGGGATCGAGGACATGGGGCGCTCCTTCTCCGTCTTCGGTCAGTCGTGGTGTCGTGGTCGTGCTGTCGGACCGCTCGCCCGGCGGTGGGCCCGGCGAAGCTCGTCACCGGCCTGGCCGTGGGGCGGGACGTCGAGCTACCGGCCGCCCGCGTGCCGGTACGCAGATCGGGCAGCGGGAACCATCAGGCAGAGCGTAGGTGGAGCGCCGCGCCCCCCGCCCCCGTACGACGCGAACCGCCGCCGAAGCGCGTTCGCCGGTACGCCCGCCGCGCCCGCGAAGGCCTGACCGAAGGTGGCACCTGGCCGGCGATTGTGCAGACCGGAAGGCGTCGCGCGGCCATTCGGCACGTGCCATGCTGATCGGGCCCTGCACCGGCCCCTGGGCTGCTCGGCCCGGCGGGTGCGCTGGCGCCCAGGTCGTGGTGGGCCTTCGGGGCGCGGTCGCAACGGGTCAGCACGGGAGGGGAACGGAGATGTCACCGGTCGCACGCGCGGAGAACGTCGGAAGCTTGCTCAGGCCCTCCGCGCTGCTGGAGGCGCGCCGGGAGGCGGCGGATGGGACGATCGCGCCCGAGGAGCTGCGAACGCTCGAGGACGAGGCCGTGCTGCGGGCGATCGACCTGCAAGGGCGCGCCGGCCTCGACGTGATGACCGACGGTGAGCTCCGCCGGGGCGCCTGGGCGCAGATGCCCGAGGTGCTCACCGGCTTCGAGGTCCGCGAGACCGGGCCAGGACTCGTCTGGCACGACGCAGCCGGAGCGGTGAGCGGCGCGGGGGTGCCGCGGTTCCCGACGGTCGTCGGGCCGGTCCGGGTCGACGGGCGGACGAGCCTGGAGGACGACTACGCGTTCCTCGCCGCCCACGCGAGGACCCGCACGAAGTTCTGCCTCGCGGCGCCGAGCTACCACCGGCGCTACTGGAGCGACCAGTACTCCACGCATGCCTACGACAGCTGCGAGCGGTACCTCGAGGATGTCCGCGACGCCCAGCGCCAGATCGTGGAGCGCCTGGTCGCACTCGGCTGCGACTACATCCAGCTCGACGCGCCGAACTACGGCTCCCTCTGCGACCGCGAGAACCGGGAGCGCATGGCCGCGCAGGGCCATGACCTCGACGCGGAACTCGAGTTCGACGCGGCCCTCGACAACTCGCTCGTCGCGGGTCTCCCGGGAGTCACCGGCGCCCTGCACATCTGCCGCGGCAACGGTCCGGGGGGCCTGTGGCACTCGAGCGGTGGCTACGGCGTGATCTCCCCTTCGCTCTTCCCCCGCCTCGAGTTCGACACCCTCCTGCTCGAGTACGACACCGACCGCGCCGGGGACTTCGGCCCGCTGCGCGACGTGCGCGAGGGCACCGTCGTGGTGCTGGGGCTCCTCACGACGAAGTCGCCTGCGCTGGAGGAGGAGCACGACGTCGAGCGCAGGGTCAGGGAGGCCGCCTCCGTGAAGCCGCTGGCCGAGCTGGCGCTCAGCGCCCAGTGCGGCTTCGCCTCCGTGGCGGCGGGCAATCCGCTGAGCGTAGCGGACGAGGAGGCGAAGCTCGGTCTCGTGGGCCGCCTGGCCCGCAAGGTGTGGGGCCCGGCGTCCTGAGCACGCCGGTGTCCTCGCCACGCCGGGCCGGCCCGGTCAGCCGGCGATCTTGGTCGCGCGCGCCATGACGTCCTTCGCGACGGAGTTGGCCCAGGACGAGGAGAAGGGCTGCGTGAGGTTCACGAACGTCAGCGCGATCTCGGCGCGGCCCTCGGCGTAGTAGTAGATGTCCTCGTAGAGCTTCCCGGGGATGTTGCCGCCGGTCAGCGTGAAACGGAGGTGCACGCCGCCACTGCCGTTGCCGAGGTGGGGCAGCGGCTGCACGGCGACGCTTGCCTTCACCTTGCCGCCGGACTGCGCGGCGGTCACCGCCGCCATCAGTGTCTTCAGGCACGACTGCACCTTCGGGTTGGCGAACGCCGACAGGTCGGCGAGCACCTGCTTGGCGGACGAGAGGAAGACGACCTCAGAGTTCACGCTCGGCAGTCCCGTGATCGAGCCCTTGAGGCCGAACACCTTCGAGGTGACGTCGGCGGTGGCGTCGCCCCCCGGCTTGCCCACCGTGCCGAACGGGTCGGCGCTGACCTTGGCGCCTGCCTTCTTCATGCAGCTCACGGCCGTCTTGCCGAGCGGCACTGCCGAGGGAGGCGCCTGCGAGCTCGACCACTTCGCCGACTTCGGCAGGTCCGAGCTCTTGACGTTGATCTGGGTCGCCTTCGTCGAATCGGACCCGCCCGATCCGTGGGGCCGTGCAGCGGCTCCGGCAGCGGTGGCGGAGGCCGCGCCGGCGACGAGCGCGAGCGCCGAAGCGACCAGAACGAAGCGACGCAGCGAGGACCGAATCGTCATCATGTGGGCTCCTCCGGTGAGTACACGCTTCTCCTGAGGACCCTACCCGGTGAGCAGGGAATCCACCGCGTTCCAGGTGCGCCTCACGGCCGCCCGGGAGCGCGGCCGCGACGTGTGGCACGAGGGCGCGGTGTTAGCATGATTGTGTGGAATGCCCCATGTGCGGTGACCTGATGAGCCCGCTCGAGTTCTCGACCGCCGCGAACCTCGACCTCGGCTGCTCGTGCGACGTCGTTCCGATCAGCAGCACGTCGTCGTCCTGGGAGTGCGCCACCTGTGGCGAGTTCCAGGTGACGCGCGCCTAGGGCTGACGGCGCTCTCCAGCTCGACCGGATCCTCGTTCCCCGTTCCCTGCCCGTCAGGGGGTGTCTGTGGCCCCGACGCGGACGAGGACCTTCATCGACTGCTCAGGGTGCTCCGCGACGAACGCGAGGGCCTCGGCCGTCCGCTCGAGCGGGAACTGCTGGGTGATGAGGGGTCCGAGCGCGTCCCTCGCACCGGAGACGAGACGGATCGCCGCGGCGAAGTCGTCGCGGTCGCAGCAGCTCGTGCCGAGGATGTCGAGCTCCTTGTGGGCGGGCAGCCCGTAGGGGAAGCTGACCTCCCGGTCGGTGAGCCCGACGACCACGACCCGCCCACCGTGGGTCACCACGTCAAGCGCCTGGCGGAACGCCCCCGGCACCGCGGTGGTGTCGAGCACCACCTCGGGGCCCGATCCTTCGGACCACTCCGACAGGAGCTCCGCCGTCGGCGAGGAGAAGGGGTCGACCACCAGGTCGGCGACGGCAGCCGGCCCGATCGTGCGCCGGTTGGCGAGCGGCTCGACCACGGCGACGATCGCCCCGGCCGCCTTCGCAGCGAGGCAGACGGCCTGGCCGATCGGCCCGGCGCCGTAGACGACGACGTGCTCGCCGGGGGCGACCCTGCCGCGGCGCACGGCGTGCACCGCGACCGAGACCGGCTCTACGAACGCGGTCAGCTCCGCGGCCAGGTCACCCGTGGGGAACACGTGGCTGCGCGGCACGACAAGGCGGTCGGCGAGGCCGCCGTCGACGTGCACGCCGAGCACCTGCAGCCGGCTGCAGACGTTCGGGCGTCCCGTCGTGCACGGGTAGCACTCGCCGCAGGCGAACACGGGCATGACGGCGACGCGCTCACCGACGTCGAGCCCCTCACCGGCGCCGGCGAACGCCTCGACGATGCAGGAGAGCTCGTGCCCTTGGATCCTCGGGTAGAGGCTGCCGCCTGAGGGCTTGGCCCCGAGGTCGCCGTGGAAGAGGTGGACGTCCGAGCCGCACAGCCCGACGGCCTCCGGCCGGAGCAGCACCGCGGAGTCGCGGTCGAGCACCGGTGCGGGCAGCTCCACCGCTTCCATCCGCCCCGGCTCACGGGTGAGGACGGCCCGCATCGTGATCGGCACCGCCGGCCCGCTCCTCAGCCCGGGTAGGCGATCAGGGTGCCGCCATCGACGGGGATGACCGCGCCGGTGATGAAGCTCGACGCCCGGGACGCGAGGAGCAGGGCCACGCCTTTCAGCTCGCTCGTGTCGCCCATCCGCCCGAGGGGGACGGTGCGGGCCCAGACCGAGTCGTCGATCGGCTTCCAGCCCTCGGCGCCGACCGCCGAGCCGATGTTCGTGTGGAACGGCCCCGGGGCGATGGCGTTGACGCGGATGCCGTGCGGGGCGAGCTCCAGGGCGGCCTGGCGGACGATGTTGATCACCGCGGCCTTGCTCGCCGCGTAGGAGTAGCCGACGAGCGGGTCGGCGCGCAGGCCCGCCGTCGAGGCCGTCGCCACGATCCGCCCCGACTGCTGCGCCTTCATCGGGACCGACGCGGCCTGGATCGTCGAGAAGACGCCTTCCAGGTTGACGGCGAGGACACGCCGCCACCGATCCGGGTCCGTCCCCGCCAGCTGCCCGCCGTTCTCGCGGAGGCCCGGCGCCAGCGAGATGCCCGCGTTGGCGAACGCGGCGTCCAGCCCACCCCAGTTGTCGACGGCCTCGGCGACGGCGGCCTGCACCTGCTCGGGCTCGGTCACGTCCGTCGTCACGACGCGCACCTCGCCCGGCAGTTCGGCGAAGCGCTTCGCGACGATCTCCAGGCCCTCACGGTCGCGGTCGGCTGCGACGACCCGGGCGCCACACTCGACCATCGCCTCGGCGATGGCGAGGCCGATCCCGCTCGCCGCACCGGTGACGAGCACTCGGCTGCCCCGCACCCCGAGGATCCGCTCGACGGCCGCGGCCGTCACGCTCTCTGTGCTCACGGGCGCATCCCCCCTGTTCGACTGGGTCCCGACCGGGCCGCGGACGACCCGGTCGCCGGCCCTCCGGGCCGTGGCGGCGACGCTACCGTCGCGCTCCTGGATGGTCAACAGTCCTGGCGACGATCGCGGCGATTCCGCCGCCTGCGATGATGCAGGGCGCCCGGGGCCGGAGGGGCGGAGCGAGTTTCGGGGCGCCGTAGCCTCGCGGGCGTGACCGACGACCAACGCTTCACGCTCCGCTTCGAGGACCCCTTCGTCGCGCCGCCGGAGGCGCGTGACGTAGCACGCCGGCTGAGGGGCCATCTCGCCCACCCGGTGACGGTGTGGACGGCGGGCGGCTCCGACGACCCGGCCGGTCTCACGGTCTCGTCGCTGCTCGTCGCCGAAGGCGAGCCGGCCCGCGTCCTCGGTCTCGTCGGGACCCACACCGACCTGCTCGAGGCCGTGCGGCACACCGGAGCCTTCGTCGTGCACGTGCTCGAGGAGGCCGACGAGCGTCTCGCCGGGCGGTTCGCCGGCGCCTATCCGGGCGACCCGTTCGAGGGGCTCGACCTCGCGTGGAGCGAGTGGGGCCCCCGCCTCGCCGGCGCGCGCTCGGTCGCCTCGTGCCGGTTGGAGGGCGTCGAGCGCGTCGGCTACCAGCAGCTCGTCCGCGGTGTGATCGAGCAGGTGACGATCGGGGAGGACCGGCTCCCCCTCGTCCACCAGCTGGGCCGCTACCGGGCGCTGCGGCCCGAGCGCTGAGGTCACGGGCACGCGCGGAGCGCTGGCGCGCGGCCGTAGGGTGGACCGCGTCCGGCATCCTGCGGCGACCTCGCGAGCGGCGGTCGCAGCGGGTGAGCGCCTCGCCGGGAGGCGCGGGAGAGCTACGGAGGAACCGTCATGAGCGAGCAGGTCGTGGGCAAGCCCGTCTCGCAGAGCGGGGTCTTCTCCATTGGCGAACGGGTGGTGCACCGGCTCGGCTACGGCGCGATGCGCATCACCGGGCCGGGCATCTGGGGCCCGCCGGCCGACCGCGACGAGGCGATCCGGGTGCTGCGGCGCGCCGTCGAGCTCGGGGTGAACTTCATCGACACGGCCGACTCGTACGGGCCGTACGTCAGCGAGGAGCTGATCCGCGAGGCGCTCCACCCGTACCCGCCGGAGCTCGTCATCGCGACGAAGGCCGGCCTGCTGCGGACGGGCCCGGACGAGTGGTACCCCCTCGGCCGCCCGGAGTACCTCCGCCAGGAGGCCGAGATGAGCCTGCGCCGGCTCGGCGTCGAGCGGCTCGACCTGTTCCAGCTGCACCGGGTGGACCCGACGGTGCCCGCCGCCGAGCAGTTCGGCCTCCTGAAGGAGCTTCGCGACGAGGGCAAGGTCGCCGAGGTCGGCCTCTCGGAAGTGTCGGTTCCCGAGGTCGAGGCGGCGCGCGCGATCGTGCCGGTCGCCACGGTCCAGAACCTCTACAACCTCGCCACCCGCCGGTCCGAGGCCGTCCTCGACCATTGCGCGCGCGAACGCCTCGGCTTCATCCCGTGGTTCCCGATCGCGGCAGGGGATCTGGCCCGGCCGGGTGGGCCGCTCGATCTCGTCGCCAAGGAGAGCGGCGCCACGCCGAGCCAGGTCGCCCTGGCGTGGCTGCTGCAGCGCTCACCGGTCATGCTGCCGATCCCCGGCACCTCCACCGTCGAGCATCTGGAGGAGAACTGCGCCGCGGCGGCGCTCAAGCTGACCGCCGAGCAGTTCCGAGATCTGGAGCGTGCCGTCGAGCCCGGGTGAGCACGGCCGGCAGGCCACCTCGATCAGCTCTGGTGCGGCGCCACCTTCACGGCGGTGCCGTAGGCGCAGATCTCGGTCCACACCCCGCCCATCTCGGAGGTGTCGAAGCGCATCGCCACGACCGCGTTGCCGCCCTTTGCGGCGGCGGCGTCGGCGAGGCGCTCGATGACCTCCTGGCGGCTCTGCTCCAGGTTCCTCGTCATGCCGCGGAGCTCGCCGCCGATGATCGACTTGAAGCCGGCGCCCATTTGCGAGAACGCGTTGCGCGACCGGACCGTCAGGCCGAAGACCTCGCCCAGCACCTCGACGATGTCGTAGCCGGGAAGCTCGTTCGTCGTCGCGATGAGCATGTGGCGACTCCCTCCCGCTGGTTGGGCCCGCGAGGACGTGGCGGGCGCGTGCGCAGCGTAGCGAGCGCCGCCTCGAGCGGCCGCTGGGCGCGGGCGCGCCCGGGCGCTTCGACGGCGCACCGGCGCCGGCTCAGCCGGCCGGCTTGGTCCCCCTGACGACGGCCGCCTCGTTGACGACCGGAAGGGCCTGGACGTCGACGAGGCCGGCGCCCTCGAACATCGCGACCCAGGCGGCCATCGAGACCGGCCGTTCCTGGAAGCGCAGCAGGTAGCGGCCGGCGTTCTTGGCGATCCGCCACCAGCCGGCCGGCCCCTTGCGGAGCATCAGGGCGAGCTTGGAGGAGATGATCTCCCGGTCACGCGAGTCGCCGCCGCGGCCGAACATCATGTCGCCGATGACCAGCCGGCCACCGGGTCGCAGCCAGCGCGCGGCGCTGCGGACGGCCACCGCCTTGTCGGGGTCCCGGAGGTGGTGCAGGGCGTAGTTCGACACGACGAGGTCGACCGAGCCGGCCGGGATGTCCAGGTGCTCGATCGGCACGGCGCGCCCCTCGACGTTGCCGACGCCCGCCTGGCGGGCGTTCGCGTCGAGCAGGTCAATCATCGCCTGGCTGACGTCGACGGCGAGCACCGAGCCGGCGAGCGGCGCGATCCTCAAGGTGAGCTGCCCGGAGCCGCAGCCGAGGTCGACGACGCGGGCTCCCGCCGTCGGGGCGGCCTCCGCCAGCACCCGCTCCACGACCTTCACGAGCCCGGGGTTGTTGCCCGCGCCGTGGTCCCAGGACGCGGCCCGCCGCGTCCAGAAGCGCTGCTGGCGGGCGATGTTGGCGTCGCTCCCGGCGGGCGCCGCCGCGCGGCCGTCGTTCACCTCGTCCTTCTTTCCCGCAGCGCGCCGGCCGCGTCGTCCCGGTTGCACGGGGCCGGCCAGCCCCGCGCGCTCAGCCCGCCGATGTGACGAAGGTGTAGGTGTAGGCCACCTTCGGCGCCGTGATCTTCCCGAGCACCGTCGAGCCCGAGCGGATGGTGATGCTCGAGGCCTGGGCGGCAAGGCTCACGCTCGAGCTGCCGCTGACATTGACGAGCTTCGGGCTCTGGCTCGGCAGCAGCGTCTGCTCGATGAGGTAGGTGGCGGCGCTCGCCGGCGACTTGATCTTCGTCCAGCAGGCCTGGAAGAGCGTGAGCTCGATCGTGTAGGAGCTGGCGGGCACGCTGTAGGTGGCGCCCGTCGCGCTCACGGCGACGCGCCGGAACCCCGAGGTCGTGGCGAGCGTGCTGCTGCTGCTGCTGCTCGGCGCCGCCGGTCCGGCCGCCGCCGGTGAGCTGGTGTTGCGGAGGAACGAGAGCCACGTCGGGTGGAAGTGCTCTACCGCCAGCCCCACCGCGCCGAGGACGACGAGGAAGAAGAGGAACCACACGAAGAGGCGGAGCAGGAACGGCGCCGGCAGCCGGCGCGACGAGCCGGGGTACCAGATCGTGCCGTCCGGCAGGAGGACGCCGTAGGAGTGGTGCTCGGTCGTGCCGCTCGGCAGGACCGGGATCTCGGCCGTCACCTCCGTCGACCCGACGGTGTCCAGCCGCGTCACCGCGGTCGGCGCGGTCGCCTGGGATCGGGCCCGCGGCGGCGTGCCGCCGGTCGCCGCGGCGGGTCTGTCTCCCGTCCCGGTATCGCCTCCCCGCACGTTCATTCCCGCTCCCCGGGCTGCAAGGCTCGCTCGCCCGTAGCCGCGACGGTACCGCGGGCCGGACCGCCGAAGGCGCCGATCACGCGGCCGGCTCCTTCGGCACCCATGCCGCTCCCACGACGCCGCGGCCGGTGTGGACCTGCATCGCGATGCTAAAGCCGCTCACGAAGTCGACCCCGCCGAGCAGCTCCTCGAGCCGCGCCGCCAGCTTCGGGGCACCGGCGTGGAAGACCGTCGAGCGCTCCACCCCCGCCGAGCCGCTCGCCACGAACGCGTCGCGGATCGTCTGCAGCGTCTCCTCGGCGGTGGCTGCCGCACCGAGCGGCTCGATGGCGCCGGCGCGCATCCTGAAGACGCTGCGCGTGCCGGAGAGCTCGGAGGCCTGCAGCACCTCCTCGGGCACCGGGCCGCTCCTGCGGATGGGCTCGAGCGTCGCCAGCGACGCGACCAGCTCGACCCGGCGCGAAGCGTCCTCGATGGCGCGCACCACCGCGGCGAGGTCCGCACCGCCGGCCGCCGCCTCGGCGCCAGCCAGCACGACGAGCGCCTGGCCCGCGGCCGCGGTCCGCGCGTCGATCGCCACGGCGGGCACGCCGGCGAGCTCCGAGGCGACCGCGGCGTTGCGGAACATCGACGCGAACTCGATCGCCGGCGTGACGAGCACGGCGCCGTCCGAGCCGGGCGCCTCGATGGCTGCCAGGTACTCTGTGACGAACGGGTGGTTCGCCGCGCTGAGCTCAGCCTGCTCGACGGACTCGGGGAGGCGCCAAGTGGAGTCGTCGTCCGGCCCTTCGGCCGGGCTGTCCTCGGAGAGGTGCGAGCTGATCGGGAGCACGCGGATATCGAACCGGTCGACGAGCTCGCCAGGCAGGCACGTGCTGGAGTCGGTGATGACGACGACCCGGCCCACAGAGGGCACGTTACCTTTCTCCCTGGCTCCCTCCCGCGGGGGGGCGCGGTTCGCACCCGCTGCGTCTCCGTCGTGACCGCCAACCCGCTCCCCGGGCAGTTCACGATGTCCGAGCTCGTCGAGCGCACCGGTGTTGCCGCCGCCACCGTCCGCTACTACCTGGCGGCGAAGCTGCTGCCCCCACCGGTGAAGGTGGCTGCCAACCGCTTCCTCTACGACGAGCGCCACGTCGAGCTCGTGCGCCTCGTGCGTCTGCTGCGCGAGCGGCGGGGCCTGTCCCTCGAGGCCATCGGCCGGCTCCTTCCCGAGCTCCTCCCCGATCTGCTCGGCCAGCCGCCCGGCGGCGTGTTCCGGCCCGAGATGTGGGGCCAGCTGCTCGCCGCGCACACCCAGGCGGTGAGCGGCCCGTCGGCCGGTGAGCGGCTGCTCGAGGCCGGGCTCGGCGCGTTCGCACGCGGCGGCTACGCCGAGGTGACCATCGACGACGTCTGCCGCAGCGCCGGGATCGCCAAGGGCTCCTTCTACCGCCACTACGCGTCCAAGGAGGAGCTCTTCTTCGCGGCTGCGGCGGTCGTCGGGACGAGGACGGCCGCCGCCTTCGCCGAGCACGCGGGGGACGGCCCGCTCGACCTCGACCCGGCGGTCGCGCTGCTCGCCGACGTGCTCGCCCCCCACGTGGCGATCGTCCTCGACCTCGCGTCGCTCGCCGCCCGGCGCCGGGCCGGGCACGGGCGGGTGCTCGGAGCGGTCGTATTGCAGGTCCGTGACAGTGTCCGCGCGAAGCTCGGCGTGCCCGGGGAGTCGAACGTCGACGACGTCCTGCGGCGTGCGCTCGTCGAGGCAGTCCGTCTCGCCGCCGAGGAGCCCGCGGCACTCCCGGGCATCGCTGAGCTGCAAGTTCACGACAGCGCTTCCTGATCCCCGGCGATTTGGGCGCCGGCCCCGGCTCGTGCAGGCTCCCCGCGCCGGCCCACCCGGTCCCCGTCCGGCGCCGTCACCTGCTTCGTTGACGCCCTGGGTGAGGTCTGGGAGGATGGGTGCGAACAGCACGTGTGACCGGTTGGTCATCGGCACTTCGTGTAGGCGCCGCCCGGCGGTGCCGCTGGATGGTCCGGTCAGCAGAGCGAGTCTCCCGGGGCTCTGACGGGATCCCCGGGCCGCCCCTTCCCTGGGCGTCCCTCTGCTACCTGACGACGACGAGTGAACGAGGAGGGACGGCGTGATCGAGCGGGACGTGTCCGAGGTGTCGACCTACCCCCTCCTTTCCGCCATCTCCTCGCCGGCCGACGTGAAGCGCCTCGACGAGGCGGGCTGCGTCGCGC
>Ga0209415_10010901_pt1 | contig 15383 bp, 15 predicted proteins | sample PeaSoiSIISIP2007_FD_187696 | JGI IMG/M metagenome (GOLD analysis project Ga0209415, IMG submission 187696) | Peat soil microbial communities from Weissenstadt, Germany - SII-SIP-2007 (SPAdes) (version 2) | ecosystem: Environmental > Terrestrial > Soil > Wetlands > Peat | place: Germany... | reverse complement strand
CGCCAGCCGTCCGGTGATGCCGGCGCCGAGGAAGGTGAGCACCATGATCGCCACTCCCCAAGCGATCAGGGTCGACCACGACCTCCGCTTCGAGACCGCGCCGCCGCCCGGCTCACGCCGTTCGCTCACAACCGCCTCCTTGGCGCTCATCGTGGGGAGAGCAATTTCGCATCAACATACCCTAGTTAATGTATCATAGATTTAGGGCACATTGATATGTGCGCCACTAAAGCGGATAGGCTTTAGGGATGGCGACGGCGCACAACAGGCGGCGCGGGGGACGCGAGGGAGTAAGGGCCGATCAGCAGGCGAGCGCCCCGCCCGAGCAGCGTCTGACGATCGACCAGCTCGCCCAGACGGCTGGGCTGACCGTGCGCAACGTGCGCAACTACCAGTCGCGCGGTCTGATCCCGCCACCGGAGGTGCAGGGCAGGGTCGGCTACTACGGCACCGAGCACCTGGCACGGCTGCAGCTGATCCGCGAGATGCAGGCCCAGGGCTTCAACCTCGCCGCGATCGCCCATCTGCTCGAGCAGGCCCGTGGCTCAGGGGAGGAAGTGCTCGGCTTCACCCGCTCCCTGATGGCCCCCTTCGAGACCGAGGCGCCCGAGATCGTCGAGCGCGCCGATCTGCTCGAGCGCCTCGGCGGCGATGTCGAGGAAGAGCTCATCGCCAAGGCCGAGAAGCTCGGCCTGGTGATCTCGATCGCAGAAAACTGCTTCGAAGTCCCCAGCCCAACCCTGCTGGCCGCCGGCGAGCGACTGGTCGGCCTGGGCGTCCCCCTGGAGGCCGCGCTGGAGATGATGGACAAGCTCAGAGGCGACACCAAACGCATCGCCCAGACGTTCGTGCGGATCTTCCTGGAGTTCATCTGGAAGCCATTCGACGACGCCGGCCGGCCCGAGTCCGACTGGCCCCAGGTGCGAGCCGCACTCGATCAGCTGCGCCCGCTCGCCTCCGAGGCGCTCACCGCCGCCTTCGGACCCACGATGACCAAGGCCGTCGAGGTGGCCTTCGGCAAGGAGCTCGACCGCGGACGCGCACGCAAGGCGTGACCGCCCGGTGGGGGAGCTCCGCGAGCGCCCCGGAATCGTTCCGGGTTCAGCGAGGGTCGCCTGCCGAGCCAGCCCGGGGGTTCACCAGCGGCGTGAGCGAGCGCTCCAGGTGAGCGCGGAGGTGCTCGTGCTGCGGTGGCAGGCGCAGCTGCTCGCCCAGGTGCGCCGGATCCTCGTCGATCGCGAAGCCGGGGCTCGGCGTGGCCAGCTCGAACAGCACCCCGCGCGGCTCGCGGAAGTAGATGCTCAGGAAGTACTGGCGGTCGATGATCGGCGTGGGCGCCTCTCCCGCCTGGATGAGGTGCTCACGCCACAGAGCGTGCTCCTCGTCACGGTCACACCAGGCGATGTGATGCACCGTGCCGGCTCCCTGCAGGCCGGCGGCCGATGGTGGCTCGTCGTAGACGTAGCTCGCATGCCGCAAACCGCCTTGCAGGGCGTATGCACCAGGGCCGGTCATCGTGAAACCCATCGTCTCGGTCAACAGCCGATGCTCACGCTCGCGATCGGCGCGGTAGGCACGAACACCGTCGAAGCCGAGCAGCGCATGCTCGCGGGGGATGCCCTCGGTGCGGGCCATCAGCGGCTCATCCTCGGTCTCGACCACGGCCAGTTCGAGTCCCAGACCCTCGGGATCGCGGAACCGGAGCTCCCGCTCGCCCGCGCCGGCATCGAACTCAACACTCTCGCGCGCCAGCCGCTGCGCCCAGAACTCCAGCGCCTGTACCGAGGCGACCCGCCAGCGCAGCCGATGGATCATCCCTGTCCCCGCGCGCCCCTGTGCGGCATCAGGGAACTCGAAGAACGTCAGGATCGATCCGGGCGCGCCACGCTCATCGCCGTAATAGAGGTGATAGGCCTCCGGCGCGTCGAAGTTGACCGTCTTCTTGAGGAGCCGCAACCCGAGCGCGCGCGCGTAGAAATCGACATTTCGCGGCGCGTCCGCCGTGATGCAGGTGATGTGATGGATGCCGTCGAGCCGCACGGGGGCTTCAGCTTACGGGGGACCGAGGAATCGAACCTCGAGCCAGGGTTTTGGAGACCCCCGTGTTACCATTACACCAGTCCCCCCAAAGTGCCTATTTGCAGACATTTTAGGTGCTTCAGGGACGCTCGCCGGGGGGGCATGTGTAAGGCGGTGTGTAAGGCAGGTCGGGCGAACTGTCAGACGCGCCCCCGCGTCCCGCCTTCCAGGATACTCGCAAGCTGGCGCGCTCGCCCTTGCGCTTCAGCCTAAGCCGAGCCGGCTGAGGCTCGCCAGCTCAGGCGCCGGCAGCGCACATCGACCAGGACCACAAGATGGTTCTGAACCCGCCCGCGGGGACCTGGGCGGTGCTCCTCGAGACCCACTACCTCGCGGACAGCAGAAGCCCCGCCAACAAGAAATCGGGGGGCAAACGCGCGGGTGCTTCGACAAATGGTCGTACCCGTACAGACGCCGACCGCATCCACGCGGCCAGGCACCTCGACCGTCTGAGACCCCAAGAAATGGCATCCCGGATCGCAACCCCCACCCCGCGCCCACAGCAGCGAACGCTGGTCAGCAAGCAGGAGGCAGCCGCCGCTCTCGCGATGAGCGTGCGGCACTTCGAACGCTACGTGCAGGCGAATGTGCCGTGCGTCCACTGCGGGCAACTGACGCTGTACCGGCCTCGCGATCTGGAGCGCTGGGCCGACAGCAGAGCGACCCCGCGGGTGCGCTGACTACTAGGCAGGAGGACAGCGATGAGTAACCGACGTCCACCGGATAAGCGCACCCGCTGGCCGTGCCTGGTCGCTCGCCACCAGATCGGCTGTCCCGCCCATGTCGGCAAGCGTTGCCGCTGCGAGCCCGGCTACGTCGCCCGGGTGTGGGATCCCCAGCGCCGCCGTCCGGTCCACTCCCCCACCTTCCGCTCTCCCGCTGAAGGCCTCCGCTGGCAGCAGGACACGCGAACTGCCGTCAAGAGCGGCACCTTGAGCTTGGCAAGCAGCATCCAGGTCAACGAAGCCTGCGATCGGTTTCTCGTCGCGATGAAGGACGGCACGGCCCTGAGCAAGAAGGGCAAGCCATACAAGCAGAGCGCGATCAAAACGATTGAGGGCGCCCTGAAGGGCCGCATCAAGGATGAACTCGGGCCGCTGCTGCTCGATGACGTCCGCCGCGGCCATGTGCAGACGCTCGTAGACGAGATGGTCACCGAAAAACTGTCGGGTAGCCGCGTCAGGAACGTCTTGAACGCGTTGCGCTCGCTCTACACGTACGCGATCGCACGCGATCTCGCACAGAGCTCACCGATCGCCAACATCCTTCTACCGGCGGTTGGCGAGACCCCCCGGGACCGCATCGCAACGCCCCTGGAATTCCAAGAACTGCTGCTTGCGCTCGAACCCGCCGACGCGGTGCCGTTCGCGCTGGCCGGGTACGCGACAGCTCGAAGCCAGGAGATCCTCAGCCTCATCTGGGCCGAGGTGGACTGGAGCGCTGCGATGGTCTATCTCGCAGAGGAAGAGGAGCACGCCAAGAGCGACGCCGCCAAGCGGCCGTTCCCGCTGGTTCCGCAGCTGAGGCGAATCCTGCGAGCGGAGTGGGAGCGTCAGGGGCGACCCGCCGCAGAGCAGCTGGTATGTCCCGGCCGCAAGCCCGGCGGACGCAACAGCGGCAAGCTCAGCATGAGCGCGCTCTACACCCGCGCCGACGAGGCATGGGACGCAAAGAAGCTCGCGCACATCCGGCTGCATGAGTCCCGGCACACAGCTTCGAGCTGGATGCGGGCCGCGGGCATCGACCTGAAGACCCGAAGCGTGCTCATGGGGCACGCGAGCACCGCCAGCACCGACGGCGGGCGCGGCTCGATCACCGACGACCGTTACACGCATCTGCTCCCCGGCGAAATCGAAAAGGCCGGCAAACAGCTCGCGGCGTACCTGGCCGCTCAAGTCAAGAAGCGTCGCAACCGATAGACAGCTCACCGCAAGGGCGTCAGCGAGAGACCAGGAGGTGCGCCGCACGACAGGCACACAAGCCCGCGCAGGAGCCACCACCGCTGCGACTCGTCGCCTAGAGCGTGCGGCTGGGCTTGGGACGATCGAGGGCGCCGGCCGGACTGACCGCGTGACGCTGACCCCCGGGACTCGGCTCCCGGTGATCGCCGAGAGCCGCGTGGTTGGCGGCCTTCACGCTGCCGTAGTGGTACTGCACCACGCTCGCCGCTGGCCACTGCCCCCCGGCCCAGCCTTGCTGCAGACGGCGCAGCGCCACGCCGCCATCGCGCGAGGCCCGCGCTCGTGCGTAGCCGAGGGAGAGGTCGGTGCTGCTCACCTCCCGGCCGTAGAGCTCATACCACGCCCGCAGCGCCTCCTCGATCCTTGGCCGGGGCCACTTCGCGGTTGAGCGCCCGTTGCAGCGGGCGCACACCGTCCTTGCGTGGCCCGGCCCCGAGCCGCTTGTTGGCGCGCCGCAGCGTGAGCACTCCCCGCGGTAGCTCTCCTTGACGATGCGCGCCCTCGAGCCGTCAGGGTCATACAGGTAGCCACGGATCGTGGCGGGGGAGCGTCCGAGGCGCCGCGCGATCTGCGCAATCGACAGACGCTCCTCCTCGCGGTAGTGCCGCGCCAGGCGCGCGGCTCGCAGCCGTTCCTCTGAGCGACGCGGCTTGACCGGCACAGCTCACCCGCCGCCGGCGAGCGCGTGCCGCGCTCTACAGCCAGGGAACTTCGTGCGGTGCCACGCCGAGCGCCTGAACGATCCTCGAGGCCATCTCGACGGTGATCTCGGTGCGGAGCTTGCCCGGCCGGAGCTCGCCGTCCATGACCCGGCTCGCGGTTGGCGAGAGGCCGATCGCGCGACGAAGCTCGATCCGGTCGGTTCGCGCCAGCTTGGCGACCCGGGTCTGGTTGAGGGTCGAGTCTTCCTGAAGGCGCCGCTCGAACAGTGCGCGGATCGGCTCGACCGGGATCGAGTCGCGCCTGTATCGCTCGAGGTCGCGCAACTGCTCGGCTTCCTCGATGAGCCGTCGTGCCCTCTCGACGGTGACGTCGAGCCTCGCGGCGATCTGCTCGTCGCTGAGGCCGTCCGTCTCGCGCAGCGCGAGCGCGCGCTGGCGCCAACGCGAAGCGCACGCGGGGCACACGCCGCCTTGGCGCGTCTGGCACCGCCTGCAGCGGACTGCTCTCTGATCGAGTTGTGTGGTTGCACTCACCGTCGCTTCCGATCGGCCCGAGGCCATCCGGCCCCGTGTGGATGTCGCTTGCGACGGGCGTTTTCCCCCGCATGACTTCAGTGCGGCTGGCATACGCGCAAGGATATGGTCCGGCCAGGACAAAAGCCTGCTGTCCAACTCGGTTGGCAGCACGCGGGCGAAAAAAAGGGCAGCCTGCACGCCCCCCTGGAAAAGGGCAAAAAAAGGGTGTCTCGACACCCGTTTGATCGCCGGCGATGATAAGTGCCTGCGGGCGGAACGGCGGCGTGCTGCCGTCGCTCCGCCTTCGCAGACTGGTCGATGCCCCTAGAACGGGATCTCGTCGTCGCCGCTGTTGTCCTCGGCGCCTACGCCGACGGGTACGGGCTCGAACTTCTCGTCGTACTCGACCTCGTCGCCCGCGGTGGTCTCGCGGGAACCGAGGAACTGGACGTTCTCGGCGATGATCTCGACCGCCTGTCGTTTGGTGCCGTCCTGGGTCTCCCACTCGCGCCACTCCAGACGACCGTCGATACCGACGGGGCGGCCCTTGCCCAGGTAGCGAGCGCAGTTGGTTGCCTGCCCGCCGAACACCTTGACGTTGAAGAAGTTCGGCCGGTCCTCCCATTCGCCGCTCTGGCCGTTCTTGCGGCGCGTGTTGCACGCGATGCGCAGCTCGCATAGCGCCGTGCCACTCGGCAGAGCCTTCGAGTCGGGGTCCTTGCACAGGTTGCCTGTCAGGACAACCCTGTTGATGTTTGTCGCAGCCATGTGATTCCTTTCTGTGTCTTGTGCAGCGTGCCCTTACCGCTGCGCCTCGTTTGTCGCGGCCGGTGAGGCCGCCCTACTCAGCGAGGGCGGCCCGCGGGCCGGTCCGCCGCTGAGCGGGCGGGTGGGTCTCGGCGCCCGGCCCGGGGTGCGTGTGACTACACCCCTCGTTGTCGTCGCGCGGCGCCTGTTGCCCCCGTCCGTTCTCGGCTTCATGCGCTGTCCATCGCGCGGGTCTCGGCGAGGTCTGTGATGTGGTTCGCGAGCGCTGAGAAGCGCCCGGCGGTGCTGTTCTGCCTGGAGCTCTGGTGAGCCGCGCGGACTGCCTGGTCAAGCTGCTCGTTGCTCCACCCGATCGCCGCGGCGTTCTCGAGCAGGTCCGCGAGGATCAGCAGCGTGTCCGGGCTGACCTGCGCCCACTTGACCTGTGTGCGGGGACCGCCGCCGGTGGCGAGCGCCGCGAAGCGCGTGACGGCCTGGTCGTCGTATTCGTGCTCGGTCATCTTGCGGCGCAGCTCGGCCAGGGCGCGTTGTAGATCGCTCTTCCCGTTGCTCGCCGCGTCTTTCTGATCGCTGGTGTCCGGGCTGTCCTCCTGTGTTGGGTCCCCATTGGTGGTGGGATCGTGCCCATCGGTGTCGTGCTCGCCGGCTGCCTTGCGCGCGAGCCATCTCGCGAACAGCGCTTGGCGGCGTTCCTGGCTCATCGGCTTGCCCGACTTGTGCCCGGCCGCCTTGAGCACGACGTCTTCGGGTGTCTTGAGGGCGCTGAGCGCGGCGAGCCAGTTCGTGACGGCCTGCAGCTGGGCGTCGGTCGGCTTTTCCTCCTGGCCATCGGCGCGGGCGAGGTTGCTCAGCACCCGCGCGACCGGCTCACCGAAACCCTTGCCCTTCGCCGCCTCCAGCGCGGCGGCCGGCGCTGGGTGGTCCGGCATCGGCCCGAAGCTCTCCCCCGCGGGCGCGGTCGGTTGGGTCGCCTCCGTGGCCGGGGACTCCTCCGCGGCGGGAGCGGGGACCTGACGCTCGGCAGGAGCCCCATTCGCGGCGGCGTCGGGCCTGGCGCAGGCGCGTGCGCGGCGCGGCGGGCGTGCCGACCCGTTGGACTGCCTGCGGGCCAGGATGGCCTCGGCGACCTCCATGTGCTCGAGCGGCGGACCGTAGCTCTTCTCGCCTTCCTCCGTCAGCCAACCCTTGTACTGCTCACGGATGACGAGCTCGCACGCCTTGTCGATGTACGGCCGCTTATGAGGGTGTTCGCCGGACTTCGGGACGTGCAGCTTGCCCGGCTCCTCGCCACGAAAGACCAGGAAGTCTTCCGTGCCGTAGAGGCACTGGCCCGGGCCATGCCAGCGGCCGGTGCGCTTCCACGCCTGCGCCCTGGCGTTCATCTTCGCCCCGCCGGGCGTGTCGGCGCTCGACGCGCCGATGTCTCTCCTGAGGACCCCGAAGACCACGAGGATCGCCTGGACCTCGCAGTAGTAGAAGGTCTTGCCTTTCGCCGTGTACTCGCTTTCCTTGACGATCTCGAAGTCGTGCTCCCAATCGGGACCGCACGTGAGGTTCAGGCGGTCCATCAGCGACTCGCCGATCGCGTACAGTCCGATGGTGCACGGGGCCGTCGTGCTGTCCGGGGCGTTGATGACCAACCCCCGGACGAGGTTGGGGGTGTATGGCCTGCGCAGGAACGGGATCGCCTCCTCGTATGACTGCGCGGGCAGCATGTTCAGGTCCATGTGGACTCCTTCCGGGTTGAGTTGATGGCCACGCGCCTCCCGCACGGGGCGGCGTGTGCGGCGGCCTCTGTGAGCTGCCTGGTGGCCGCCGACGGCGCTCCGCGCGACTAGGCGGTGTTGGGTGCCGGGTGCCGGCCCGCCGCGGGGGCGCCCTCGGCGGTGCCGGCGGGCGCCTGCAGCGCCTCGCGGATGAACCGGCTCGGGCCTGAGCTGCACCCGTCGCGCATCAGCGCGTAGGAGAGGATCAGGACCCTCGTCGCGCGCGTGATGAGCACATACGCCATGCGACGCTCCTCTTCGATGGCCTCCGGGGTGCGCGCGTAACTGGACGGGATCACCCTCCCCTCGAAGCCGGCGGCGACCACGACCTTCCACTCCAGTCCCTTGACGGCGTGGATCGTCCCGATCGTGACCTTTCCGCGGCCCCCCTCGGGGTCGAGGTCATCGCGCCCGGCGAGCATCGCGTCCTGCAACCAGACGGCGAGGCTCGGCTCGTCGGTCTGACGCTCGTAGGTGCGTGCAGCTTCCCTGAGCGCGTCCAGCCGCGCGAACCGCTGGTCTGCATCTTCCTGCTTGGCCACGGACTCGCCGACTCCGAGCGGCATACGGATCACATCGTGGGTGAGCTCGCTCACCGACATCGTCCTCGCCGCGCGCGTGAACGCGAGCATGTCGTACGCGAACCGCCGGGTGTTCTCCTGGGCCTGCCTGCCACGGATGCCAGGGATCAGGTCGACCGCCGTCGCCGCCTCCAGCAGCGTCAGGTTGTTCCGCTGAGCGTAGGCGATGATCCTCGCGACGGTGGCGTCGCCGACCCTTGGCCGTATGCCGAGCGCGACCACGAACGCCTCCTCGTTTCGCGGGTTGACGATGAGCCGCAGGTGCGCGAGCGCCGCCCGCACCTCCGAGCGCCGGAAGTACCCGCGCGATCCGATCAGCTGGTAGTTGATGCCCGCCGCGGCCAGCGCGTGCTCGACACGCTGCACGACGCTTGAGCCTCGCCCAAGCACAGCGATCTCTCGCTCGTTGACGCCCTGCTCGATGAACCGCTGGACGCGAGACGCGATCCACTGCGCCTCCTCCGCATCGGTGCCCGCGGAGTGCACCTGGATCTCGGGGCCGTCCTCGGTGCCCTTGGTCGGCCATAGCGCCATGTGACGCTGCACCCGGTTGTGGGCGATCAGCCGGTTCGCGGCCCTGAGTATCTGCGGAGAGTTGCGGTAGTTCTCTTCGAGCGTGAGCACACGGGCGTCGCGGTATTCCTTCTCGAAGTCGAGGATCAACCTCACGTCGGCAAGACGGAAGCCGTAGATCACCTGCTTGTCATCCCCCGTCGCCATCAGGTCACGCCCGGCCAGGACCCGCAGCAGCCGCGCCTGAGTCGGATTTGTGTCCTGGTACTCGTCGACGAGGATGTGCGGCCACTTCTCCTGGTAGCCGGCACGGATGTGCGGGTGGGCGCGCAGCAGCTCGACGGTCCGCAGCAACAAGTCATCGAAGTCCAGGGCATCGGCGCGCCTCAGCTCCCGTTCGTACTCGCTCCACACGCGGGCCACGATGCGGCTCGTCTTGTCGGCCGCGACGGCCGCGTACTGCTCGACCGGGACCGCGTGGTTCTTGTTCGCCGATATCTCGCGCCGCACGACGCTCGGCTTGATCCACGCCGCCTCCTGTTGAGTCATTGTGCGAGCGACCAGCCGCCGGGCGTCGTCTTCGTCGTAGATCTGGAACTGCCCGGTCCTGCCGATCAGCTGGGGATGGCTTCGCAGGACCCGCGCGCAGGTGGCGTGGAAGGTGCCCGCGTGAATCCGCTCCGCCGCCCCCGCTCCGCACAGCGAGCGCAGCCTGCCGATCATCTCCCTCGCCGCCTTGTTGGTGAGGGTGATCGCCAGGACCTGCTCCGGTTGGGTGTCCCGCGCCTCGATCAGGAACGCGGCGCGGCGCGTGAGAACCCTCGTCTTGCCCGTCCCGGCGCCCGCGATCACGAGAATCTTCGCCGGCGGGTGCGTCACCGCTGCCTGCTGCTCACGATTGAGGTTACGAAGAGCCTTCGGCTTCTTCCGGCGTGACTTCGCCGCCGCGTCGCGGCGGCGCTGTGTGCGCGGCGCCCGGCCGCGGTCGGGCTGTTGGGTATGTGACACCGCTCACCTCCTTTCTCCTGTCGGTTGTTGCGCCGGAACCGGGTGCATCGAGCACTCCGGTGCTGGCCCGGCCGTACGCCGCCGGACTATCGGTCGATTCGCTGGCCGTTACGCCGCGGCCGGAAGTTGCTCGCGGGTTTCGGGGAGCGCGGTCACAGTCGCGGGCCGATACAGCTCGTCGAGCGTCGTACTGCTGTCGTGCGCGAGAACTTCCCGCACCTTCGCCACAGTGATGAGCGGCTTCGGTTTGCCCTTGCTGCTTTCACAGCGCATCCACTTGATGAGAGTCGATGGGTCGACGCCGGTGGCCGCGCTCAGCCGGGTCAGGCTCTCATCCCGGTCGCGGAAGCGGCGCTGCTCTAACGGCAGCGCCAGCTCCTGCTTGCGGCGAGTCAGCCACGCGACGAACGGTCGCATCGGAAGCTGCTTGCCGACCCACGAGCGCTTTGCGCGCATGCTGGCCAGGTACGCTCGCCGCTTGCGGTCAGCCTCAAGCTCCGGATCGTGCCCAACACAGAATCGGCTGCCGTCTCTCGCGGACTGGCCGCATGGCTCACCGGACTTCTTGGTGCCCTCGCAAAGCTTTCCCCGAAACAGGACGCCCGCGTTGGACTCCGCTGTGCTGCGGGTCGCGTACCCGTGACGGCGAAACGCGCGCCGAAGGGCCTCCTCGACCCTCTCTACAGAGGTGTGTCGGTGACCTCGGCCGTCCCGCCAGAGCCGATCCGCTACCTGGCGCATCGACAGTTTGCCGTCCTGGTAGAGCGTCAGCGCCAATTCGAGGTCTTCATCAGAGAGGTAGCGCATCTTCCGGGACCGCTTGCGTGCTGAGTTCTGCTGCTGCTCAGGGGTCAGCTCGTAGCGGATCGCCCCCTTGGTGGCATGGTGGAAAACGTGCCCCACGCTGCTCCGGGTTGGCGTGTCACACCACGCGCAGATCATGTCGGCTTGCACTGTTACCGCCTCGTTGCATGTTGGGCACCAGCCTGTGAACACCTCCCCCACGTCGGTCTCCGGGTACACCTCCACCAGCCGGACGCCAGCGTGGTGCAGAGCGTCCTCGATCCCCGCGACGGGCACATAAGGGAGAACGTTCTCGAAGCGCCAACGGTGAAGCCGGCGCTCATCGCTTTCGTTCCAGCCCAGATCGAGGATCGTCTGCCGGCGACCATTTCTCTTGATCCGCTCATCGAGCCAGCGCAGGAACGGGCCGACGTGAACCGTCTCGGTCGTGTGCCCGTGACACCCCGCGTCCACTTCGAGCTCTCCGTAGGTCTTGATGCCGAGCCCCGCCCCCCAATCCGGGAGCTCTCGGGTCGCGTCAATGTCGCTCCTGCCGGCGGCCTCGCCGCTCTGCGACACGGCGCGGACAGGCGTATGCGTTGTCATCTCTTGGCTTCCTTTCAGAAGTGGTTTGAGCCGTCGAGAGACGGCGGGTTCAGTCCTGGGCGCACCCGCGCGGGATGCGCGGTGCGGCGCTCGTACCGACGGCGGGGTTGATCTACCGAGCGCGCTACGATCAGTCGGCTAGATCGCCGAGTGAGACCTGCTGGCTGAACGGCAGCACGTCATCGAGCGTTCTTTGCCAGTTCGCCCAGTCATCGGGCCACATCGACCCAGGCTTGTTCCAGCTGAGCACCGCCTCACGACACGCGAGGATGACCTGCTCTCGGTCGCCGCTGTTCCTTGCGCGGGTCAGCGCCGCCCTCTGACGGCGAACCATTCGGTTGAGCGCCCTGTAGTCCACGCGCGGTTCCGCCGCGTCTCGCAGGTCCGATCGCCGTCGTGCCCGTGCGAGGAGTTCTTGTGCCTCGCTGGGCAGCAGATCGAGCTGCCCGGTTTTGCTTACTGTCATGGGATCTCCCTTCGCTGAGTTCTTTCGATTCGATTTCGAGGGTGCGCGCACGCGACGCCAATCGGCGCTCATGCTCAGCTGGCCCGATCCGGTCATACGCCGCACATCCCCTCGCATTCGGCGTCGAAGTCGAGCTGGCCGACATCGGAGGGATCAAGCACAGCGTCATCGAGGGGCGTCAGGCTGGCGTGCAGAAAGACCTCGCCGTCGATGCGTGGCAGGTGGCGGAGCGCGCGATCAACAGCCACGGCGTCCTCCCACTCCGACGGTCGGTTCTTGCGTAGGTCAAGCCAGCGCGAGTTGTTCATGTACGGGCAGCCGATGCAGGCCGACTTCGGCGGCTCGGGCATCCCCCGCTCAGCAAGCCACGCCTTGCAGTCCTCCCGGGTCAGCTTCGCCTCGATCAGCGGCCAGCGATTCTCGATCCACTGCAGGCCCGACGGCTTCATGCGCTGCCACTCGTCCAGGCTGATCCCCAGCCACATCTCGACGTAGTTGAGCCCCAGTGCCCGCAGGCGCCGGCGGATGGGCGTGAGCTTGTATTCCTTGGTGCACTGGCGACGAAGCTGGCCCTTGGTGCCATCCCGGTTGAGCAGATGCATGGGCATCGAGGCGAACCGTCCACCGTGACCCTCCGCTGCCGCTACCGCCTCGTCACGAATGTTGCCTGCGCTGACCCGCTCGACGGGATAAGGCAGCCGCTCCGTCAGCCAGTCAAGCTGCGCGTAGACGGCCGCGGGCTCCCAGCCCGTATCCGCGAAGACGGCGAGTTCGGGTATCGCGCCAAAGCGGCCCTCGGCAGCCATCAGCGCAAGCGCCGAGGACTGCACGCCAGCTCCGAGTGAGATCACCGGAACGCGCGCGCTCGGGTGGTGTGAGTCGCCCATGTTGGGCCTCCTTTCCTCAGACGAACAAACGCTGCTGGGTGGGGGCCGGCGCGGACGCCCACCCCGCTCTCATGCGGTGAGCCCGAGGTCGAGCTCGAGCCAGTCCTCGCGGGCGAGGAGTTGGCTGCGCCATCTGAGCGCGTAGCGCAGGCAGTTGGAGCAGCGTCTGTGGGTGCAGCCGGGTAGCGGTGGTGAGTACCGCGCGTTGTAGCTCCAGGCCATTGAGTCGGCTGATGTGAGCAGCCGGCCGTAGCGTGCGACGCCTGCCTTCTTGACCCCGAACCCGTGGGCGCTGATACCCGCTTGGTGAAGCATCAGCATGATCCGTCCGATCTCGGTGGTGCTTTGCCGGCGGCAGACCGAACCGACACCGACTACGGGAGCATCGGCCAGATTCACCCCGGCGCTCTGGTAGAGCTCGATGCAGCGTAGGTAATCTTGTGAAGTCCAGCCTTGAAGGACTGGAATGTAGGAGAGCTCGGGGGCGCGATCGCGTAGCTCGAGATAGTTGGCGACGGTGCGCTGCTGGTGCTCGTCGACGCTCAGCCCTGTCTTGGTGAGCATGAACGGCTCGCACATCCAGTCCATCGGCGCGGCCCACAGCAACCGCCCGATTTCCTCGCTGTAACGCCGAACGGCCTCGACGTACTCGCTGACACCGGTGCGCCAGCCACCGAAGAGGCTCAGCTCGGTAAAGCCACCGGAGTCAAGTGCCCAGTCACAGCTCGCGACTGGGAGATGAGCGCGCTTGCTGAGCCGTCGGTGGGAAATGAATAGCGGCACCTCGACCTTCGCAAGCCAGGAGGTCTCGTGCGTGCCGAGCAGGAACTTCATCGCCGCAGTCGCGCGCTGGGCGCGACCGCGTATGACTGTCGTGTTGGCGCAGCGAGAATCGTGGCCATTGGGAGCGGCCTCCTTTCTTGAAGATGGGTGTTCGGGCGAGCGGAGCGGGCGTCAGCTAGCCGCGGCGCACGCCGATCAGCGCGCTGCCCAGACCGCGTGTGGCAGCTCGGGCTCCACAAGCAGCCGCTTCGCCGCAGCACCCACTGTGGCGTCAGCGACGTCCGTGAGCTCCTTCGCATCAGGGGCGCTGGACCGGCAGCCTTCGATCAGCTCGCCGGCGCTGATGACTGTCGCACCGAGCGACTCGCTCATCCCCCGCGCGATCGTCTCTCCGCCCGCGGGGTGGTACTCCCAGCCCGCGTCGTATTCGCCGCCGCCGGCGTTACCGGCGTAGACGTTGAGCCCAGCCTCGTGCAGTGCATCGATCAGCGCGCGGTAGGCCTCGGTGCCGTAGTTGGCGTCCTCGTCGACGATCTCGAAGATCACACCCGACTCCTCGTCCCCCTGCAGCAGCGATGCGTTTCGGAGACCACATTGGCCTGCGTCGTCTATTCCTGACATGTTGTGCGCAGCGAGCGCGTCACATGCCTTTTGCGGCAACTCATGCTCGCCCGGCCATGGCCAGGCGTGGACGGTCGTATAGGCACGATCACCCATGTGGAGCCTCCTTCTGTTGTGGTTTGTGACACCCCGTTTGGCGGGCTGGACGTGCCGCCCAGCGCCGTCACCGGCCCGCAGAGTCGGTGCGGGTGCTCGGCGTCGAGGGTCGAGAGCGCTTTACTGCGACGTTCCAGTGAGCTCCTCGCTGGCCAGGAGCTGCTCGACTTGTTGCCAGTAGGCGAGAAACGCTGCGCGCAGGCCGCTGACCTCGATGTCTCTCACGCTCGCGCCGCAGGCGGCGACCATCAGCCGCGCAGCCTCGCTTGACTGCAAACGCAGCTTGCCATGCACCGGGTGCTCGACGGTCACCTCTCCGCAGCGCGCGGCGACTCGCTGCGGGACAACCGCGTGGATGAGCGGCTCATCGCCGACCGGATTACCACTCTGCCCGATGTAGAGAAACACGTTCGGGACACCGTCGTCGGTGACACCGCTCGGGTTCAGATACACGTAGTAGTCCTCGCCCTCGCGCAGGCAGCGATAACCGATCGCGTACCCGTCGCTCCACGGGACGTAGGTCACACGGTCGGGCGTTTTCAGGCCGCCGGCGCCGATGCTGGACGTGAGCGCCTTGATCGCGGCAGCGGTGTGGTCGGTTGCGTCGGCGATCTGAGCGGCGTGGGGATGGTCTGGGTTTGTTTCTGTGAACCGCAGGAGCTGCGCGCGAGCACTCCAGCAGCCCAGGTACGAGCCTCGGCTCGTTCATTGGGTCTCCCTTCGATTGTCACGGGTTGCCTCGGCACGGCCCGCGAGGCTGTTCCTCGTCACGGCGTGGGTCGGCTGTTCAGCCGTCGAAGCCGGCTGCGGTGAGACGGCGTTTCGGGATTTGAGTGCGTCGTCGGCGTACTGGCCTGCTCGCCCGAGCGGCAGTCCGGCGCCGGTCAGGAAGTCGTCGCACCAGCGCTGGGCGCAGCCGAGCGCAAAGGTGTGCACTTCCTCGGCCGATCGCTGGGTCACGTAGCGCCTGCCGAAGCCGGGACGAGCCGCTTCGGAGGCGAGCATGATCGTCGACCACTCACAATCCTCCTCGCCGACCCAGCACTCGAAGCTCACCAGCCCGTGCAGCCGTGCGTAATCTTCGAGACTCGGCCGCGTGTACCGGATCGTTGTCAAGCGCTGGCCGTGGGCGACGACGACGAGCTCCGTTCGGTTTGTCTCACGCGCGACGCGGACGAGCCGTTGCTCCAGCGAGGGCGCGTGGTCCAGCACGGCGATCACGCCGCCGTGGCCGATGAATTCCGCGCTCGCTTTGGCCGCGTCGCCCTTGAGATCGCTGCGTCGGGC
>Ga0209415_10010900_pt1 | contig 15383 bp, 17 predicted proteins | sample PeaSoiSIISIP2007_FD_187696 | JGI IMG/M metagenome (GOLD analysis project Ga0209415, IMG submission 187696) | Peat soil microbial communities from Weissenstadt, Germany - SII-SIP-2007 (SPAdes) (version 2) | ecosystem: Environmental > Terrestrial > Soil > Wetlands > Peat | place: Germany... | reverse complement strand
CATTTCGTCCCCATGTACGGCGAAGGGCCCGGCAATTGCTTCGAGGGGATGACGACGCTGGCCGCGCTGGCGTCGGCCACCACCACGATCCGCCTCGGCCTGCTCGTGACGGGGGTGACCTACCGGCACCCGTCGGTCCTGGCGGCCCAGGCGGTGACGGTCGACCACGCCAGCCGGGGTCGGCTCGAGCTCGCCCTCGGGGCGGCGTGGTACGGCGCCGAGCACGGGCAGCTCGGAATCGAGTTTCCATCAACCGGACACCGATTCGACCGGCTGGAGGACTGCCTCGAGATGCTCACCCGGCTCTTCACCGGAGAGGTGGTGTCGTATCGGGGGACGCACTTCACCCTCGACAGTGCCCAGATGCGCCCGGTGCCGGTGCAACGACCACACCCTCCCATCTGGATCGGGGGGTCGGGTCGTCGTCGGACGCTCCCGCTGGTGGCGAGGTTTGCCGACGTGTGGCACACCTTCGGCAGCCCCGAGCAGCTCAGGGCGCTGTCGGCGGAGGTCGACCGCCTGGCCGAGGCGGCCGGACGTGATCCCGCGTCCATCGTCCGGGCGTCGTCGCTGTCTCTTTCCGAGCCCTGGGACGAGGTTCGGCGCCAGGCGGACACCATGCGTGACCTCGGTATCGGGTACCTGGTGTGCATGTGGCCGTCGGAAGGCCGGGTCCGGGTCGAGGAGTTCGCCGCCGCCGTCATGCCCAAGTTCGCGAGCTGAGCCGTCGCGAGGACGGGCGTGCAGGGTTGACGCCCGCCATGGGCGACGTTCAGCGACCCTCGAACCGGGGCTCCTCGCCCTCGAGCATGGCCCGGACCCCTTCCACGGCGTCTTGCGTGCCCGCCAAGGCAACCTGCTCGGCCAGCTCGTGGCGCATGGCGTCGCGCGCCGCGTCGGCCAACCCATGGCGAAGGGTCGCCCGGGTGGCCGAGACCGCCAACGGGGCGCCGGCGGCGATGTGGGCGGCGATCTCGACGGCGGCGTCGAGCTCATCACCGGCCGGGACGACGCGCTGCGCAATCCCGATCCTCCCCGCCTCGCCCGCCACGACCCGTCGCCCGGTGAGCAACAGCTCGGCAGCGCGCCCCGGGCCCACCACGCGGGGAAGGGTCGTGCTCAGCGCGAACCCGGGGTGGATCCCGAGACGAACGAAGTTCGCCTGGAACCATCCGAACTCTCCCACCACGCAGACGTCACACGCCAGCGCTAGCCCGAACCCGGCGCCGATGGCCGCTCCCTGGACCGCAGCCACCAGGGGCACGGGGGCGGCGAAGACCCGCACCGCCTGGATGTAGAAGGCAGCCGTCCGGGCCTCGAATTCTCCGTGCTCGGTGGGGTCGGGGGCGTCCCCGGAACGGAAGTCGGCACCCGCGCAGAACGATCGGCCCTCCGAGCACACCACGGCGGCGCGTGCACTGGCGGGCAACTGGGCGATGGCATCGGCGAGGGCGCGCAGGACCGGCTCGGTGAGCAGGTTGTGGGGTGGACGACGCAAGGTGACGACGGCGACGGCCCCGTCATGGTGGACCGATACGTCGTCGCCGGCGCTCGGTTCGGTGTCAGGACGCGGGTCGGGCATCGGTGCGGTCATCCGGGGGGTCGAGCTCGGCGCCGAAGGTGGTGGGGATCACCCCCGACCGCGTCGGCGTGCCCGGCGACCCTTGAGCATGGCGGTCTCGGCGGCGGCGATGAGGTCGTCGAGCGTGTCGTGTTGATGGAGGTCGGCGAATCCCACGCTGGCGCTGGAGCCCGGCGCCTCTTCGGTCAGGATGACGGCGAACTCCTTGAAGCGAAGCTCGGCCGTGGACATGTCCGAGCCCGGGAGGGAGAAGAGGAACTCGTCGCCACCGAGCCGGGCGATCACGTCATAGGAGCGCAACGTGGCCCGCAGCGCGGCCGTGACCTTGCGCAGGACCTCGTCACCGGCTCGCGAGCCTCGGGCGTCGTTGACCACCTTCATCCTGTCGACGTTCAGGTAGCCGAGGACGAGTCGCTCGCCACTGCGTCGACACCGGTCGATCTCGCGCCCCAGGGCGGCGAACCCCGCTTGCCGGTTGAGGACGCCCGTGAGCTCGTCGCGGGTGAGCCGATCTGAGTCACGGAAGGACTCCACGGGCCCGTGACGCAGCGACGCCTTGGCCTCTGCGGGCCGGTGCAAGGGCTCCGCCGGCTCGGGAACGAATATCCGCGCCGGATGGTCACCGGCGGTCCCGGTCTGTCGACGGGCGGCGAAAGGAGTGGCACTGCGGGGGCTCGACGCCTCGGCCGGATCGGGGAGGTCACCGGTCATGGCCTCGTCGGGGGACACGACGCCCCGCACCAGGTCTGTCCACAGGTTGATGATCTCGTTGACCTGATCGGCGACCAGGTCCAACAGGGCGTCGCGCTCGGAGGGCTCGAGGTGTCGCAGTTGCTGGTGCAGCCGGGTGGCGCCTTCGCTCAGTGCGGACGCCACCTTGAGGAGGCGTTGGGCGGGGACCACGGATGCGTCTTGAGGCGTCACGGTGGGAGATCCTCGTTCACCCTGGACAGAAGAGAGCCGCCTGCGCCCGACACGTGGATCGTCATCCAGGTCCTGCATGGCAGCTCCCCGTCTAGTCGTCACCGGCAGTGAACGCAAAACTACATTACTGTGACTCGAGAGCCCCGGATCCTGGAGCGCAGCGGTCCCTGGTGGGGGACCGGAGCCGGGGGTCGATGGTCACCCCGCCGGGTGCGGCCCGCCGTTCAGCATGCCCGGGCCCGCTCGAGGCACGGGTCGATCGCCTCGAATGCGACCGGCACGTCATCGGCGGACATGGCGAAGAGCATGACCGCCACCGCATCAGCGCCGGCCTCGGCGTACTGCTCGGTGATGGCAGGGTCGATCGGTTTGAAGTACGGGCACACCGTCACCGTGATCTCCGATCGGGCCCGGCCCTGTTCGGCGAGGAGTGCCTCGAGCCGGGCCAGGGCGTCGGGGAGATCGGCCGGGGCCCGGTTGCAGGTGTGCCAACCCTGTCCCACCCGGGCTGTCCGGCGCAGGGCGGCGTCGCTCTCGCCGCCGATGTGGATGGGAGGGTGGGGGGCCTGGACGGGCTTGGGATGGGAGTTGCATGGAGGAAGCGTGTAGTGGGTGCCAGAGAACGACGAGGGGTCCTCACACCACAGGGCGCGCAGGACCGCCAGGTACTCGTCGGTGCGCTCACCGCGTCGTTCCCAAGGCACATCGAGCGCCTCGAACTCCTCGCGGAGCCAGCCCACACCCACGCCGAGGTCGACGCGGCCTCCCGACAACCAGTCGACGGTGGCGACCTCCTTGGCCGTGTACACGGGGTTGCGCTGGGGCAACAGGCACATGGCCGTCCCGAGCCGAACCGACGTCGACACCGCGGCCAGGAAGGCCAGGGCGGCGAAGGGATCGAGCAATCCCGATCCCGGTGGCATGGGTACCTGCCCGTCCTCGGCATAGGGATAGCGCGAGGCATAACGCTCGAAGGTGACGACGTGCTCGCCCACCCAGATGGCGTGCACATCACGCGACTGCGCTTCGCGCGCCACCGCTTCCAACAGCTCCGGGGTGGCGAACGGGCTGGCCGTGGGGAGCCAGATGTCGAAGTTCATGCCCGTCCCTCGTCTTGCGGAGCTGGCTGCGCCTTGACCACGAACACGGGATGTTCGGGGGCGATCCGGCGCAGATCATCGTCGGGAGAGTCAGCGGACACGCCGCCGAAGAACCGGCCGACCTCGAATTTCCAGCGCCGGAGGTAGGCGCGCAGGATTTCGACCTTGTGGTCGTCGCCGAGCTCGTCGGCGGTGAACCGCTCGACCCGGCGCCCGACGACGAGCTCACCGCCGCCCGCCACTCGCAGGTTGCGCACCCACTCGGTCTCGCCTCGGGGCGCCACCAGGTAACGCTGGCCGTCGAGGGTGAGGGGGTTCACCGGATTGCTGCGCCACAGGCCCGAGGTCCTGCCCTGCACCCGCAGCACCCGCGAGCCCCACACGCTGACGCCTAGGCGCGTCAGCCTTCCCACCGCGGAGTTGAAGATCCTGTCGGCCGACTTCGGCTTCTCGTAGTGCGGCACCGGGCCATCATGACAAGCACGGCGCCGCCCGGCCACCCGGTCAGGCCACTCAGCGCAGATGGAGACCTCCGTCGACCATGACGATCTCGCCCGTCACGTAGCGGGCACCGACCAGGCCGAGGATGACGTCGGCGATGTCGTCGGGAGCCCCCGTACGCTGCAACGGCGCCTGCGCCCGCACGAATTCCCGAACGACCTCCCAATCTGCCGTCCACGGTGTGTCCACGAGCCCCGGCGCCACGGCGTTGACCCGGATCTCGGGGCCCAGCACGTTGGCCAGCAACGTGGTCATGTGGCTCACGGCGGCCTTCGAGGTCGCATAGGGGATCGAGCTCCCCCGGGTGCTGTGCCCGGCCACCGACGACACGTTGACGACCACCCCGTCGCCGCCGGCGCGCAAGTGGGGGACGGCGGCCACGGTCACCTGCCAGGTGCCGATGACGTTCACGTCGAAGATGCGCCGCCACACCGCCGGCGTGGCCGCATCGAGGTCGGGGTGGGCGATGACCTGGGTGGTCCCGGCGTTGTTCACGAGGATGTCGAGGCGTCCGTGGTTCTCCACGGCCTGGGCCACCAGGTTCTGGGCCTGGTCGGGGTCGGCCACGTCGGCCTGGACGTAGCTGGCGCCGGGCAGCTCACCGGCGATCGCCCGCCCCGCCTCCACCGACGTGGCGGAGTTGACCACCACCGTGGCCCCCTCCGTGGCGAGGGCCCTGGCCGTCGCCGCCCCGATACCGCTGGAGGACCCGGTCACGAGCGCCACCTTCCCCTCGAGACTTCCTGGCATGTCCGTCTCCCATGTCCGGCCGGCAGGTGCTGTTCTCTTATCAGGCTTGTCGCTACGGTGGCGGAATGCGGCTGGTGAGCTTCGTGGAGCCCGGCGAGGGCTCCCTCGTCCGCACCGGGGTCGTGGTCGAAGACCAGGTGGTGGACCTCACCGACCCCTCCGTCGGCCTCCCGGGCGACATGGCCGAGTTCCTCGTGGCCGGACCGGCGGCCCTGGAGCGGGCCGAGGCGGCCGTGCACTCGCCCGCCCGGCGCCTGGACCTCGGCGCCGTGCGTCTGCGCCCGCCGGTGCCGCACCCCGCCAAGGTGCTCGGCATCGGGCTCAACTACGGCGCCCATGTGGCCGAGACGGGCGCGTCGCGGCCTGAGTATCAGGTGTGGTTCAACAAGCAGCGCACCTGTGTGGTCGGCCACGGCGACGCCATCGAGATCCCCACAGTCTCGGACCAGGTCGACTACGAGGGCGAGCTGGCCATGGTCGTCGGCCGGCGGTGTCGTCACGTGACGGCGGCCGAGGCCCCCGCGGTGGTGGCCGGATTCACCGTCCTCAACGACGTGACCGTACGGGACTGGCAGTGGCGGACGCCGACCTGGACGCTGGGGAAGTCCTTCGACACCCACGGTCCCACCGGACCGTGGATCGTCAGTGCGGACGAGATCGGCGACCCCCACCGACTTCGTCTGCGGACCTGGGTCAACGGCGATCTGCGCCAGGACGCGTCGACCGAGGACATGATCTTCACGTGCTGGGAGCAGGTCGAGTACCTGTCCACGGTGTTCACGCTCGAGCCCGGTGACCTCATCTCGACCGGGACCCCGGCCGGGGTGGGGATGGGCTTCGATCCCCCCCGGTGGCTCGTCCCCGGCGACGTCGTCCGGATTGACATCGACCGGGTGGGGACCCTCGAGAACCATGTCGTTTCCGAGCCCGGGCCCTGAGCGGGTCGACCGACCGAGCGTGGCGCGTGGGGGCGCCGAGCGGCACGCTGTGATGGTTTCGGTGGCGCATGGGTGAGCAAGGGATCGACCACGTCGGTGCGTTGCGCGTCACCCGGAGCGTGGTCATCCCCGCCGACGAGCTCGAGTGGCGATTCACGACCAGTGGCGGGCCCGGCGGACAACATGCCAACAAGGCGAGCACGCGCGCCGAGGTGTCGTTCGACGTGGTCGCATCGAGGTCCCTCGGCCCGCGTCAGCGAGCCCGTCTTCTCGAGCGCCTCGGGCCGTCGGTGCGATGCGCCGCCGGTGACGAACGCTCCCAGATGCGCAACCGGGAGTTGGCCCTCGAGAGGCTGCGGATACGACTGGCCGACGGGCTCCGGGTCGACAGGCCCCGGGTTGCCACGGCCCCCAGCGCGTCGGCGCGAGCCCGGCGGCTCACCGACAAGCGACGCCGATCGGCCCGTAAGCGCGAGAGGGCCCGGCCCACCGACGACGACGGCTGATCGCCGACGGGCTCCGGCGCGTGGCCAAGGTGTTGTCCGGACTTCTCAGAGGGTGTCCGGCCGCAACAGCGCGTCGCTCCCGCCGTCGACGAAGAGCACGGACCCGTGGACGTACCCGTTGGCGGGGTCGAGGAGGAACCCGATGGCCCCCGCGATCTCCTCCGCACTGGCTCGGCGCCCGAGCGGCACCGGCAGGGCCTCGATGAGCGGCCCGAGCACGGGGTCCGCGAGCCCGCCCGCCAGCAGCGGTGTCTCCACCGGTCCGGGAGCCACGGCGTTCAAGCGGACCCCGGCTTTCCCCCATTTACCCGCGCGTCGGCGCAGGGCGCGTGTCAGGGCGAGCTTGCTGGTCCCGTAGACGGTCGACCCGTCGATGCCCGCGGCGCACGCCGACGCCTTGTCCTCGTCGCCGTCCAACAACAACTGCAGGAGATCGACGTGGGGGGGTGTGAGGCTGGCCGCGTTGGAGCAGACGGCCACCGCCGCCGGGGCTTCGCCTTCGACGAGCAATCGCAGCATCCCGTCGAGCACGTCGAGGGCGCCGAAGAAGTTCACCGACGCGATCAGCTCGGTGGGGCGGGTCTGGGGCCCGAGCCCGGCGCACACCACGAGACCGTCGAGGCGAGAGCCACAGAGCTCGGTGACGGTGGACAACGCCTGGGCCCGGCCTTCGGGCCCCGACAGGTCGGCGGTGACGGGCGCATCGTGAAGGTCGATGCCGATCACCCGGGCACCGCTGCGCTCGAATCGTCGGCTCACCGCCGCGCCGATCCCCGATCCTGATCCCGTGATGGCGATGGTGCGCCTGTGCCGTGGCAGGTGAGTCACCTCAGGTCGTGACGTGGTGTCCATGACGACACGTTGTAGCCGACGGAAGTCCGGTGGCGCCCGTCCGGAGCCTCAGGGCACCCCCGGGTCCGATCACGTCGAGCAGTCGCCGCACACCATCGCCACCGCATCGACCAGCTGGACCCGCCTGCGTACCAAGAAACACGACCGGCACACGAACTCCCCCGAGCCGCACGGCGCCACGTCGACCGGGTCGACGCCGTCGGTCGTCATGAGCAAGAGCACTGCCTCGAGCTCGGTGATCTCGCCCTCGCCGTCTCCGTCCGAGTTCCCGTCCGGGCCCACCAGGGCGAGGCGCTCGGCCAACACCAGGTCGAGGCTCTCCTCGACATCCCCGTCGGCCGGGGACTGCTCGAAGTCGTCACTCCCGTCGAGATCCGCTGCCGTCGGCGCACGCCGGACCTCGACGGCCGCCTCGAAACCGTCGTCGTCCAGGTCCCCGTCGTCCCCGTGGACGAGGTGTTCCAGGGTGGCCTCCAACGTATCCTCGTCGACGTCTTCTTCGAGCAGGTCCTCGTTGTCGAGCTCCTCTTCGAGGATGGCCTCCTCGTCGAGCTCGGCGATGGCGAGCTCCTCGGGTGGTTCGAGGTCGAGCTCGCCCTCGGTGAAATGGGCCTCGACGGGCTCACGGTGCCTCTGAGCCAGGCTCATGGCCAGGGATCTCCCTTCCGAGTCCATCGGGGCCGGTTCAGGGTCCGGCCGGGCCGCGATCGCCTCCTGGCATCAGCATCGGGCCCCCCGGGCCCCGGTGCAAGACCCATTTCGTCGGGCGTCCCCCGGGGCCCCTCGGTGTTGGGCTTGACACTATTTCATAGTAAATCTAGAAATACGGTCGAATTAATCGAGAATGGGAACCCGGGGATTCGGCCGGTTGACGATCCCCGTGACCCGAGAGGAGTGGGCGTGTCCGAGAACGGTCCAGTGGTCACACCGAGACGGCGTCGTGGTCGGTCGCCATGGGCGCGTCGGTGGTCGGTGGCGGCCGCCGTCGTGGCCGCCGGCGCCCTCGTCCTGGCCGGGAGGGCGGCGCCCGCCTCGGCCACCACACCGACCCCGACCGGCTACCTGATTGCCGGAGCCAACGGCGGCGTCTTCGGGTTCGGCGACGCCGGCTACTTCGGAAACGTGCCCACGCTCCTCGGGGCGCCCGTCCCGTCCCCGGTGTCCGCCATCGCGGCCAGCGCCGACGGCCAGGGCTACTGGGTGGTGCAGAACGACGGCGCCGTGTCTCGCTTCGGCGACGCCGGCTTCTTCGGGTCGACGTTGACCGACGGTGTGGTCCCGGGCGCGCCAGTGGTGGGCATAGCGGTCACACCGGACGGCAAGGGCTACTGGCTGGTGGGTGCCGACGGCGGGGTGTTCACCTTCGGGGACGCCGCCTACTTCGGCTCGCTGCCGGCCGAACTCGCCACCGGCGGACTGACGCCGGCCCCGCCGGTGTCGGTCGTCGGTCTGGTCTTCACCCACTGAGCCGGTGGGCGGCCGGCCCTCAGCCCACCTCGCCCGACACGTACGCCCTCGTGCGGGGGTCGCGCGGCGAGTCGAAGATCATCTCCGTGGGCCCATACTCGACCAGCTCACCCGTGGCCCGATCCTCTCCCAGGAGGAAGAAGGCCGTGTAGTCCGACACCCGGGTGGCCTGGAACATGTTGTGGGTGACGAGGCCGATGGTGACGTCGGTGGCGAGGTGCTCGATGAGCTCTTCGATCTTGGCCGTGGCGATGGGATCGAGCGACGAGCACGGCTCGTCCATGAGCAGCACCTCGGGCTCCACGGCCAGGGCGCGGGCGATGCACAGCCGCTGCTGTTGGCCCCCCGACAGCCTGACCGCAGGCGAATGGAGCCGGTCCTTCACGAGGTCCCACAGCGCGGCATGGTGCAGGGCCGCCTCGGCGGCCTCTCGAAGGACAGCCTTGGAGCGGACGCCATTGAGGCGGAGCCCGGCCACCACGTTGTCGAAGATGCTCATCGTCGGGAACGGGTTGGGACGCTGGAAGACCATGCCGACGCGACTGCGCACCAGCTCGGGTTGGGTGTCTCGGGCGTACACGTCGAGGTCGCCCACCAGGACCTGCCCCGTGACCTTGCCCCCGGTGTCGTCGTGGAGCCGATTGATGGTCCGCAAGATGGTGGTCTTGCCACACCCCGACGGGCCCACCAGTGCGGTCACCCGGTTGCGCACGAGGTCGAGGGTCACGTCGCGCACCACCCTGTGCTTTCCGAAGTCGACGTTGACCCCGCGCAACGACACCGCCGCCGTCGGGTCGGAGGGCGCGCCGGGTCCGCTTCGCTCCGGGCCGGTCCCGGACGAGGATCCGACAGCGGTGGTGGCTTCGATCGTCATCTCCAAGCTCCGATGGGCCACGCCATACTACGCGGGCTCGTTCAACGAGCTTGGCGGTTCAGTCGGGCGGACACGACCCGGGCCACGACGCTGAGTAACAGCACCAGGGTCAACAGGACGAACGCCGTCCCCCAGGCGATCTGCTGGGCGGCGGGATAGGCCTCGGTCCCGTCGCTGAAGATCGTCAGCGACAATGCCCCCATGGGCTGCAGCGGGTTGGTGACCAGCAGCGTGCTCCCCAGGACGGTGACGAACAGCGGCGCCGTCTCGCCCACCGCCCGTGCCACCGCCAGCAGGTTCCCGGTCACGAGCCCGGGCAGCGCCCCCCGCAGGACCACGGAGCGCACCACGCGTGAGCGGCGCACGCCGAGCGCCAGGCCGGCCTCCCACAGGTCGCGTGGCACCGAGCGCATGGCGGCCTCGCTGGCGCGGATCACGATGGGCAACATGAGGACGGCCAACGCGAAGCTTCCCGCCAGTCCCGAGAAGTGCCCGATCAACGAACCCGGGCCCACCAGCACGGCGTAGGCGAAGATGCCCAGGGCGATGGAGGGCACACCAGTGAGCACGTCGGCCGCGAACCGCACGGACCCGGCGAGGCGCCCCCGGCGTTCGACGAGGAACAGGGCGCACATGGTGCCCACGGGCACGGCCATGACCACCGCCAGGCCGACGATGATCACCGATCCGACGATGGCGCTCGAGATGCCTCCGCCCGGTATGCCGGGTGGGGTGGGGACGTGAGTGAGAAAGCCCCACGACAAGGCCCGGATGCCGCGGCTGGTGGTGTAGGCGACCAGGGCCACGAGAGGTGTCAGGGAGATGGCCACCGCCACCACGCACAGCACGATGGCGACGCGTCCCAGGAGCCTGCGACGGGCGAGGGAGCGCCGGGCCGACTCGCGCACCAGGGCGCGCCGCGTGCCTATGGCGTCGGTGAGCGTGTTGGGGTCGATGGGAAAGACCGATGAGCTCATGCCACGGCTCCCACGGCTCGCAACCTCCGACGTAGCAGGAGCTGTCCTCCGACGTTGACGAGGGCGGTCATGGCGAGCAACACCACCACCAGGCCGATGATCGAGCTCCTGTCGAGCCCAGGGCTGGCCTCCCCGAAATTGTTGATGATGGCGGAGCCCAGGGTGGCGCCGGGGGCCAGAAGTGAGTGGGGGAGCGCGTAATTGTTCCCGATCACCATCGCCACGGCGATGGTCTCGCCCAGGGCGCGGCCCATGGCCAGGAACACGGCCGCCTCGATCCCGGTGCGCGCCCCGGGCACCACCGCCGTCCTGACCACCTGCCAGCGCGTGGCCCCGAGCGCCCGGGCCGCCTCACGGTCCTCGGTCGCCACGCTCGACAGCGCCGTGCGCGACAGCGCCACGATTGTGGGCAGGATCATGACCGCCAGCACCGTCCCGGCCAGCAGCATGCTGGGTCCGTAGGCCGGGCCGTGGAAGAACCACTCGACGAGTGGGACCTTCTTGAAGAAGGGCTCGACATGGCGGGCGAAAACAGGCGAGAGCACCAGTAGGCCCCACAGCCCCACGACGATGCTGGGGACCGCCGCGATGAGGTCGATGAGCACCGACAGCGGGGCGCCCAACCATCTCGGGGCGAGCTCGGAGAGAAAGGCCGCCGTGGCCACCCCGATCGGTACCGCCAGGACGATCGCCACCGTCGTGGTGACGAGCGTTCCGACGATGTAGACCCCGGTCGGGTAGACGTCCTTGGTGGCGTTATAGGTCCCCGACCACAAGAAGCTGAGGCCCGAGTGACCGAACGCCTGGCTCGACGACACCAGGAGGCTGACCAGAAGGCCCAGGACGATGGCGACGAAGACCGCGGCGCCGGTCCACCGCAACACGGCGTAGGCCCGGCCTCCGGGTCGGCCCCACCGTCGTTGCAGCGCCTCGCTCACCCCCTCGACGGGGGTGAGCCTCGGAGGGGGGACCTCCTCGAGCAGCGTGGGGCTCATATGGTCGCCCGACCGTAGGCGTTTGGCAGCCGCAGATCAGGAGAAGAGAGGCTTGCCGGCCGAGTTCTCCAGCGTGAGCAGCGTCTGGTGCGCCAGTGCGGCCACGTTGGCGGGAAGGGGCGAATACCCCAGTGCGGCGGCCTGCTGCTGGCCGGTCGTGGTGACCCAGTCCAAAAGCTTGCCCAGCACCACGCCGAGGTTGCTGTTCGACTGCTTTTGGTAGATGAGGCTCCAGCTGAAGTTGGCGAGCGGGTACGTGCCCGATCCGGGCCCGTTCACGATGTTGAAATTCGAGGCGCTCAGGTTCGATGCCTGTGACCCTGCAGCTGCGATGCTCGACTGAGACGGCTTCACGAAGCTCCCCGACTCGTTCTTGACGGCGGCGTTGGTGAAGCCGCCTTCCAGCGAGTAGGCGTATTCGACGTAGCCGATGGCTCCGGGAGTCTGCTGGATGAAGGTGGCTACCCCGGTGTTGAGCTGCTCGCCCACACCCACTTTGGGGAGCGGCCATTTCGTCGACGGGGTGGTCCCGGCGGCGGAGCCGGTCCATGCAGATCCACCGGTGTCGATGAGGTACTGGTCGAGGTCATACCCAGGACCCGACGAGTCGGCCCGGTGGACGGGCACGATGGCGGTAGAGGGCAGGTTCACCCCCGGGTTGAGCGCGGCGATGGACGAGTCGTTCCAGGTCTTGATGGTCCCCAGGAAGATCCCCGCCAGCGTGGGACCATCGAGCTTGAGGCCCCCCGGCACTCCCGGCAGGTTGTAGCTCAGGGCCACACCACCCAGGTCCACCGGCACCTGGAGGATGTTCCCCGACGTCCCCGACGCCGGTGTTGGGATGGGGACCTCCGAGTCCCCGAAGTTCACCGTGTTCTGCTCGATGTCGGTCACGCCCACGCTCGAACCGGCCGGGGAGTAGTTCACCGTGACGGCCTTGTTCGCCTGGTTGAAGTAGTAGAAGGCTCGGGTGAAGAACGGCGCGATGGAGTTCGCTCCCGCTCCGGCCAGCTTGAACGATGGCGATTGGGTGTCACAGGTGGGGCTCAGCGTGCCACCCGACGTCGAGCACGAGCTGCTCGACGCGGGCGGCTGGGTGGTGGCGGTGTGCGCGCCGGAGGCGGTTGTCGTCGTCGTCACCCCGGCTTTTGCCGCCGTTGTCGTGGTCGAACCTGCCGCCGCTCCCGCCGTGGTGGTCGAGGTGGTCGGCGGCGTCGTGGTCTTGCTCGCACTCTTCGTCGCCGCCGGCGTGGACGAACTGCACGCCGCGGCGACGAGCGCCACGGCCCCCAGCGAGAGCGCCAGCGTGGAGCACCGTGTCAGGCGCTCGCCCCGGACGCGGTGGCCACCTCGTGGGTCTCGGGCTCGACGAGCAACGGCACCTCGGGGCACGGGCTCTCCTCTCGGGTGCGGACAGGGTCGGCCCCCGCCCGCCTCATCAACTTAATCCATTGATTTCATAGAAATGATAGGCCCAGGGGCCGGGATTCGTCCAGCCCGGCCCCTGGTGGGTCTGGTTCGGGGTGTGGATTCGCCGCCTCGGGCGGGCACGGCCCGAGGCGACGGCACGGGAGCCATGGGTGCCCGGAGGGGGCTGACCGAGACCGGTCCCGGTCGCAGCTGGGCGTCGGGTGCTGCCGACAGGCAGAATCCGGACCGTGCACATTCCGGCCAAGGTCGACTACGGCATGCGGGCTCTTCTGGCGCTCGCCGACCGGGGCGAGCCCACCACGGCCGAGGCGCTCGCCGAAGCGCAGCGTCTCCCGGCCCGGTTTCTCGGGGCGATCCTGATCGAGCTGCGCCGGGCGGGCATCGTCTCGAGCCAGCGCGGCTCGGAGGGCGGGTACCGGCTGGCCCGTCCGGCCAAGGACATCAGCGTGGCCGATGTCATGCGGGCGCTCGACGGGCCCCTGGCCGAAGTGCGGGGGCTGCGCCCCGAGGCCGCACACTACGAGGGGGCCGCCGAGCACCTTCAGGATGTGTGGGTGGCGGTGCGAGCCAGCCTGCGCAACGTGCTCGAGCGGGTCAGCCTTGAAGACGTCGTGGCCGGCCGACTGCCGCGCAACGTCGCTAAATTGACCGAGGACCCCGACGCCTGGGCGCCCCGCCGCTGAAGTTAGGCGGGCTGGGCGCGGGGATGGCGGCGCTCGGGGCGTGCGGCCGTGTCGCTCCACGTCTCGTCGAGGAACGCCACGATCTCGGCGGTGAGGCGGTCCGGGGCCACGCGGAGCTCGAACACCGAGCGGGCCTCGACCAGTCTGGCGTGCGGGAGTTGGCGCGTGAGGTGGTCGGCGTCGGTGAAGGGGTGAATGAAGTCGATCTTGTGGCCGATGACGAGGGCCGGGGCCTCAATGGCGTGGCGGGACTCGTAGGTCGGGGTGATGGGCCCGACGAGCATGCCGTGCAGCACGGCGGCGATCTCCTCAGGCTCGGCTTTGATCATGGTGACCACGCTGTCGAGGGGGGCGACGGTGGTGCGTGGGATGCGGCGGGCGACCGAGGCCACCACACGCACCAGAGGGGCGGCGTAATGCACCCCGAGGAGCATGGGCAAGAACATCACGGCCGCACCCGGGACGGCCCATTCCAGGACAGGCATCTCGATCAACAGGCCTCGCACCCGCTCAGGGGCCTGCACCGCCACCTGCAGGCTCACGTTGGCCCCGAGTGAGACCCCGCCGATGACGGCCTCCTCGATCTGGAGCTCGTCGAGGAGGGCCACCACGTGGCGCGCATACGAGTCCATCCGATGGGCGGATGCATGCCGGGGCTTGTCCGATCCTCCGTGTCCGGGCAGGTCGAGGAGGATCACCTGGAAGCCCCGTTCGGCCAGGTCGGCGGCGAGGCGGCGACTGAGCTGGTTGTCGAGCAAGAGGCCGTGAAGGAACACCAGGACCCGGGGGCCCTCGCCGTGGCGCTCGTAGTGCAGGCGCAGCCCTTCCACCTGGAAGCTCGCCTCTTCGAAGGGTCGCCGCTCGAAGAGCCCGCTGATCCACGAAATAGGCGGGAGGGCCATCAGGGCCTGGGCCCCCGAGGGGGGTGACGACGGGTCGGAATCTGCTTCGGGACCGTCCCCGTCGGGTTCGTGTCGAGACCTGTCGCCGTCACCGGTTCGAGGAGAATTCGAAGTGCCGAGCCCGGCCCCCACGGACGCCACCCAGGTCACGATACCCGGGCCGCCTTCCGCCGCGCACCTCTCGCCCGCTTCGGCGGGTGGTTCTCAGATGAGTCGGAGTCGACGAGAGCAGCTCGGCCACTGTCCCCAGCCGCTGCGGGCCTGGAGTTGTGCTGCGGCGCGGTCCTGCACGGCGGGGAGTGCATTCGACGGCAGGCCGGGCAGTCCCAACCCGTGCCAGGTGGCCAGGCTGAACTGGTAGGCGCCGTAGTACCCGTTCCCGCTGTCCTCGGCGTAATTGCCGCCGGACTCGCACTGGCGCAATCCGGCCCACACGCCGCCCGACGCGGCACGCGTGGCCGGTGCCAGCGGTGTCGGCGTGGCCCGGGGTGACGGCGGCGCCACGGGCGTGACGGCAAGGTGCGGCGCCGGCGGGGTGGCGGGCGTCGGGGTCACTGGGGGCGCCGGCGGGGCGGGCGCGTGGGCCTTCTGGTAGGCCGTCCAGGCGAAGACCATGTTCAGGTAGCGGGTGCCGGCGGGGCGCAGAAGGCCGATGTGCACTCCGTCACCCTGGGCGAGCGACGAGCGCGCCAGGCTGGGAGGCACCGAGAGCGATGCCAATTGGACGACACTCCCACCGAGGTGGGTCGTGGTGCGGTGATGATGGTGGTCTTGAGGAGCACTCGGCCCGAGATGGAAGAACGTGGTGCCGAGCAGCACGGCGGTGACAACGCCAAAGAGTCGGTGATTCCGCATCTTGTGCCTCCTTGAAGTTCACGGGATCCCCGTAGGGCTCCAGGTG
>Ga0209415_10010899_pt1 | contig 15383 bp, 16 predicted proteins | sample PeaSoiSIISIP2007_FD_187696 | JGI IMG/M metagenome (GOLD analysis project Ga0209415, IMG submission 187696) | Peat soil microbial communities from Weissenstadt, Germany - SII-SIP-2007 (SPAdes) (version 2) | ecosystem: Environmental > Terrestrial > Soil > Wetlands > Peat | place: Germany... | reverse complement strand
AGTGCACCTTTGGATTCCGAAGTTCGCACCAGAGGATGTCGCGAAGTGATGCGAACTTCGGAATCGGTGCACTAGAGGTCAGTCGGTCGTGCAGGTCTGCGGCGCGCGGCGGCGGCTGTGGTGGTCGCTCATCGTTCTGATGCCGGGACTTGCGGTGCTTGCCCGCGCCGCCGGACCGGATGCCTGCCGCGGCGGCGACGCGTCGGACTGCTCCTTGATCCGGCTTGCCCAGCAGGCGCCGCCGACCGAGTACCACTCGGGCGTGCTGGGCCCGCAGGACCGTCGCGTCCCCATCGTGCCTGATCGCTGGCCCTGGTCCTCGATCGGCCGCGTCAATGTCATCATGGGTTTGAACAGGGGGTTCTGCACCGGCACGCTGATCGGTCCGCGGCACGTGATCACCGCCGCCCACTGCCTGTTCGACGGCAAGGTCAACGGGTTCGTCAAGCCGCAGGCCGTCCATTTCGTCGCCGCCCAGGCGCAGGATCGGTTCATCGGCCATTCCGTCGCCACCGCGTTCGTGACATCGCCGGAGTTCAGGTACGCGGTGGATGAGCGGCCGCGATGGGACCGGATCGGATCGGAGATGATCAAGAACGACTGGGCGATCATCACACTCGAGCAGCGACTGACGCCGGCCGCCATTGCGATCCGGGCGATGCCGCGATCCGAGCTGCCCGCTCCCGGCGGACCGGGGGAAATCGCCGTCGCCGGGTACGGCGGCGACCGTCCCTTCCTGCTCTCGGTCCACCGCGGATGCACGGCCAGCACCGACGTGCCGACCGCCGGCTCGCTCACCGATAGCTGCGACTCGATGCCGGGCGAATCGGGCTCGCCCGTTCTGCTGCTCGAGGGGGACAAGGCCGTCCTCGTCGGCATTCACACCGCCACCGCCTCGAGCTTCGAACCCGGGGTCGGCTATCGCGCGCTCGCCGGGCGCGGGGTCTCGGCCTCCATGTTCGAGCAGGCCGCGCGCGCCGCATTGGGTAACTGAGGCTCGCTTGTCCGATCACGACACGTCTCAGCGCCGTGGCTGCCTCCCCGCGGGCATGCCGTCTGGCCTCACATCGATTGACCAAATGGTCACGCTGCGATGGCTCGGATCAATCTCAGCGCCAGAAACGCCAAACCCGCGCACAGTGTCGTCACCGTGACCTCATCGGAGTGATCACAGAGGCCGCCGGTTGCCGCGCAAACCTGGTAGGCCCAGTGGACACCCTGACCTTGCAGGCCACCGGCGACATTGGCGACGCCTGCGGCGAGGACGAGAAGCAGAAAGAGACCCCACATGACGATACCCATGTTGAACCCTGAGGTGGGCCAGCATCGTAACGTAAGTATTTCAGATGTCTTTGGCCGAACGGTAGACTACTACTCAAACTGAGCCGATGGGCAGCGTGCCCGGCGGCGGCGGGCTGTTGCCCGCAAGGGTCCTGCACTGACGATCGGACCATGCCGGCAGCACGCGTGCGCGCGTGCCCAGGTGCGGGCAACGCTGAACGTTCCCTGCCGGCCGGCAACCGGAAGCCGGCGCCTTGCCCGCGATGAAACGATCAGGGATCTGCCGCGAAGCCCCTCAATACCGCCGGAACAGGCTGACGAGCTTGCCCTGGATGCGGACCCGGTTGGGCGGCAGGATGCGCACCTCATAGGTGCTGTTGGCCGGCTCGAGCGCGATCGAGGCGCCGCGGCGGCGGAAGCGCTTGAGCGTGGCTTCCTCTTCGTCGATCAGGGCGACGACGATGTCGCCCGTGTCGGCGCTTTCGGTGCGGCGGATGAGCACCGTGTCCCCATCGAGGATGCCGGCGTCGATCATCGAGTCGCCGCGCACCTCGAGGGCGAAATGATCGCCTGCGGCGAGCAGATCCGAGGGCACGTTGATGGTGTGGCTGCGGGTCTGGATCGCCTCGATCGGGGTGCCGGCCGCGATGCGACCCATCACCGGGACCGCAACCGGACGGCCCCCCTCGTCCTCCGCGTTGGCGCGAACCCGGCCGAGGTTTCCTTCGATCACGCTCGGCGTGAACCCGCGGGCCCGCACCGAGCCGCCGTGGGCGACCGAGTCGGGCAGGCGAATCACCTCGATGGCGCGCGCCCGATTGGGCAGGCGGCGGATGAAGCCCCGCTCCTCGAGCGCGCTGATCAGCCGGTGGATGCCGGACTTGGAGCGCAGATCGAGCGCGTCCTTCATCTCGTCGAATGACGGCGGCACGCCCGCCTCCTTCAGCCGCTCGTGAATGAAACGCAACAACTCCAGCTGTTTCCGCGTCAGCATCGATTTCCCGCTCGCGTTCCGTTGACCGATGAAAACGCCCGTTCGAAACAAATCATGAACGAACGCTATCTGTTCCTTATGTGTTCCGCAAGCACTTAATTTGGCGTGAACAAGTCGAAGAACCGCTATAGGCCGAGCTTAACGATGGGGCAGGTGGTACCGGCGGGGGCGGCCGGCGCGTGGGGCTTGCGGATGACCAGGCAATCCGCGCGGGCCAGCGACAGCAGCATCGAGCTGTCCTGGATCGGCACCGGGGTGGCGACCAGGTTGCCGTGGGCGTCGCGCTGGAGCGTTGCCCGCAGATAGTCGGCGCGCTCGTCGTTGGCGGGCAGGTCGCGGCCGAGGACGGCCAGTTCGATCGGCGCGTGGATCTCCCTGGAGCCGGTGAGGCGGCGAATCAGCGGGAGCAGGAACAGGAAGGCGCAGACATAGGCCGAGACCGGGTTGCCCGGCAGGCCGAGCACCCGCATGTCGCCGAGCCGGCCGTGCATCAGCGGGCGGCCGGGCCGCACCGCGACCTTCCAGAAGGCGAGCCGCATCCCTTCCGAGGCGAGCGCCGGCTGCACCAGGTCGTAGTCGCCGACCGAGGCGCCGCCGGTCGTCACCAGGATGTCGGCGCCCGCCGCGCGCGCCCGGCGAACCGCCGCGACGGTCGCCTCCACCAGGTCCGGCACGATCCCGAGATCGACGACGTCGGCGCCTTCGTGCCGCGCCATGGCGGCGATCGCGAACCCGTTGGAATAGACGATCTGCCCGGGCCCCGGCGATGCTCCGGGCGGGACCAGCTCGTCGCCGGTCGCCAGCAGGGCCACGATCGGGCGCCGGCGCACCGCAACGGCCGGATGGTTCATCGCGGCGGCGAGCGCGATGTCGCGACCGGTCAGCCGGCGGCCGGCCGCGAGCAGCACATCGCCGGCGGAAAAGTCGAGCCCGGCACGGCGGACGTTGGCGCCCGGATGGGCGCCCGCCTTGACGATCACGGTGGCGCCGTCGCGCTCGGTCCGCTCCTGGATGACGACGGTATCGGCGCCGGCCGGCAGCACGCCGCCGGTGAAGATGCGCGCCGCCTCGCCGGCGCCGACCACGCCGGCGAACGGTCGTCCGGCCGCGACCTCGCCGACCAGCTCGAGGCGCGCCGGCACCACGGTCAGGTCGACGGCGCGCACCGCATAGCCGTCCATGGCGGAGACGTCGGCCGGCGGCTGGGTGCGCAACGCCGCGACGTCGCTGGCCAGCACGCGGCCGCAGGCCTGGTCGATCGGCACCGGCTCGGCCGCCACCGGCGCGACGTCCTCGAGCACACGGGCGAGCGCCTCCTCGACCGACAGCAGCGCCACGGCTAACGCTCCGCCCGGAAATGCCCGGACTTGCCGCCGCGCTTCTCGATCAGGCGGACGTTCTCGATCCGCATGCCGCGATCGAGCGCCTTGGCCATGTCGTAGACGGTCAGGCACGCCACCGCGACCGCGGTCAGCGCCTCCATCTCGACGCCGGTCGGCCCCGTCACCTTGACGGTCGCCCGCACGATCAGGCCCGGTGGCTTCGCCTCCGCCGTGATATCGACCTCGACCTTGGAAATGGCCAGGGGATGACACAGCGGGATGAGCTCGTGCGTGCGCTTGGCCGCCATGATGCCGGCAATGCGGGCGGTGCCGAGCACGTCGCCCTTCTTGGCGTTGCCGGCGAGCACCGTGGCGAGCGTGCTCTCCCGCATCACCACGCGCCCTTCGGCGACCGCCACCCGTTCGGTGGCGGGTTTGGCCGACACGTCCACCATCCGCGCCTCGCCGCGGCGTCCGATATGGGTGAGGCCGCCGGCGCGTGCCACGGTCACTCCGCGGCTGGTGCGCGGCGGGCCGGGTCGCGCGCCAGCAGTGCGCGCGTGGCGGCGGCCACATCGGCCTGCCGCATCAGGCTTTCGCCGACCAGGAACGTCGAGATGCCGGCGGCCGCGAGGCGCTCGAGGTCGGCCGGCGCGTTGATCCCGCTTTCGCCGACGACGATGCGGTCACCGGGAACGCGCGGCGCCAGCTGCTCGGCGGTCGCCAGCGTGGTGCGGAAGGTCCGGAGGTCGCGGTTGTTGATGCCGATCAGCCGCGACGTCAGGCGGAGCGCCCGCTCGAGCTCGGCGGCGTCGTGCACCTCGACCAGGACATCCATGCCGAATGCCGACGCCGTGTCCTCGAGATCCCTGGCGGTGGCGTCGTCGACCGCCGCTATGATGATCAGGATGCAGTCGGCGCCCCAGGCGCGCGCTTCGATCACCTGATACGGCTCGTACATGAAATCCTTGCGCAGCACTGGCAGCGACGTCGCTGCGCGCGCCGCCGTCAGGTGCTCCGGCGCGCCCTGGAAGGACGGCCCGTCGGTCAGGACCGAGAGGCAGGCGGCACCGCCCGCCTGGTAGGCGCAGGCGAGCGCCGGCGGATCGAAGTCGGCGCGGATCAGGCCCTTCGACGGGCTCGCCTTCTTGATCTCGGCGATCAGCGCGTAGTCGCCATCAGCGCGCCGCCGCTCGAGGCAGGAGGCGAATCCGCGCGGGGGAGGGGCGTCGCGGGCGTCGCGCTCGAGCTCCGCCTGCGGCCGACGGCGGCGGGCGGCCGCGATCTCGTCGCGCTTGTAGCGCTCTATGGTCTCGAGGATGCTCATTGCCCCGCTACCCTTTGGCCAGCCAACCCCTCTGGCCAGCCAACCCCTGGCCAACGACCCTTGGCTCACGCGTTCGACACGACGATCAGGCGATCGAGACGTCCCTCGGCTTCGCTCGAATCGATCGACCGCTGGGCCAGCTTCACGCCGTCCTTGAAGTCCTCGGCGCGCCCGGCAACGACCAGGGCGGCGGCGGCGTTGAACACCGCGACGTCCCGATAGGGCCCCTTGCGGCCGCGGAGCACCTCGAGCAGGGCCTCGGCATTCTCCTCCGCGGTGCCGCCGCGCAGCGCCTCCGGCTTCACCTTGGCGAGCCCGACATCCTCCGGTGCGATCTGGAAGCTGCGGACCTCGCCGTTCTCGAACGACGCGATGCTGGTCGGCCCCGCCGTCGTGATCTCGTCGAGCCCGTCGGAGCCGTGCACCACGATGGCGCGCACGGAGCCGAGGTTTTTCAGCACCACAGCGAGCGGTTCCACCCAGTGGCGCGAGAACACGCCGACCAGCTGGCGCTTGACCCCGGCCGGGTTCGCGAGCGGCCCGAGCAGATTGAAGATCGTTCGGGTGCCGAGCTCGACCCGCGTCGGCCCGACATGCTTCATCGCCGGATGATGCGCCGGCGCGAACATGAAGCCGATGCCGGCCTCCGCGATGCAGCGGCTGATCGCCGGCGGTGACAATTCGATGCGCACGCCGAGCGCCGAGAGCACGTCGGCGGCCCCCGAGCGCGACGACAGCGCACGGTTGCCGTGCTTGGCGACGGGGACGCCGGCGCCGGCGGCGATGAAGGCCGCGCAGGTCGAGATATTGAACGATCCGGACGCGTCGCCGCCGGTGCCGACCACGTCGATGGCGTCGGGCGGCGCCTCGACCTGGAGCATCTTGGCGCGCATCGTGGTCACCGCGCCGGTGATCTCGTCGATCGTCTCGCCGCGCACGCGCAGCGCCATCAGCAGCGCGCCCATCTGCGAGGGCGTCGCCTCGCCCGACATCATGCAATCGAACGCCTCGGCCGACTCGGCCAACGTCATCGCGGCGCCGGTCGCGACCTTGCCGATGAGCGCCTTGAACTCGTCCATGCTGCCCTTCAGGCCTATTGTGCCGCCTGGACCGCCGCCGGACGGCGGCCGGTCCTGGCGTTCCAGGCGTCGGCGATATCGAGGAAGTTCTTCAGGATCAGATGACCGTGCTCGGAGGCGATGCTCTCGGGATGAAACTGCACGCCGTGCACCGGCAGGCTGGCATGCCCGAGGCCCATCACCAGGCGGTCGTCAGTCTCGGCGGTGACCGCGAGCGTGTCCGGCACGGTCGTGCGCTCGACCACCAGCGAATGGTAGCGCGTCGCCACGAACGGCCCGTTGATGCCGCGGAAGACGCCGCCGCCGTGATGCCTGATCTCCGACAGCTTGCCATGGACGGGCTCGGGGGCGCGCACCACCTTGCCGCCGAACACCTGGCCGATCGCCTGGTGGCCGAGGCAGACCCCGAAAATCGGAATCGTCGGCGACGCCGTCTCGATCAGCTCCAGGCAGATGCCGGCGTCGTCAGGCGTGCACGGTCCGGGCGACAGCACGATGGCGTCCGGATCGGCCGACATGACGTCGGACACGCCGAGCGCGTCGTTGCGATGGACCGCCACGTCGGCACCCAGGGCGCCGAGATAATGGAACAGATTGAAGGTGAAGCTGTCGTAGTTGTCGATCAGCACGATCATGGCGTCAGGTCTCACATCGAGCCCGGCCCTGCGCCGGTCGTCCACGCGCCGATAAGGATCCTTGGCCGCCGAAGGGCGAGGCTGTCGAAGGGCCCGGGTCATCGCAGCGCCGGGGCGCTCGGGGACTGGACCGTCGGACACGGCGAGCACGCGAGCATGGTCTTAGACGGCGCCACGGGATGCGGTCAAGAAACGATCCTCGGCCGTGGCACCGGCGGGGGAGAGTTTCCTCAACCAAATCAAAAACGTGTCGCCTTCCGCGGGTGCCGGCCGATGCCCGGGACGTGCGGCGCGCCGTCCATGGTCTCGACAACGGCGAGCCGACGTCGGATATGATTGGCGCCGCGGCGGACATGAGTTGGCCTGGCTAAACCCGGTTCAGAGTACTTTAACCCGCAGCAGAGTATGGCGAATTGCCGGAGTGCTTCAACTTGTCAGCTGCGTGATTTTGCCAAGATGGTATGCCCTGTCACGGTGAAACCATGTCGCAATCGCGGGATGATCCGACTGCCGCATCTGGCGCCGACGATGGCGTAATGGAGGCCTCATGAGAGTCTTGACTGCAACCGCCGCATTGCTGTTGGGCTGGTCGATCGCGCAGGCGCAGCCCGCCGCGCCCGTTCCGCCCGCTCCCGAGACGTCGAAGTTCGCCATCAATCGCGAGGGCTCGCAGATCGGGACGGTCACCATCGAGGTGGCGCGCAACGGCGCGGAGACGCTGGTCAAAGCGGTGACCCACATCGAGGTGAAGGTCGCTTTCATCACCGCCTATCGTTTCGATCAGAGCTACAGCGAACGGTGGGTCAACAACAAGCTCGTCGCGTTGTCGTCGACCACCGACGACAACGGAACGCCGTACAAGGTCGATGTCGCGCCGAAGGGGACCGGGTTGGCGATCGAAGCGAACGGCAAGACCTCGCAGGTCGACGCCAACATGTTTCCGTTCACGCTGTGGAACGCGGCCCTCGTCAAGCAGACGTCGGTGTTCGATCTGCAGAAGGGAACCGTGATGAAGATCGCGGTGGCCGACGGCGGAATGGACAACATCCCGGTTCTCGGCAAGAAGACGAAGGCGCACCACTATTCGATCACCGGGCCGTTCGCGCAGGATGTCTGGTACGACGAGAAGGGCGGCTTCGTTCAGTCGATGCTGGTCGGCCCCGACGGCTCCAAGATCCACTACCGGATGATTCCGCCAACCGAGGGTCAGTAGTCCGGCTCTTCCTCCTGCTCCTGCCGACGGAGCAGGCGGTCACGCAGGAGGACGGCGATCTCCTGGAGCTTCTCGATGCGCTCGAGCACCGAATCGTAGCTGTTGACCATCTCGACGATGGCCTCGGCGAGCGCCACATCGTCGCACAGGAACAGCGTCCTGTCGTTGCAGTCGCGAACCCGGACGCCGCGTGACGTGGTCAATGGCTTGATGTTCCAGGGGCCCGGCGCCAGCTTCTCGAGCTTACGATCGATCATCGCCGTCCATCAAATTTATCGCCTCGTTGAGCCGGTGTCGCCGCCGCATCGGCATCAACCCGGGGGCGCGAACACCACCGGTTGCCACGGTTTGGGCGCGATGGCGGCCTAGCATATCGCATTGCGAAGAGGGGTGACTCGAGCAGATCCAACCTGAGGTGGAGAAGATGCGTCCCGTCATACTTACTGTTGTCGTGGCCTTGTCGGCGCTGGTTGCCGTCGGTTCCGCCCCGAGCCGCGCCGCCGATTTCGAGCCCCCATATTCGGGGCAGCCGGAGCCCGGGCCCTATGGCGCGGCTCCGCCTTCATATGGGGTGGCGCCGATCCCCGAGCAACAGGTCGTGGTCGAGCCCGGCCCGTACCCCTACGTCTACGGCGGCTACAGGTACTGCTGGTTTCCCGGCGGCTGGCGCGGCCCGGGCTGGTACGTCTGCAACTACGGCCCCTGGGTGAGCGGCTACTGGTGGGGCGGCCCGTACGGCTGGCGGGGCTGGGGTGGCTATGGTGGCCGGTTCTATGGCGGTGGGTTCCGCGGCTACGGATTTCACGGCGGCGGATTCCACGGCGGCGGGTTTCATGGCGGCGGGTTTCATGGCGGTTTCGCCGGCGGGCACCACCGCTGACGGTCGGGTCTTTGCTTCCCGGACGGGCGCAACCGCGGTTGCGCCCGTCGTTGTTTCCGCCCGCCGTCCATGCCCGGCGTCCCGCTGCGGGCGTCCGGCGTCGGAGGGTCCGGAGGCCGAAGCGCGACGAGGGGCTCGGTTCCTCGGATGACAATGGGCTCGAACAGTCGGCGGTACGTGATGGCCTGATGTATAAAAGCCTTCGGCGTCCCCGAACGGGAATGAAGCCATGACAACACGCAAGGACCTGGCGCAAAGGCTCGCGGAGCTTCCGGTGTTCAATCTGCGTTTCGGCTCGCGCGTCGACATCTTCAACCTGCCGACCGACGATCGCGACCTCATCGTCAGGTCGCTCAGGGAAGCCGAGGATCTCTCCGACCAGAGCCACAACCTGGCGGTGGAATTCGAGAAGCTCCGCGAGAAGCTCCTCGCGCTGACGGTCGAGCGCGACGAGATCGGCAGCAAGCTGCAGGCCGCCGGCGCCGAAAGCGCCAAGATGGAGGAGCAACGGCGGGCGCTCGCCGGCGACAACGCGCGGCTCGAGGAGACGTGTCAGAGCCTGTCCGCAGAGCACCGGTCGCTGGAGCAGAAGATCCTGACCCTGACGGCGGAGCATTCGACGCTTGCGGCCGAAAAGGCAGCACTCGTCGCGGACCAAGCCCGGCTCGCCGAGGAGACGCGGTCGTTGACGTCAAGTCTCGATGGCGCGGTCGATCTGCTGATCCGCCTGGTCAACGGCGAGGCGGACGTTGCGGCCGCCGTGAGCTTCGTGCAGCCGCGATTCCCCGGCAAGGCCGCGAGCATGCGGCCTGCTCCCGCCGCAAGCGGGTGGCAGCCGATCGCGACCGCGCCACGGGACAATTCGCTGGTCAATCTGATCGGCCGGGCGCCGGGCGGCCGCTGGGGCGCACCGGTCGCGTCCAGGCGCAACATGGTCAGCGCGGATGCGGGTGTGGACCAATGGCTCGACTGGCCGCACCCGTTCGAACCGAGCCACTGGTGCCCGATCCCCGCGGCGCCGAGCGGTGCGGATGCCCCGGCGGGCAAGGACGCTGGGGCAGCGCCGCCGCGCCCGCTCAACGAGCCGAGATGGCTGAGCGAGGACTTGCGCTTCACCACGACGGCCAACCGCCGCTGACCCGCCGGCCCCATCGAGCGGCACGCCCGACGGATCGCCCACAGCCGGCTGCTGCGCGCAGCCGATCGCCGGCTGAATGCCGCCATATTTGCCGTCTAGCTCTCGCGCGGGGATGGGCTCGTGTGGGATATGAGTATGAGTAGCACAGTCGACTTCCGCGGACAGGCCATGGAATGCTTGCGGCTGGCCGAGCAAGCCAAAGCACGCCGCCACAAGGCGGTTCTGCTCGGTATCGCCCAGGCCTGGGTTCAGCTCGCCGATCAGGCGAGCAGTCTGCGCGCCTCTCGCGATCCCGCCGGCGAGGAAGCCAAGCCCGAAGGCGCGTTGAACAGCTGACGTTGCGGCATCGGGCGTCGGCATCCGCTCGATGCGGCGATTGACCTCGTCGTTCGACGGCGGCGCTTGCGGCTCTCGCCGACTCGCGAATGACGGCTACTGGCTGCGGCGGGCGGCGCTGGCGAAGCGGCGCGCTTCCTCGGCGGCACGGAACAGGGCCTTGGCCTTGTTGACGCACTCCTGCTGCTCGAACTCCGGGTCGGAATCGGCGACGATGCCGGCGCCAGCCTGGACATACATGACGCCGTCCTTGACCAGCGCGGTGCGCAGCACGATGCAGGTGTCCATCTCGCCGGCGGCGGAAAAATAGCCGACGCAGCCGGAATAGAGGCCGCGCTTCTCCTTCTCCAGCTCGTCGATGATCTCCATGGCGCGCACCTTCGGCGCGCCCGACACGGTGCCGGCCGGAAAGCCGCCGATCAGCGCATCGAGCGCGTCGTGCCGTTCGTCGAGCACGCCCTCGACGTTGGATCCGATGTGCATCACCTGGCTGTAGCGCTCGATGAAGAACTGGTCGGTGACCCTCACGGTGCCGATCGCCGCAACGCGGCCCACATCGTTGCGGCCGAGATCGAGCAGCATGAGGTGCTCGGCGCGCTCCTTCGGATCGGCGAGCAACTCGTCCTCGAGGGCCTTGTCCTCGTGCGGGGTGGCGCCGCGCGGTCGGGTGCCGGCGATCGGCCGGATGGTGACGACGTTGTCGCGCACGCGGACCAGGATCTCCGGGCTCGATCCCGCAATGGCGAACTGCCCGTAGTCGAGGAAGAACAGGAACGGGGCCGGATTGACCCGGCGCAGGGCACGGTAGAGCGCGAACGGAGGCGGCGTGAACGGCGCTTCGAAGCGCTGAGCCAGGACCACCTGGAAGATGTCGCCGGCGTAGATGTACTCCTTGGCGCGCCGCACCATGGCGGCGAACTCCTCCGGCGACGTGTTCGACGTCGGAAAGACGTTGGGCGGGCCGGCATCGCCGTTCGCGGCTTCCTGAACGAGGGGCTTGTCGAGATCGTCGACCACGCCGGTGAGCCTTTCGACCGCGCGGGCGTGCGCCGCCTTGGCACTGACGCCGGGTTCGGGCCGCACCGGCGTGACCGCCGTCAGCGTATCCTTGACCGTGTCGAACACGACCACCAGGGTCGGGCGAACCAGGACCGCATCGGCAATCCCGATCGGATCGGGCTTGGCGGGCGGCAGGCGCTCCATCAGCCGCACCATGTCGTAGCCGAGATAGCCGAACACGCCCGCCGCCATCGGCGGCAGGGCCGGGGGCAGCGCGATCCGGCTTTCCGCGATGAGCGAGCGCAACGCCTCGAGCGGCGGCTGCGGGCAGGCCACGAAGCTGTCGGCCCCGGCCCTCGCGGCCCGATTGATCTCTGCGATGCCGCCGTTGCTGCGCCAGACCACGTCGGGCTCGAGCCCGATGATCGAATAGCGGCCTCGCGCCGCGCCGCCCTCGACCGACTCCAGAAGGAAGCCCGGCGGCCGCCTGGCGATCTTCAGGAAGGCCGAGACCGGCGTCTCGAGATCGGCGACCAGCGTGGTCCACACGACCTGCGGCTCGCCCCGCTCGTACGTCTCGGCAAAAATCTCCTGCGCCGGCTCGATCTGCATCCGAAGGCTCAGTTCGAATCGCCGCCGCCGACGGCCCGCCGCAACTGATCCTCGTTGACGCGGGTGCCGAGATCGGCCTGGAGCCACGCGAGGTATTGGCCGTAGAGATCGTCCGACAAGGTTCGCCGCAGCGTCTCCACCAGCTGCTTCCCCTCCGCCGACGCCGGGTCGAAGGTCGGCTCCTTGATGTCGGTGACCCGGAACACGATGCGCTGGGTCGGGTCGTTGCCTTCGGCGGATCCCGGCGCACCCTTTGCGGTGCGGAAGACCGCGTCGACGGCCTGGGCCGGGATCGCTCCCGATGCGTGGCCGCGCTTGAGGCTCCACAACGGTTGCACGGCGACGCCGGCGGCCGCTGCGACGTCGGGAAATGACGCCTCGGACTTGAGCTTGTCGACCATCTCGGCGGCCTTGGCCGAGACCCGGCGGGCGACCTCCTCATCGTGCCACTGTGCCTCGACCTTGTCCTTGACCTCGTCGAGGGTGCGCTCACGCGCCGGCGTGATCGCAACGACGTCGTACCACACGAAGCCGCCGCTCGGCAGCTGAACGGGGTCGGCTTCGACGTTGACGTCGGTGGAAAATCCCGCCGAAATGACGTCGGTGCCTGCCGGAAGGTCGGCGATCGGCTTGCCGTCGGGGCCCCGGCCGGACCGGTCGACGGCCTCGATCGTGCGCGACGTCAGACCGAGCTTCCTGGCAACCTCCTCGATCCGCATGCCGGACGCGCGCTCGTCCTCGATCTTGTCGTGGGTGTCGAGCAACTTCGGCTTGGCGCGCTCGAGCGCGATCTCCTTCTTGATCTGCGGGGCGACCTCCTCGAACGACTTGCTGTGGCCGGGCTCGATCTTGGCCACCAGCACCAGGGAGGTGCCGAAACGTCCGGCGATCGGCGCGCTGGTGCCTCCCTCGGGAAGCGCAAACGCCGCATCCGCGATGGCACGATCGAACACCGCCGCCTTGGTGACGAGCCCAAGATCGACGATGTCCTGGTCCTTCTTGCCGAATTCCGCGGCGACGGCGGCAAACGCGCCGCCCGCCGCGATGCGGTCGGCGGCAGCGCGCGCGTCATCGGCCTTCTGGAACACGATCTGCTTGATCTCCCGGCGTTCCGCCGACCCGAAGCGCTCGGGGTGATCGTCATAGACACGGCGGGCATCGTCGTCCGACACCTCGATGCCGCGCGCGAGTTCGTCGACCGAGATCGGAAGCAACACCATCTTGCGGTACTCGGGCGCCCGGAAGCGCGCCTTGCGCTCCTCGAAGTACTTCGCCAGCACCTCCGGATCGGGGGCGGGGATGTCGCCGGCGGCGCTCGGCTCGAGCACCACGTACTCGATCGCCCGCTCCTCGTTCTGGAAGCGGTTCATCGCATCCGCGAATGTCGTCGGCGCCGTGTCCGGCCCGCTGACCGTCATGGCGATCTCGCGGCGCAGCAACACCTTGCGCTGCTCGGCGGCGAATCGGGGCTCGGAATAGCCCGCATTGCGGATCTTCGCTTCGAACAGGAAGCGGTCGAACTGGCCGGTCGGGCCGCGGAAGTTCGGGTCGTTGGTGATCTGGCGGGCGATCTCGTCGTCCGACAGGTTGAGCCTGAGCTGGCGGGCGCGCTCGTCGAGTGCGGCTTCCGAGATCACCTCGGCGAGCAGACGGCGGTCGATGCCGAGCGCTCGCGCCATGTCGGGCGTGATCGGCCGCTTGAGCTGCTGGCCAAGCACCCGCAGCCGTTCATTGTACATGTGGCTGAACTGCTCGACGCCGATCTCGGTCGAACCCACCTTGGCGACGGTCGTGCGGCCGTAGATGCGAAATATGTCGCCGATGCCCCAGATGCCGAAGCTGATGATCAGGAAGCCGACGACGACCGCCATCACCAGCTTGCCGAGCCAATTGGCCGTCGCTTTGCGTATTCCGTCGAGCATGGTGTCGGCTTGTCGTCATCGCATGGGCTGGCGCCGACGGTGCCCGCCGGTCGCGCAAGGGGCCGCATCATAGGGATGCGGCCCACGCATCGCAACTCGCGGCCCCGGAGGGTCGCGACCCCCGGAGGTGCCGTCGCGGGCGCCGCGCCGGTCGGTCGAATTCAGGCGGAGCCGGCCGGAGCGGGCAGGGCGGCCCGACCCCGCGCCGCACGCGTCATCAGCATCGACGCAAACCGCATGGAATGTCGGGCATTTCCGAACGTCCGCGCCGCGTTCGTGCTTCGCGACAGAACGTCGCGCTCCATGCCGGTGCGGCAACCGCCCCCGAGGCGAAGAGTTGATCACCCAGTTCAACCAGACGGAGGACGAGATGATTGGTCGAAAACTGATGATGACGGCTGCTGCCGCGGCCGCCCTGAGCCTCGGCGTTGTCGCGCCGGCGGCCGCCCAGCACCGTGGCGGCGGCGGTGGCGGCGCGCATATGAGCGCCGGCGGCTTCCACGGCGCCGGCATGAGCGGCGGCGGCGCTCATATGAGTGCCGGCGGCTTCCACGGCGCCGGCATGGCTGGGCGGAGCTTCTCGGGAGCCGGGGTGCGCACTGCCCAGGTCGGCCGGGGTTTCGCAAGCAGCGGGGTTCGCACCGCCGAGGCTGGCCGGGGCGGATATCGTCACGGATGGCATGACCGTGGCTGGGGCGGCGCCGGGTTCGGTGTCGGGCTGGGTCTCGGCTTGGCGGCGGCCGACGCAACGGACTGGGGCGGGGGCTACGACTACGCGCCGGCGGCGTATGGCTACGGTTATGACAATCCCGGCTACGGCTACGGCTATGGCGACGCGGAGCCCGCCTACGGCTACGCGGCCGCCCCGACCTGCACGTGCGGGACGACCTGGAACACCGGCTGGAACGGCGGCTGGAATTGGTAGCGTCCGACGCGCCAACGGCGTTGTTTCCGCGCCAGGGCCCCGATCAAGGATCGGGGCCTTTTTTTGACCAGACGGTCGATTCCATGAAACCCGTCGACGGGTTTCGCCGCAGCTCAACAGTCCTTCGGCGCCCCGAGGGCGCTTGAGGATGTCCGCCGCCGTCCGGCGCGCGAGCCCTTCCGCGGGGTCGCGCGGTCTGCTACCCGCTCGCCGGACCAGCAGGAATGACCACGATGGCGACGCGTCACAAGCTGATAGCGGGAAACTGGAAGATGCATGGGCTCGCCCGGTCCGTCGCCGAGCTCGACAGGATGATCGGCGGGTCCGCCGATCTTGCCGCCGGGGTCGACCTGATGGTGTGCCCGCCCGCCACGCTGGTCTCCACCTTCGCCGGCAAGGCCCGGGGATCGCGCGTCGCCATCGGCGGCCAGGACTGCCACAGCGAGCCGTCCGGCGCCTTCACGGGCGACATCTCCGCCGAGATGCTCGCCGACGCGGGCGCCGTTGCGGTCATCGTCGGCCATTCCGAGCGGCGCACCCTGCACCACGAGACCGATGCGATCGTCCACGCCAAGGTGCTCGCCGCATGGCGTGCGGATCTGGCGGCGATCTGCTGCGTCGGCGAGACCCTTGCGGAGCGCGAAGCCGGCAGGGCGCTCGAGGTGGTGGGCCGTCAGCTGGCGGCATCGCTGCCCGACCGGACCACGGCCGAGCGGCTCG
>Ga0209415_10010897_pt1 | contig 15384 bp, 12 predicted proteins | sample PeaSoiSIISIP2007_FD_187696 | JGI IMG/M metagenome (GOLD analysis project Ga0209415, IMG submission 187696) | Peat soil microbial communities from Weissenstadt, Germany - SII-SIP-2007 (SPAdes) (version 2) | ecosystem: Environmental > Terrestrial > Soil > Wetlands > Peat | place: Germany... | reverse complement strand
TGCCCGGAAACGTCACCGGCCTGCGCGAGGCCCTGGTAAAACTGGCCGCCAAAACCGCCTTCAACCTCGCCACCGACAAACCCGATGACCTGCGGCCGGCCTTGCCGCTCATCAAACTGCTCCTCGCCAGCGAGGCCATTGAAATCCGGCACTCCCGCCTCAAGCTGGCGCAAACCCGCTTCGAGCATCATGCGACCGCAGCCGCCCTCCAGGAACTCCCCAACCTGAGGGCCTACCTCCAGGCCCTCGAAAACGATACTGGCCTGACCTGGGACGAAAAGACCGACCGGCTCAGGGCCTTCCTGTACGGGTGGGACTCCCCAACACCCCGGTTCGAGGACCATGTCCCTTCCCAACAAGCGCCGATGGACGCATCACCCACCGGTCCGGATTCGCCCGGATGTACATAAATTCGCCTAAGTGGGGCTAAATTGGAGAATTTTTTATTCCGATGAAACTGCCAGACTCTGGAGTGCGGCGGCAGAGCGAAGCGCCGACGCCGCTTTCGGCCGCCTGGGACGTTCACACACCCCGGTCGCTGCCCAGGCCAAAGCGGTGTCGCGCTCCGCTTGCCACCGCACTCCATACGCTTCGCGAGTCTGCCGGCCGGTCCGCACGGCGTGCCCTTTGGAGTGCGGCGGCAGAGCGAAGCGCCGACGCCGCTTTCGGCCGCCTGGGACGTCCACACACCCCGGTCGCTGCCCAGGCCAAAGCGGTGTCGCGCTTCGCTTGCCACCGCACTCCATACGCTTCGCGAGTTCGCGGCTATTCGATTGTGCCTACTTTCGCTATTTCAGGGCTGGGGGCTTGCCTTTGGCGGCTGGTTCTTGCGAGGATAGCACCTCGGCGATGCAAACAACCGCAACGGATGATGGGCAAACAGCACCTCTGACTCGAGCCCAGTGGATGGTCCTGATCGCTGCGTTCCTGGGCTGGATGTTCGACGGCCTGGAGCAAGGGGTCTTTCCGCTCGTCGCCAGGCCGGCGCTTCAAGACTTGCTCCGGGTCGAGGGGGACAAAGAGATCGGTCTGTGGATGGGCTATATCACGGCCTTGTTTCTGGTGGGGGCGGCCGGCGGGGGTCTGGTCTTTGGCTGGTTGGGGGATCGGGTGGGGCGGGTGCGGGCCATGATATGGAGCGTGCTGGCGTACTCGTTGTTTACGGGCGCCAGCTACTTCGCGCAGCGGGTCTGGCAACTGGGCTTGTTCCGTTTCCTGGCGGCCCTGGGGATGGGGGGCGAATGGTCCCTCGGGGTGGCGCTGGTCATGGAGTGCTGGCCGGAGAAACACCGGCCGCTGCTGGCGGGCGCGATCGGGGCGGCGTCGAATATGGGATTCGGGTTGCTTGGGGCTCTGGGCATGGCTTTCCAGGTCACGCGACATTCCTGGCGCTGGGTGATGCTGGCCGGAGCGGCCCCGGCGCTGTTGACGCTTTTCATCGCGTGCTTCGTGCCCGAGTCGCAGCGGTGGCAGCAGTCAGTCCGGGCAAACCAGGCCAGCCCCTTTCGGGAGATCTTCCGGCCGCCGCTGCTGCGGCGGACGCTGCTGGCGATTCTGTTTGCGTCCATTGCCCTGGTGGGCACGTGGGGATCGGTCCAGTGGCTGCCGGCGTGGGCGGACCAGATGACCGGCGCTGCGGTTCACAACGCCAAAGGGCTTACCCAGATGCTCATTGCCATCGGAGCCGTCATCGGCTGCTTCATCGGGTCCTGGGTGGGAGGCCGGGTGGGACGGCGGCCGGCCTATTTCATGCTGTGCCTGGTTTCGCTGATCTCCTGCGCCTGTCTTTTCCGCTTCGTCCATACCTACGGCCCGGCATTTCTGCTGCTGTGCCTGCTGGTGGGGGGAGGGACGGCGGCCTTTTACGGGTGGCTGCCGCTCTATCTGCCGGAGTTGTTCCCCACGCGCGTCCGGGCGACCGGCCAGGGTTTGTGCTACAACTTCGGACGCATCCTGGCCGCCGCCGGGGCCATCCAGATGGGCCGCCTGCTGCGGGCCTACGAGGGCAGTTATGCCCGAGCCGGCGCCACTATCACCCTCGTGTATGCCCTGGGCCTGGTCTTCATCTGGCTGGCCCCGGAAACCAAGGGAAAACCGCTGCCCCAATAACACCAGCCGACTCATGACCCTCATCCACCGCATCTCCCCGGTCCTCCTTCGGATTTCGGCCTTCGGATTTCGGATTTGCAACCCATGACCCTCATCCACCGCATCTCCTCCGTCCGGCTCTACTTCCTGCCGGTTCAAACCCGCGTCCCGCTCAAGTTCGGTCACGAGACGGTGACCTCGGTGACCTGCGCGCGAGTGGCGTTGCGGGTGGTCGATCGAGCGGGCAACACGGCTGAGGGCTGGGGTGAAACGCCCTTGAGCGTTCAATGGGCCTGGCCGAGCGCGCTGCCTTGCGAGCCGCGGCACCAAGCCCTCAAGGATTTCTGCCGGCGGCTGGCCACGGCCTGGTTCGCTTTCGAGCGACCTGGCCACCCGCTCGAGGTCGGCTACGAGTTCCAGGAGCGCGTCCTGCCGAAACTCCTCGACGAGTTTAATCAGCAGAACGCCGGGCAGCCCGGCGCGATGCCCCGCCTGGCGGCCCTGGTCTGCAATTCCGCGTTCGACATCGCGCTGCACGACGCCTTCGGCAAACTCGTCGGCCGGCCCGTATACCAGACCTATGGCGCCGAGTATCTGGGGGCTGACCTCGCCCGCTTTCTCGAGCCGGCCGAGGACACCCGGGTCAGCTTCCGCGGGCTGTATCCCGCGGACTTCCTCGTGGCTCGACCTCGCCGCCAGCTTCGCGCCTGGCACCTGGTGGGCGGCCTGGACGCGCTCGAACCGGGCGAATTGACGGGCAGCGAGCCTGATGACGGTTGGCCGGTGACGCTCGTCGATTGGATACGCCGGGACGGTCTCAAGTGCCTGAAGGTCAAGCTGCGCGGCAACGACGCGGCGTGGGATTATGAACGGCTGGTGAGGGTGGGCCGCCTGGCGGTGGCCGGGGAGGCGGAGTGGCTCACGGCCGACTTCAACTGCACGGTGCAGGAGCCGGCGTATGTGAACGAGATCCTGGATCGGCTGCGAGACGAGCAGCCTCGCCTCTTCGGCATGATTCTCTACGTCGAGCAACCTTTCCCCTGCGAGCTCGAGCGGGATCGCATCGATGCCCATAGCGTGGCCGCGCGCAAGCCGCTGTTTCTGGACGAAAGCGCCCACGATTGGCGGATGGTGCGACTGGGCCGGCAACTGGGCTGGACGGGTGTGGCGCTCAAGACCTGCAAGACCCAGAGCGGGGCCGTGCTGAGCGCCTGCTGGGCCCAGGCGCACGGCCTGGGCCTGATGGTGCAGGACCTGACCAACCCGATGCTGGCCCAGATCCCGCACGCGCTGCTGGCCGCCCACTTCGGCACCATCATGGGCATCGAAACCAATGCCATGCAGTTCTATCCCGCCGCCTCGGCCCCCGAGGCGAAAATCCATCCGGGCCTTTATCAACGGCGCCAGGGCGTCATCGATCTCGGCACCCTGCGCGGGCCCGGCTTCGGCTACCGCCTCGAGGAAATCAGCCGCGCGCTCCCCGAGGCGGACGTAGTTGCCCACGAATAACACGAATCCAGAGAAACGAAATCCGGTGATAATTCGTGTTTATTCGTGCGATTCGTGGGCCACATGTGTTTATTCGTGCGATTCGTGGGCCACCGGATTTGATTGCGCTTTGTCGGGCGGGAAAATATAATCGCCGAAACTTGATCCACAGGACCGATTATGACACGGATGCTGCGAATGTCGGCTGGCGTGGTTGCCGGCCTTGGCGTTTTGGCTGGCGGCACTTGGGTTTTGAGCCGCACGATTGGCAACCACGACACGCTGTATGAGGGAAAGTCCGTCTATTATTGGTCGGTCCAAGCGACCAATCAGGACGCCGCGGCCAGCAACCAGGCCGCCGCGGTCGTCTTTTCCCAAATCGTTCCTTGCCTGACGAACCAAATGTTTTCGGACACCAACGACTCGAAGCTAAGGCTGGCGCTCATCGACCAGTTGAATGCGCTGCCCGGCATCCAGATCAATTTCGCGGCTGCTGCCGGCCGCCGCGTCCAAGCGGCGACTGACCTGGGGATGTTGGGGCTCTGCGCCAAGAGCGCCGCTCCGGCATTGCTCGAGGCCCTGAAAGGCCAGGATGAGGTGTTGTGTGAGTCGGCGGCCAAGGCGCTGGCCGCGATTCAGGCGGATGCGGAAACCGCGGTTCCCGCGCTCATCGCCTGCCTGGTCGATCGCGAAGGAGAGGGGCGGGCGGACGTGGTCGAGGCGCTCGGGGAGTACGGGCCGCGGGCCAAGGCGGCGGTGCCGATGTTAGTCAAGCTGCTGCAGGGCCGCTCTTCAAAGGAGCTGCGCCGAGCCGTGCCCCGAGCCCTCAAGCAGATCGGGGCCGAAGCGGCGGCAGGAGCGGGCGCCCCCCCACCTTCACCGCAAGCGAATGAAATGAAAACTGCCCACGAATGACACGAATGACACGAATCAAGCGAAAGGAGATCCTGTGATAATTCGTGTTTATTCGTGCGATTCGTGGGCCACATAAGAGATAACCGGCTTAGTGCTAAATAAAACCCGAAACTTGGTCCACAGGAACGATTATGAAACGAATGCAGCGAATGACGGCCGGCGTGCTTGCCGGTCTAGGCGTGCTGGCGGTCGGCACTTGGATTCTAAGCCGCGCTATTGGCACCCACGAGGCGCGCTTCCAAGGGAAGCCCGTCCTTTATTGGTCGGAACAGTTGGCCAATCATGATGCCGCGGCGAGCAACGAGGCGGCCTTGGTGGTGTATTCCAAAATCGTTCCTCAGCTCACGAACCAAATGTTTACGGATACCAACGACTCGAAGTTCAGGCAGTCGGTGATCGATGAATTGAACACGCTGCCGGGCATCCAGATCGATTACGTGGACGCCATTGGGCGCCGCGCCCGAGCGGTGAATGACCTGGGGAGCTTGGGGCCGAGCGCGAAGAGCGCCGCTCCGGCCCTGCTCGTGGCCCTGAAAGGCAACGATGATGTGATGTGCGCCGCGGCGGCGGGCGCGGTGGCCAAGATTCGGGTTGATCCGGAAACCGCGGTTCCCGCGCTCATCGGCTGCCTCGTCGATGGCCGAGGACACGGGCGGCCGGACGTGGTGGACGCGCTCGGGGAGTACGGGCCGCCGGCCAAGGCGGCCGTCCCCATGTTAGTAAAGCTGCTAAAAGACCGGAGTTCAAAAGACCTCGTCAAAGCGGTGCCTCAGGCCCTCAGGCGAATCGATCCCGAAGCGGCGGCGGCGGCGGGCGTCCGCGCGCCTTCGCCTCAACCGGCCCCAAGCCAGCCGCCCCGTCCGCCCAGCGCAGCGGCGGGAGAGGGCAGCCCCCCGCCATCAACTAATGCCAGCGCGCCTTCAAAATGAGGTTAATCCTCACGGGCAGCGCACGAGGACGCGGAGGCGCTTGGCGGGATAGGCGGCGGCGTTGCCGGCGAAGGTCCAGTCGGGATTTCCGGTGGGCTGGTTGCCGAGGCCCAGGTCGGCGCGGCTGCCCTCGCGCCAGTGGTTGAGGGCGAAGAGGGTTTGTTTGGCGTCGTGGTTGTGGACCTGCATCGAGCCGTAGCCGTCGGCGGGGTCGGCCATGGCGTCGCCGAAATCGAAGGCCTGGGAGGAGGCATTGGGGACGTTGGCGGCATTGTCCGGGCCGTAGTTGTTGGGCCAGAATTCGAGGTTGCCCCCGGGGAGATTGGAGCCGGTCACGATGCCTTTGGCGTTGGAATAGACGTTCATGGCCGTGACGTTCTGCTGGAAGCGGGCGCCGGATTGGAAGGTGGGAATGCCGAGCTTGGCGAGGTCCTGGCTGAAGGCGTCCATCGAGACGTACAAATACTGGGTTTCGCCGTCGTTGGCTTGCAATTCCAGGAAATAGGCGACGCGGTCGAAGGGCCGGTCGATCTTGGCGCGGTTATCCACGTCATAAGTGATGTTTGGGCCGAGTTTTGACAGGTCGAGGTCATAGAGCAACCGGTACTGGCTGGCTTCGGGGACTTTGATGGCGAGGAGGTCGCGTTTGGGGACGGCGCCCGCGCGGAAGGCGCCGGCCGGGAGGCCCTCGGCGTTCATCAGGTTGGGCGCGGCGAGCATGCTCCAGGCAAAGCGCATGGCGACGGGGTGCTTCACTTCGGGCGACGAGAGGACGACGGCGGGGCCGTCGATTTGGGCGGCGGCCTTGACGAAGCCGCCCTCGTCGGCGTCGATGATTTCAAACCAGGTGAGCGGGGCGCCGTCGCGGCTGGCGAGTCCGCCGCCGAGGTTGTCGAAGTTGACGCGGAGGCGATCGCCTTCGAGGCTCAGGGACTTGAAGGTGGGGCCGGAGCAAACCAGGTTTTCCCGGGCGTAGGTTTTGGCGAGAGCCAAGAGGGCGAGGCGGCGGCCGACCTCCGGTTTGTTGGCGGGATGAATGTCGGTGAGGTTGCCGATGTCGTTGATGACGGCCATGCCGGTGTTGGGGATGGCCTGGGCGGCGGCGGCCTGGGCTTCCCAGAATTCACCGATGAACCCGGGGTTGGCTCCCCCGTAGTTGAACGGAGCGATCTGGACGAAGTAGAAGGGGAACTCGCCCTCGTTCCAAACCTGGCGCCAGCCGCCGACGAGGGCTTTCATGTGTTCGGTGTAGAGCTTGCCTTCGCCGGCATTGGACTCGCCCTGGTACCAGATAGCGCCGCGCAGGGGGAAGGGGCAGAGGGGATGGATCATGCCGTTGAAGAGGGCGGTGGCGTTCTGGACGTCGTGGGGCGCGAGCAGGTCGGCCGGGTAAGCCGGCATGGGCGGGACCACGGAGCGCTGGGCGAGGGCCTTGCGGGCCGAGTCGAGCCAGTGTTCGGCTTCGTCGAGGACGAGCTGAAGGCGCTGTTGGTGAGTGGCGGTGCGCGGGTCGCCGAGTTGCACGAGGTCGAATTCGTGCTTCAAGGCCGGCACTTGGGCGAAGCCCTCGGGCGGGGTCCAGGGTTCGATGCGGGTGCCGCCCCAGGAGGCGTCAATCAGGCCTACGGGGACGCCGAGTTGCCGGTGCAACTCCCGGCCGAAGTAATAGGCAGCGGCGGAGAAACCGCCCCAGCCGTCTTCGGCGACGGACTTGGGGGAACACACTTTCCAGGCGGCCTGGAGCTCGTCCTGGGGCTGGGGGGTCCAACGTTTGGGGACCTTCATGAGGCGGATGCCGGGGTAATTGGCGGCGGCGATTTCCTCCTTGGCATTGAGGGCGGCTCCGATGCCCATCTCCATGTTGGATTGGCCGGAGGCGAGCCAGACTTCGCCGATCATGACGTCGTCAAATTCCACCGTGCTCGAGCCGCGCGCGGCCAGCGTGAAGGGACCGCCGGTCTTCATGGCGGGCAGGACCGTCCGCCACTCACCACGGTCATTGGCGTGGGCCTGGCCGCTTTCGGAGCCGAGCTGGAGGGCGACGGTTTCGTTGGGTTGGGCCCAACCCCAGATGACGAGCGGTTTCTCCTGTTGGAGGACCATGTGGCTGCCGAAGATCCCGGCCAGGCGCACTTCGGCGTTGGCCGGCGGCGCGAAGCCCGCCCCGCTCGCGAGCAGAGCGGCCAGCAACCAAGCCAGCCGAAGCGGCGGCGACGGGGCGAAGGTTCCGGGGGAGGGCAATTGGGCGCAAGGGCGGGGGATGGAGAGCGTCACGAATCGTTTCGGCCCGGCGCACCGGAATGCGAGCGGGCCGCGGGTGTTGGGGCAGGTGGCGGGTATTTGCATATATCCGAGCGAACATGCCAAGCCGCCGGGCCCTCTGTCCATTGTTTTTGCTGGTTATGGACGCTCAGTAACCTGACCGAAATAACCCAGGGCGCCAGTTCATTCGGCTGCTCAGCGAGCCTGCAACTTGGAGATCGCCCCCCCCGGGGCCGGTATTCGTTGGCGCTTGCAAACATCTCCGCGCCTCCTATCTTCCACTGACAAGCGTGATAGCCTGTCGTGCATGACGACGAAGAACCCGTTCCCCGGCCTGAACCCCTTCTTCGAGCAGCAGTGGCGGGATGCGCATGCGTCGCTAATCCTCTATCTGCGCGATGCGCTCCAGGAGCGGTTGCCGGCTGACCTGGTCGCACGTGCCGAGGAGGAGGAGGTCGTTACTACCGGCCCGGGCGGGCCGGCTACCACCTACCGCCCGGACGTGCAAGTCCGCGAACCGTGGACGCTGAAGGAACCGGGCGCCACGGACGCGGAAGCGACCCTGCCCGAAACGCCCGCGACCGAACCGATTCGGGTTTTTGTGTACGCCGAGATCGAGCGCTGGCTGGAGATTCGCGATGACACAGGCCGGCTGACCACCCATCTGTTGAACTACCGCCTCGCGCTCGATCCGCCGCTGGGACCCGAGGACGCCGCCTGGGTCAACCAACTCCTTCGCGAACACCGATTGCTTTGAGTTTTGTCTTCATTTGCCGATGCAGAACTGGCTGAAGATCACGTCGAGCAGGTCTTCGGTGGTGGTTTTGCCGACGATCTCGCCGACGGCATCGAGGGCGATGCGGAGGTCCAGGGCCACGAGTTCAAGAGTGCGCTCGGCGGCCAAGGCCTCCTTGGCGCGCAGGGCGGCGGCGCGGGCGCGGTTCAAGGCGTCCTGGTGGCGCGAGTTGATCATCACCTCCAACATTTCGGCCCGGATCTCCCCGGACCAGGCGAGCTGTTTGATGGCATCTTTGAGCGGCTCGATCCCCTGCCCCGTCAAGCAGCAAACCTCTGCCACCGGCCCCGCGAGGCCGGGCGGGAACTCGAGCCGGGCGGGCAGGTCAATCTTGTTCCGAACCAGGATGCGCTGCTTGGCGTCGAACTCGGCAAGATAGCTGGCGTCGGCTTGGGTCAGAGGCGCGGAGACATCGAACACGTGGAGGATGAATTGGGCCTGGCCCAGCGCCTGGCGGCTGCGGCGAATGCCCTCTAATTCGAGCTGGTCCCCAGCCTCGCGCAGGCCGGCCGTGTCGACGAAGACGACGGGGAGGCCGCGGATGTTGGCGGTTTCCTCGATGGTGTCGCGGGTCGTGCCGGGAATGGGGGAAACGATGGCACGATCGCGGCCCAGAAGCTGGTTGAGGAGGCTGGATTTGCCGGCATTGGGACGGCCGATGATCGCGGCGCGGATGCCGCGCCGCAGGAGCTGGCCCTCGCTGGCGGTGCGGAGCAGTTGGTCCATGAAAGCCAGGCCCCGTTCGAGGCGGTCCAGAAGCGCTTCGCGCGTATCCGGGCTGATATCTTCGTCGGGAAAATCGATGTGGGCCTCGATATGGGCGAGTGTCTTGACGAGGTCGTCGCGCAGTTGATTGATGCGCCGGGAAAGTTTGCCGGCAAGCTGTTCGTTGGCCGCCTGGAGGGCCAACTCCGTGCGGGAATGGATGAGGTCGGCCACCGCCTCGGCTTGGGCGAGGTCGATCCGGCCATTCAGGAAAGCGCGCCGCGTGAACTCGCCCGGCTCAGCCAGGCGGGCGCCGTGGGCCAGGACCGTATCCAGGACCATTTTGGCCGGAAGGATTCCGCCATGACAGGTGATCTCGACCACGTCCTCCCGGGTGAAGGTGCGCGGGGCGCGCATCACCGCAACCATGACCTCGTCCACGGTCTGGCCCTCCCGCACGATGTGTCCGAAATGAAGGGTGTGAGTCGGGGCCTCCGACGGCCTGAGGGCGCCCGGTCCCTTGGGCCGAAAACAGGCCTCGGCCACCGCCAACGACGCCGAGCCCGAAAGCCGAATGACCGCCAGTCCGCCTTCCCCCAAGGGCGTCGCAATTGCCCCTATCGTGTCCTCAAGCATAATGGGCTGGAAGTATGAAGGATAAAGGATGAAGGATGAAGGATGAAGTAATGAGCGGCCAGGGGCGGGGACGGCTTCGTCCCCGCTTCCTGTTCCTCCGGGCCGCCAAGAAGCGGGGACGAAGCCGTCCCCGCCCCTGGCCTGGCGGCTTGGCCGGCTCTGATTTTGGTTGCCACGGTGGGGCCCAGGGCTATAAAGGGCGCATGAATGAAAAGGCACTCATGAAAGCTTCAATGTTGGTTGGGGCGTTGGCGGGGAGCTTGGCGCTCAATTTGGGAGGATGGACCGCGCGGGCTGCGGCCCCGGCAAGCGCGCCGCAAAATGGCGCTCGTCTCGAGTGGTGGCGCGAAGCCCGTTTCGGCATGTTCGTTCATTGGGGACCGGTCAGCCTCAAGGGCAAGGAGATCAGTTGGTCGCGGGGCACGGAGATCCCGATTGCGGAGTACGACGGCCTCTACCAGCGGTTCAATCCCACGAATTTCGATGCCGATGCCTGGGCGCGAACGGCGAGCGATGCCGGGATGAAATACCTGGTCTTCACCACCAAACATCATGACGGGTTCTGTGAGTGGGAGACGCAGCAGACTGACTACAATATCATGCACTCGCCTTTCGGGCGGGACGTGGTGAAGGAATTGGCGGCCGCGTGCCGCCGGCACGGTTTGGCTTTCGGGACCTATTATTCGGTCTGCGATTGGCACCATCCCGATTTCCCGCTCACCAGCCCGGGCGGTTCGGTTCGGCGCCCGACCTCGAACCTGGACCGCTACGAGCAGTACCTCCGGGCCGAGCTCTCCGAATTGATCACCCGCTACGGCCCGCTCCTGGTGATGTGGTTCGACGTGCCGCAGGAATTCAGCGGCGAGCGCGGCCAGAGGCTCCTTGATTTTACGCGCGGCCTGCAGCCGGACATCATCATCAACGACCGCAGCGGCGCCCGAGGCGACTACGACACGCCGGAACAGCGCGTGGGCAAGTTCCAGAATCAGCGGCCCTGGGAGACTTGCATGACGATCTGCCGCCAGTGGGCCTGGAAACCGGATGACGACATGAAGTCGCTGCGGGAATGCATCCAGACCCTGGTGCTGTGCGCGGGAGGGGACGGCAACTTGCTCTTCAACGTGGGCCCGATGCCGGATGGCCGCATCGAGCCGCGGCAGGTCCAGCGCCTCGAGGAAATGGGGGCGTGGCTCAAACGCTACGGCCAAACGATTTACGGGACGCGGGGCGGGCCCTGGAAGCCGACCCGCGCGCTCGCCAGCACGCGAAGTGGGAACAGCATCTTCGTCCACGTGCTGCGTCCTGAGGGCGCGACCATCACCTTGCCGGATATTCCCTCGAAGATCGTCCACAGCGAGTTATTGACCGGCGGCTCGGCCACGGTCAGCCAGCAGGCCGGCCAACTCACGATCACGCTCTCCCCTGCGCCCACGCCGTCTGACATCGACCCGATCGTGCGCCTCGAACTCGAGGGCTCTGCCCTGGACCTGAAACCGGTCGAAGTGGCCTCGAAACCGGCTTCAGGCATCAAGGCCACCGCCTCGAACGTGTTTCAAAACATGGAGGAATTCAGCCCCGACAAAGCGTTCGATGCCGACCCGGAGACGCGCTGGGCCACGGACGGCGGCACGCGGCAAGCCTGGATCGCGGTCGATCTGGGCCGTCCGAAACGGCTATCCGGGGTGCGCATTCACGAGGAGTACGCCGGGCGGGTCCAGCGATTCGAGTTCCAGCGGAAAGAAGGGGCTGAGTGGACGACGATCTTCTCGGGCACCACCCTCGGCCAGGACTTCTCGCGCCAATTCCCACCCATCACCGCCCGGGAGTTGCGCCTGAACATCCTCGAGGCGACCGAAGGCCCCACGCTGAGCGAGATCGAGATCGTCGGCGAGAAGTGAAGGACTTTCTTGGGCGCGGAGGGGTTTGCGGCTCCGCTCATTTCGGCGCTTGCAGCAGGGCCGCAATCTTCGGTCCAAGTTGCGCGTAGTGGCGGACGTTCCACGTGAAGAGGGCTTCCGCCTCAGCCTTCAAAGCGCAGCCTGCCAAAAGCGCGTCATAAATTGTGCCGCCAACGACGCCTAACTCCGCGAAGGTTTGCAGCGTTTTTGCATATTCGTTTGCAGTCAGCGCCACCAGCGTCAGACGTTCCCGGATGTTGCCGATGAATAGCATGGCCTGTTCGCTGCCTATCCGATGTTTCCCCGGCATCCGCGTCAGCGCGGAATAGACCTCAAAAAGACTGTGCGCCGCGCAGGAGGCCTCCTCTCGGCTGAAACGAGTGAACACGTCCAGGCTTGCCGCATGGTGCGGATGATCGCCGTAGAACGATGCTACCAAAACCGACGTGTCCAAGAAGGCTTTCAATCAGCGACCCCCAGATTGTCTTGATCCCGGTCTGTGCGGATCCGCCTCAACAAATCGTCCACAACGGAGAGGGGCAGGGGTTGGCCCGTGCGGTACACCCAAACGCCTTTTTCCTTGGTGAGCGGGACCCTCCCTCGCGCGGGGCGCAGGGTAATGCTCTCGCCGGCGGTTTCCAGTTCCAATGTATCGCCGGGCGCGAGGTCGAGTTCGTCCCGCAAGGGCTTGGGGATGACGACGCGCCCAGCACCGTCGATAGTCAGTCGAGCTGTCATAATGGCATAATGCATTGGGTTGACCCAATTGTAAATGTCAGAATGCGATTGTCATTTCCAAACCCCTTGACGGGACGCAGTCAGATTGTCCAAGCTATTTAGCATTGGCGATGCAGCGATGAAGTCATGGAAGGAGCAGTTTCGCCGGCTGATGGCCGTTGGGGTCTTGTTGAGTTGCCTCCCCGTTCAGGGCGGAGAAGGTTGGACGGCCGGCCGGCTGCGGCTCGAGAGGAACGCCGACAGCCCCTGGCCAGCCGGCGTGGGGACGGTCGAGCTCTGGCCCTCGCTCGCGAACAGCGGCAAATTCAATGTGTCTGCCGCGGACGGCAAGGTGGTGCATTCGCAAGTTATCTGGTCGGCCGTTGGCCAGCCTGGGGTGGTCCGTTTTGATACGTCCGAAGGGGCCGCGTCTTATTACGTTAATTTTGACACGAACGCGGCCATGCCCGCCGACAGTTGGACCCCAAGGGCCGGCGTGCTTTTGGAAACGCGCGCTTGCAAGGAGCAAGCGGTCAACACGCTCGAACAGGTCAGCCGTTTGGTGGCCCTCTCCGAAGTCCAGGGACGGAGTCTGGTGGCCGACATCTTCCAGGGAATGAACCCGCACGGACCCAGTTCCTATTACGTGGCGCTGTTCAATGGCTGGTTCAACGCCCCCCACGAAGGCGTGTATGAGTTTGCGACGGTCTCGTCGGGGGCGTCTTACCTGGAAATCGACGGCCGGATGACGGCGCAGTGGCTGGGGCGGCACGAGCCGCATGGCGGACGCCGGGGCGAGCACAGCGGACGCGTCCCGCTCAAGCCCGGCGCGCATCGCATTGACTATGTTCAGGTCCAGTTCGACGGCGCGCCGGCTGCCGTGGCGGCCTGGCGCCGGCCCGGCCAGGAGCGGGTCGAGGTCATGCCCCCAACCGCATTCCTGCCGCTGGCCCGCTTTCGCGCGGCCAGTTTCGAGGTCCCGCCGTCGGCGCCCAAGCAGGTCTATGTCGAATGGAACTGCCTCGAGCATTGCCTTTTGGCGGACTTGCTCGTGGTCAAGGTCCGGCTGCGCGTGGTTGAAGGCGGCAAGCGCCGAACGTATAAGTGGCGTTTTGATGACGGCGACGAGGCCGCCGGGGCTGAGGTCCAACACATTTTTCCCCAGGGCGGCCTGCGGCAGGTCACGGTTCAGGCCTTCGCGGGCCAGGCCTGCGCGGCCACCAACTCCCTGCGCGTTCGTGTCCGCCCGAACTGGCTTCAGCGGGAGGAGTGGCGACAGGGACTGTTCGAGGAAGCCAGGCGCGCTTTCCTGAGGCGGGACCTTTCGCGCCTGCCGGCCCGCGACCTGGGCGACGTGCTGGACCTGGGGGAACGGATGGAAGACCGGGAACTGACAAGGCGCGCCGGCGAGGCCATGCTTAAGCGGCCGGAGGAATTCAACAGCGCCGCCTGGGGCGCGGCCTTCTATCGGCTGGGACTCAGTTTCCAGCACCAGGGCGACCGGGGCAACCGTCTGGCCGAGCAGGCCCTGCGGCTGGCCCTGGCGCCGGAGCGCAGCAGCCCGGCGCTGGCTGAAAGGGTTAAACTCCGCATCGCGGATTTGCTCATTCACTGCGACGGCAAAGTGGACGAGGGCGAAAAACTGCTGGGCGCGCTGTCCCTGGGGGGACTGGCCTCGGACGAAAGGCGGCTGGCCAAATTGTTGCAAGGCGATCAACTGCTGGCGCGGGGAAAAGTGGAGGAGGCCAGGAAGCAGTATGCCCTGCTTGGAAACGCCTCGAGAGCGCCGGGTGCCGCGTCCGGGCTTGGCCGCGCGGCGGTGTTGGAGGCCGCCGGTATTTCCCTGCAATGCGGCGATTACCCGGAAGCCGAGCGCGCGCTGGACCTGCTCGTTTACGAGTTTCCGCTCGAACGGATGTCGCTGGACGCGGGGCTGCTTCGCGCCAGCCTGGGCCTCAAGCAGAAGGAGTTCGGACGCGCCTTCGAGCTGTGCCGGGCGCTCTCGAATGTCGCCGGGCGCGACCCGCGAAAAGCCAGTCTGCTCCGGGGCCTGGTCGAGTCCGGCCTCGCGTTGGGCAAAAACGCCGAGGTCCAGCAGGCGCTCCGGGAGCTGCTCAAGACCTTCCCCTATAGCGAGGCGGCGGCCAAGGCCAAGGAGCAATGGGAATCCACGGCCAGAGGGCCCATTCGTTGATACCTTGACCCTTCGCCCCGCCTCGCGCTACACTCTCGCATGGTTCATTGGACCGTCATAATCTTCAAGGAAAGGAATGTTCTATGGGATTAACGTCGTTGACCGTGGAGGTCGGCAATCCGGCCACACCCGAGCTTACCGAGAAGGTCGAGCTTCTGGTGGACTCCGGCGCGATCTACTCGGTGGTGCCGCAAGCCGTTCTGGAGCGCTTGGGCATAAAGCCCCTCGCCACGGAAGAGTTTCGACTTGCGGACGGGAGCGGGATCACTCGCAAGAAGGGAATAGCTCTGTTCCGCTACGAGAACCGCGTCGGTGGCGCCGACGTTATTTTCGGCGAACCGGGCGACGGCCAGCTTCTCGGGGCGTTCTCTCTTGAAGCCCTGGGGTTGATGCTCGATCCTCTCCGCCGCGAACTCAAGCCGCTGCCGATGATACTGGCCTGGTCAGCCTTGACCGCCAAGGGTTAGTTCCCCCGCGGGCCAACCGAAATGTTGGCCTTTCTATTCAGCATTCCGGGACCGACCCCTCCACGGGACCGACCCCTCCACGACCCCTCCACTGGTGACACGGCATCGATCATTGAGGATGCGCTGGTGAAATAAAACCGTTGACCTTTCCTCCTGGCTTTGGTTTCGTAGAAAAAAAGGGCGATTATGGAGATAAAATTGCCATGTCGGAATTGTGGCGGACATATTGAGTTTGACGCCCAGGACGCCGGTCAATCTGTGCCGTGTCCACATTGTGGCTCGACCATTA
>Ga0209415_10010895_pt1 | contig 15388 bp, 11 predicted proteins | sample PeaSoiSIISIP2007_FD_187696 | JGI IMG/M metagenome (GOLD analysis project Ga0209415, IMG submission 187696) | Peat soil microbial communities from Weissenstadt, Germany - SII-SIP-2007 (SPAdes) (version 2) | ecosystem: Environmental > Terrestrial > Soil > Wetlands > Peat | place: Germany... | reverse complement strand
GGGATCACCGGCGTCCGCCTTGCGTATACGTTGGCGTATGTCCTCATCCTGCTGCTCGCCGTGGCGTACCTCTGGTCAAGACTGCTCGCGCGCAAGATCGAGGTCAGGCGGGACTCTCCTCAGGGCTCGTTCATGATGGGGGAGGCCTTCGAGGAAACCTTCACCGTCCAGAACCGGAGCGGGCTGCGCCTTCCGTATTGCGAGGTTCGAGACGGCTCCAGGCTGCCCGGGTACGCTCCCGGTCGCGCCTTCGCGCTGGGCGCCGGCGGCAGCGTCACCTGGACCGCCCGCGGCATGTTCACGCTGCGTGGCGTGCACCACTTCGGGCCGCTCGAGGCACGCCTCGGTGATCCGTTCGGCCTCTTCCCGCGGAAGATCCTCGTCGCCCCCGAGAGCGAGGTGGTCGTCTACCCGGCGATTCACGCGCTGCAGCAGGCCGTGCCGCAGTGGAGCGGCAACGGTGTCGCGGAGGCGCATCGCGGTCAACCCGTCGATGTGCCGCCCGACGTCTCGACCATCCGCGACTACGCGGCGACCGATGGCCTGAGCCGCATCCACTGGGCGTCCACGGCGCGCACCGGTCGGCTGATCAGCCGTACGTTCGACACCGGGCAGAACGCCGACCTCCTCATCATCCTCGACCTGCAGCGCGGCATTCACGCGGGCACCGGGGTCGAGTCGTCGCTCGAGTACGCGATCTCCATCACCGCGTCGGTTGTGCACGCGGCGATCCGGCGCGGGCAGGCGGTCGGGCTCGTCACCAACTCGCTGGCCGGGACCAACTTCGGCGCCGGTCGCGGCGAGGTCCAGCGACTGCGGCTCCTCGATTACCTCGCGATCGCCACCGACGACGGTGTGCGAACCCTGGCAGAGACCATCGCCCGCCACGGGCCGGGGTGGCGCGGGCGCGGCGGCATGGTCGTGGTCAGCGCCAATCGCCAGAGCGATTGGGTCGAAGCCTTGGTGGACAGCGCGACACGCGGTCAGCGCCACCTGTGCGTCTTCATCGAGCCGACGTCGTTCGGGGCCCGCGGTCAGGCGCTGCGCATTCCCGCCGCCTGGCGGCTGGCACTCGACTGGTGGGTCGTGCGGCGAGGCGACGTGCTCGGCATGGGCGACAGGGCCACGGCGACGGGCTGATCGCATGGACGCGTTGATCGACCACCCAGCCACGCTGCTGCCGGTCGCGTCCGCGCGGCCGAATCGAGTCATCACCGATCACACGTTCGAGATCGGCGCCGTGCTCTGCATCGCGCTGATCGCCGCGACATCGTGGGCGGTGCTCGCTGCCGGATGGGTCAACGGTGGCGGCGGCGCAGCCGTGGTCGCGGTGACATCCGTGATCGAGGCGGCGCTCCTCGCCCAGGCGCGGGCTCCGCGCATCGCGGCAGCGATCGCCGCGCCGTTCCTCGGACTGGCTGCGATCGTGCCGACCACGCTCGCGGCGATGCCCTCCGTGCCGCGCCAGACACTGGGAGCGATCGTCGCCCACTACGGCAGGGCGCTGGTCACCGGCCTCTCGTCGACGCAGGACTGGGATTTCACCGTCGGACTGTGCGCCATCCTCTTCCTCTGCGGGTTCTGGTTGGGATGGATGGCGCTTCGCGAGCATCGCGGCGTGCTGGCCGTGGTGCCGATCTTCTCTGTTCTAGCCACAAATGTCATCAACGCGAGAGATCCGGACGTGGTTGCCGTGCCGGAGATCATCGCTGTGGGCCTGTCGCTCTCGGTCATCGCTGCGGCGCATCTGGCGTCACTCCGTGACCGGTGGGCGTCGGCGCGGATCACGCCGTTGCAGGGTTTGCAGTGGCGGTTCGGGAGCAGCGCGGCGGGTGTCGCGGTCGGTTTGACGGTGCTCGCGCTGATCATCCCCGCGGTCTCGAACAGCGATCTCTCCGCGGTGCTGTTTCCCCACGGGATCGGGCTCGGGGTCAGCACCGGCGCCAGCGGGAATGGGCCGGGAAGCGGAACCATCGGCTTCAGCGAGTCGGTGCAGCTCGGGGGCAAGCTCGTGAGCGAGCCCAGGCTCGTCCTCACCTACACGACGACCACCAACGCCGTGGTGTACGTGCGTGTCGACAACGACACGACGTTCGATGACGGCCAGTGGTACCCGCCGTCCCGCGGCCCGGCGCTCGGAGGATTCACCTGGAACGGCGTGATCTACCCCGGTGGCCTGCTCCCGCGTGATACCGACACGGCGGACGGTGGCATCGGCGCTGCCGATGAGAGCGAGGTGGACGCGACGATCGTCGTGGATCAAGGGGCGACCGGAGACACACCGCGCGTGCCGTTCACCGGCGAGCCCGTGGCGGTGAACCTCGCCGGGACCGCCTACGGGACGGTGAGCGGCACCGATCAGACCTCACTCCTCACCGTCGACTCCGTCGTCCTCAACCAGAACGACGCGGGTGGCACGACCATCCAAACGACCTCGCTCGTGTCGACCGCGACCGCTGCAGAGCTGCGCAATGCCGGCACGAACTACCCGCCGTGGGCCGAGCAGTACACGAGCATGCCGGACGATGCCAGTCACGGTGCGGCGACGATCACCGCCCTCGCCAAGGAATGGACCGCCGGGATCACCAACCACTACGACCAGGCGGTCGCCATCGAACAGCACCTGCGCGACGCTCACGACTTCACGTACACCCTCAACCCGCCCCAGGCGCCGGTGGGCACATGGGCCGTCGTGTACTTCCTCACCACGAGCCATCGCGGCTACTGCCAGTACTTCGCATCCGCGATGGGATCGATGCTGCGCAGCCTCGGCATCCCCACACGTCTCGTGAGCGGATACGGCCCCGGCACCACGAAGGACATCAACGGACCGCAGGCACGCCAGGCGTCGCACGAACAGGTGGTGACCACGAGCGATGCGCACAGCTGGGTCGAGGCCTACTTCCCGGGCTACGGGTGGATCCCCTTCGAGCCCACGCCTCCCTCGTCACAGGGCAACTACCAGCCGTTCCCGCGCGGCTCTGCGGCAGTCGCTCCCCCTGCGCAGTCGGCGCCGCCGACCCCCAGAACCGGCCCGACCGTGAAGCCGGGCAACGTCGGCGGCGGCAACCCCAGGGTCACCAACATCCCCCACCCGCACGCGGCGGCGCCGGTGGGGCTGATCGCGTTGCTGGCCATCCTGGGCGGCATCGTCGCGTTGATCATCGGAGCGCTGCTCTGGCTGGCGCTGCCCCGGTCGGTCACCGGCGCCTGGAAACGGGTCGAGGCACTCGGCGTGATCTCGGGGCTCGACCGGCGAAGATCGGAGACCCACCTGGCATATGCGGCCCGGCTCGGCCAGGCGCGCCCTCGTGCCGGCCAGGCGCTCACCGAGCTTGCGACGGTCACCGCCCACGCCGAGTTCAGCGCGGCGGGGGCCTCGACGCACGAGCGCACGCTCGCGCTGAGCACCTGGCATCGCGCGCTGTTCGCGGCTACCCTGCTGCCGAGGCGATCTCCAGGCTGAGCAGGTCGTGCGCGATGAGCGCACCCGGGAGTTGCCGTCGCTCGCTGAGATGGCTCAGCAGGAACGTGGTCTGCGGGTACGCGGCGATCAAACCCGCCACCTCCTCGCGCCAGAGGTGCCCGCCGGGGGTCGGCTCGTCCCAGCCGCTGCACTCGCAGACGTAGAGGTCGCATCCGGCGATCGACCGGTGCAGACCCGCGCAGAGCTCGCTGTCTCCGGAGAAGCCCACCGCTGCACCTGCTCGATCGGTGATCCGGTAGGCGAGCGACGGCCCGGTGCTGTGCACAACCGCGTGGCTCTGCACGCGGTATCCGGCAACGTCGACATCGCTGCCGTCCTGCAGCATCACGTACTCGGGGTGGACATCGGCCGCGACGCGGCGTCGGATGTGCGAGCCGTACCCGTCGCCGAGCAACCGCTCGACGTACTCGCGCGTGCCGACGGGTCCGGCGATGACGAGACTCCCGGCCGCCGGCTCCTCGGCGTACGCCCTCGCCCCGAGCACCGTCGGGAGGCTGAACGTGTGGTCGGCGTGGAAGTGGGTCACGAGGATGAGGGTGAGGTCGTTCAGCGACGTGCCCGCCCGCCGCAGCATCGACATCACCGGCGCACCGCAATCGACGAGCACGCGACCGTCGACGAGGTATCCGGCATTGCAGCCACACGTGCTGAACGCACTCCCGCTGCCGAGCACTGTGAGCCGCACGCGACAAGGTTAGCCGCCGGTGGACGGTGGTATGAACGATCTCGTGCGACTTGACCGATTCACCGAACGATCCCAGGAGGCGCTGACCGCAGCTCAGCAGGCCGCGCAACAGCTGCAGCATCCCGCCGTGGAGCCCGAGCACCTCCTGCTCGCGCTGCTCGAGCAGGAGGACGGTCTCGTCCCCGCGCTGCTTCGCCGCATGGAGGTGACCCCGGAGCCCATGGCGGCGCGGCTGCACGCGGCGCTCGAGAACCGGCCGAAGCAGGTCGGCGTCACCGACCCGCAGGTGAGCAGCGCCCTTCGAACCGTTCTCATGACCGCGTTCGACGAGATGGCGCGCCTCAAGGACGAATACGTGTCCACGGAGCACCTCCTGCTCGCGCTCTGCGCCAAGCCCGAGGGTGAGGCGGGCCGTCTCCTGCAGCAGGCCGGGGTGACCCCCGATCGCGTGTACGCGACGCTCGAGGCAGTCCGCGGATCACAGCGGGTGACGGATGCGAATCCCGAGGCCAAATACCAGGCCCTCGAGAAGTACGGTCGGGACCTCACCGAAGCCGCGCGGCGCGGCAAGCTCGACCCCGTCATCGGACGCGATGACGAGATCCGCCGCGTGATCCAGGTGCTGTCGCGCAGGACCAAGAACAACCCGGTGCTCATCGGCGAGCCCGGCGTCGGCAAGACCGCCATCGCCGAGGGACTTGCCCAGCGGATCGCGTCCGGTGACGTCCCGGAAGGGCTCAAGGACAAGCGCGTGGTCGCGCTCGACCTCGGCGCGATGGTCGCGGGCAGCAAGTACCGCGGCGAGTTCGAGGACCGCCTCAAGGCCGTGCTGCGCGAGGTGACGTCTTCCGACGGCGCCGTGATCCTGTTCATCGACGAGCTGCACACGCTGGTCGGCGCCGGCGCCGCCGAGGGTGCGATGGATGCGGGCAACATGCTCAAGCCGGCGCTCGCGCGCGGTGAGCTTCGCTGCATCGGCGCCACCACGCTCGACGAGTACCGCAAGCACATCGAGAAGGACGCGGCGCTGGAACGCCGTTTTCAGCCGATCGTCGTGGAGCAGCCGTCGGTCGAGGACACCATCAGCATCCTGCGCGGCCTGAAGGAGCGCTACGAGGTCCACCACGGCGTGCGGATCACCGACGCGGCGATCGTCGCCGCCGCGGTGCTGAGCAACCGGTACATCACAGAGAGATTCCTTCCTGACAAGGCGATTGATCTCATTGATGAAGCCGCTTCGCGGCTTCGCATCGAGATCGACTCGCTGCCGACGGAGCTCGACATCGTGGAGCGGGAGGTCCGCCAGCTCGAGATCGAGCGCCAGGCGCTCCGCAAGGAGTCCGACAAGGCCTCGAAGGAGCGGCTCGACACCCTGGAGCGCGAGCTCGCCGACCTGCAGGAGCGCGGCCGCGGCCTCCGCGAGCGCTGGGAGCAGGAGAAGGGCGCGCTGTCGACGATCCGCGAGATCAAGGAGCGGATGGAGCAGGTTCGCCACGACGCCGAGCGGGCCGAGCGGATGAGTGATTTCGGCCGGGCCGCGGAGTTGCGCTACGGGCAGCTCAACGAGCTGCAGCGCGCGCTCGAGCAGGAGCAGGCGCGGCTCGTGGAGATGCAGGGCGATCGCCCGCTGCTGAAGGAGGAAGTCGGCGAGGAGGACGTCGCGGAGGTCGTGTCACGCTGGACCGGAGTCCCGCTCAGCAAGATGCTCGAGGGCGAGATGCAGAAGCTGCTTCGCATCGAGCACGACCTCCATGCTCGTGTCGTCGGCCAGGACGATGCGATCAGCGCGGTCGCGAATGCGGTTCGCCGCGGGCGGGCTGGGCTCGCCGACCCGAACCGGCCGATCGGCTCGTTCATCTTCCTCGGGCCGACCGGCGTCGGCAAGACGGAGCTCGCGCGTGCGCTGGCGGAGCTGCTCTTCGACGACGAGCGCTCGATGATCCGCCTCGACATGAGCGAGTACATGGAGAAGCACACCGTGTCGCGGCTCGTCGGAGCGCCGCCCGGGTACGTCGGCTACGAGGAGGGCGGTCAGCTCACCGAGGCGGTCCGCCGCCGCCCATACTGCGTGCTGCTGTTCGACGAGATCGAGAAGGCGCACCCGGATGTGTTCAACGTGCTGCTGCAACTGCTCGAGGACGGACGGCTCACCGACGGGCAGGGCCGCACCGTCGACTTCCGCAACAGCGTGGTGATCATGACGAGCAACATCGGCTCGCAGCTCATCGCCGACGTCGCCGCCGACGCCGGTCCCGCGGAATGGGAGCGGGTTCGCGAAGGAGTCCTCGTGGAGCTGCGGGCCGGCTTCAGGCCCGAGTTCCTCAATCGCGTCGACGACGTGATCCTCTTCTCACGGCTCGATCGGACGCAGCTGCGCGAGATCGTGGGCATCCAGCTCCGCGGCGTCCGGGACCGCCTCGCGGCGCGGAAGCTGATCCTGCACGTCACCGAGACGGCGATCGACGCCATCGCCGCGGAAGGCTACGACCCGACGTACGGCGCGCGCCCACTGAAGCGCGTGATCCAGCGTCGTCTCCAGGACCCGATCGCGATGGCGATCCTCGAGGGACGGTTCACCGAAGGCGACACCGTCGAGGTTGACGCCAAGGATGGCCAGATCACGATCGGCAGCACGGCGAGGAGCGACTCGCCGGCGGTCGTCGCGACCGCCGACGTCTAAACCCGGGTCGCCACCCGCGCCGGCGCCGCTCGCGCCGCGAGCACCGAGCCGAACAGGATCATCACGAAGCCCACGGCGATCGCACCGGTGAACGGCTCGTGCAGCAGGAGGACGCCGAGGGTGACGGCCACCGCCGGATTGACATACGTGATCACGGTCGCGCGCACCGGTCCCACCTCTGCGATGAGCGCGAAGAAGAGGAGAAAGGCGAGCGCCGTGCACACGACTCCGAGGGTGAGCACCGCGGCCACCACATCGCCCGCCGGCCACGCGTGGGGCAGCTGGACGACCGCCGCCGGCGCGTAGCCGATCGCCGCGAGGAGCAGTGAGGCGGCGATCACGCCCAGCGCGGGCAGGTCGCTGAGCTTCCTGGTGATGATGAGCGGCCCCGTCGCGTAACAGACGGCCACGACGAGCACCTGCGCGATCGCCTCGAACGTGGAGGAGGAGACGTCGAAGCCGACGAGGACGGCGACGCCCACGAGACCGATCGCGAGGCCGAGGATCCTTCGCCAGCCGTGCCGCTCGCCGCTGCGGGTGAGGAATCCGATACCCACGCCGATGAGCGGCACCGTCGACACGAGCAATCCCGAGAGCGAGCTGGAGATGCGCAGCTCGGCGTCGGAGAGCAGCACCCACGGGATCGCCATCTCGACGATCGTGTACGCGACGATCCAGCGCCATCTTCGGACGATGGGGCGGACCTCCACGCGGGTGAGCGCGATCGGGACGAGCAGCACCGCACCGAGGACGACGCGAAGAAACACCAGGTCCACCGGTCCGACGCCCCTGATCGCCACCTTGATCAGCAGGTAGGGGATGCCCCAGATCACGCACATCGCCACGAAGAGGGCCAGCCCGCGTCTGCTCACCGGGAGATCTTCTACGCTACGCGGCTGCACATGACCGAGCCGGCGTCGACCCGCACCCCGAGCCCGCTGCTCCTCGGAGTCTCGTCGCTGTTCGTCGCCACGCTGGTGGCCTCGAACATCATCGCGGTCAAGATCGCGGCCGTGGGCCCGTTCTCGGTGCCGGCCGCGATCGTGATCTTCCCGCTCGCATATCTCTTCGGTGACGTGCTCACGGAGGTGTGGGGGTACCGCGTCGCGCGCATGGTGATCTGGACGGGGTTCCTCGCCAACATCGTCGTGGTCCTGTTCATCGCGGCCGCGATCGCGATCCCGTCGGATCCGCACTACGCGGACCAGTCCGCCTACTCGCGTGTGCTCGGAGAGAGCCCACGTCTCGTCGCGGCATCGCTCACCGCGTATCTGCTCGGGGAGTTCCTCAACGCGTTCGTGCTCGCGCGCCTCAAGGTCGCCACGCGTGGCCGGATGCTCTGGACGCGCACCATCGGATCGACGCTGATCGGGCAGGGGGTCGACAGCGCCGTCTTCATCACGCTGGCGTTCGCCGGCACGCAGCCATGGTCGCTGCTGCTCGTCATCATTCGGGATGTGTGGATCGTGAAGGTGCTCTACGAGGTGCTTGCAACGCCGATCACGTACGCGCTTGTGACTATTCTCAAGCGCGTGGAGGGTGTGGACGTGTACGACCGCGACACCAGGTTCGCTCCCATCCCGCTCACCGCGCTGCGCTCGCTCGTGCGCGGGGCTCCTCGATGAGCGAGGAGCTGTACGGCGCGCGGGCGATCCGTGAGGCGAAGCTCGAGGCGTTCGCCAATCGCACCCCGGAGCGCGATTACACGATCCAGTTCACGATTCCCGAGTTCACCTGCCTGTGCCCGCGGTCGGGGTTCCCGGATTTCGCGACGCTGCACGTGCGCTACGTCCCCGGGCCCCGTTGCGTGGAGCTCAAGTCGCTGAAGCTGTACATCAACGGCTTCCGCGATCGCAACGTGTACCACGAGGACGTCGTCAACGTCGTGCTCTCGGACCTGGTCGGACTGCTCGGGCCCCGCTACTGCGAGGTGGTGGGCGACTTCAACGTCCGGGGCAACATCAAGACCGTGGTGCGAGCCCGGCACCGAGATCCGTCATGGACCGGAGCCGTCGACGCATGGTGGGGGCCGGCTGAAGGCCGGGACGCGTCGGGCACCTGAGCCGACCACGGGTGAGTCACCCGCTCACGGCGGATCCGGGGCATACTGCACCCCACGCCACGGCATCGCGCCGCGTTCCTGCATCGGTTCTTCTCCACGTCTCAGCACCACTTCTCGATGGCCATAAGCACACTCCCCACCGGCTGGTCGCTCCTCGCCACGCGCTCGCGTGAGGACCTCCACCAAGCCCTGCTCACCAGCACGTGCGAGCGCGCCTTCCGCGACGTGCCCGTCGACTGGTGGGACGAGCCCGCCGGGGTCTGGCGCCCCACCTCGATCGTCCGGGTGCTGGGCGGCGTCTGGGACGCCGGTCGCGACGTCGAGGTGCTGATCCCCGACGCGGACGGGACGTCGGTTCGCCAGGTGAACATCGCCGGCGTACGCCTTTCACGCCTCCTGACCGCCGGGGTGTCGCGGTACTGGATCGCCCGGTACCTTCGCCTGCTCGTGCTGCGCCTCATCGAACAGGCGGTGATGACGGGCGCCGACCTGGAGCCGCTCCCACGGGTTGCCACACGTCTCCGCCATCGGGAATCGCTCGGCCGCGACGTCTGGGCGACCGCGTACCTCGCCGGTGCGCGCGATGGCGTCGTCTACGCGCCGGAGCTGGCGCCGACGACGGAGGAGAGCGTCTGGGAGTCCGCGCACGCCGGTGAGGTCGCGGCCTCGATCCGGGCGGCCGTGCGCATGCTCGCCGACGACCTGCTGAGGCTCGATCACTCGCTCGAGGAGGCAGGCGCGACGGCCGAGGAGCGCGCGGCGCATCCGCTGCTCGCGCAGATCGCCTCCATGCTGCTGCGGTCACCGGTGGCCGCGGCGCGAGTCAGCCCAGCGGAATCCGGCTCTCACCCGGCCTGAGCAGGACCCGCACCGCGGGATCCTCACGGCACTCCGGGCGGACGCGGAGCCAGAGGCGGTCGCCGTCGATCTCGAACCCGCCGCCGGATGCGGCGAGGAGGCACACCACCTGCGGGTCGATCGCGCCGACGCCGTCGAAGGACGGGATCGGACCCTCGATCCCGAAGGCGCGTCCGAGCTCGGTCACCCGGCGCATCCACGTGGCAAGGGGCACCCTGGGCATCGGATCCCCGAGCGCGCAGCCGAGCAGCAGGGCCAGGGCGCCGATGGTCGATCGGAGCGGCTCGCCGATGCCGTCCGAGAGGGCTCGCTCGTGGCTGAGCCCGGCGACGACGTCCCGGGCACGCACGGCGGCGTCGTCGGGAGGGACGGCCACCCAGGTGGCGCGCAACCCCGTCCGCGCGCTCCACCCGGTATCGCGCACGATGTCCGCAGGCCGTCCGGCGGCAGCGGTCAGGAGCGCCTGCAGCCGAGAGCCGGGGTCCGCCGTCGACCCGGGTATCTGCGCCGTCTCCTCGTCCCAGGATCGGGTGGCGCGGATCACCCGTCCGTCCCTGACCGCTGCGACGGGCAGCGCCAGCCGGCGCAGGCCGAGCTCGACGGTCGCGGCAACGCTGCCATCGCCGATCGGTCGAGGCGGGTACACAGTGCCACCGACAGCGTCCGCGGCGATTCGAGCGAACCCCAGCCCCCACCGCTCGCGCTCCTCGCGCCGGCGCGAGGTGGCCACGTCAGGCGGCGAGCCCTCGCGCTCCCAGATGACCCGGAAGGTCGTCCCGTCGACCTCGAGCCGGACGGCTTCCGCCGCGTCGTGACGCTCCGCGTTGACCGCCAGCTGCACGAGCACCAGGGCGACCACCTCGGGCGCCGCCACGGTGGCAGGCGACCCCGGCCCGGCCGCGACCGTCAGCGCCGTTCGTGCCGTGATGCCCGCGCGCGCCAGGTCGAGGACGTCGGCGGTGCTGCCAAGACCGGCCGCCTCGCGGCCCGCCACCAGGCGGAGTGACCCCGCCAGCATGCGCACCCGCTGCGCCTGCGTTCCCCGCAGGTTGGCGGCGGCGAGATCGATGGCATCGAGAAGGCGGCTGAGGAGCGCGTCGCAGTCCGGCGATGCGGGCAGCGTGCCGACCACGAGGCGGGTGCTCCGCACCGGGTACGCGACAGCACCGATCCCGGCACCGTCCCACTCCGGCGTCCGGGCGATGATCTCGCCGTCGGTGTCGACGAGCGCTGCGGCGAGTGGCAGCTCCGGGATCTCGGCGAGCCCGAGGTTCATCCGTCCGCGTCGGGAGGAGACGGGACCTCGCTGACGGTGACGGCGAGCCGGTACTTGCGGTTGCCGTGACTGACCAACCGCACCGCGGAGTCGTGCGCGGTGAGCCACTCGCCGAACCGCCGCACCGCCTTGGTCGCGGTGTCCGAATGGAACGTGACGATGTCGGGGTGGTGCACCACGAGCCGGATCGCCTCACGGTGGTGATGCTGATCGAGGCTGGGGATGTGGACGACCACGGTGCCGTCGTGGATGCGCAGGTCACCGACGGTGCGGTCCAGCATCCGATCGACACGCTCGAGCAGCGACGCGTCGCCGTCGCGTTTGTCGTGGAGCAGGGCGCGCGGGTGCGAGCGCTGGATCTGGCTCCGCACGTTGAACGCGTCGATGTTCTGGGAGTAGACGATCACCGCGCACTCGCGCAGCTCACGTGCCAGACGCGACAGCACGTCGCCGCTGCTCGCGCTGCGGTCGGGCGCCTTGCCGAGATCCCAGTCGACGATGGCGAGCACCGGCCGGCTCGAGTACCGGTTGTGTTCCAGCAGCGAGAGCGCGCGTGACGCGCTGCGCGCGGCAAGGGGGTGAAATCGCTTGCGCGTGAAGTGCGTCTGCAGCTCGTCGAGCGTCTCGGCGTCATCCTCGAGGATGAGCACCTCCGGATTGGCTCTCATGCGCGCGCCGCCATGCGGCTCGCAGGAACGAGCGTCACCAGCGCGCCCTCGCGCTGCGGTTGCCACGCGGATGCGTGACGGGCGAGCGTGCCTGACACCGTGTGAAACGAGCGCGATGACAGCGCGATCGGTCGCGGATGTGCGGCGACGAGCGCTTCGAGCGTCGCACCGCGAACCAGCGTGCCGTCGCGCAACTCGACGCCGCTGCCCGGGGCAAGGCGCATCCCGCCGACATCGGCATGGCACGCGGCGGCGACCGCCTCGAGCAGCGCCGCCGGCCGATCGAAGCGACGGACGTCCGCCGGCAGACCGGCCGCGAGCGGACCCAACCACAGGATGAGCACCGGCCTGTCGCGCAGCAGCGCGGTCACCTCAGGGGTCAACGCCGGCGTACCGCCGACGACCATCCAGGGCCAGGGGAGGCATGCAGCGGCGATCTCGGCGGCGTCGCCGGGACGCGCATCGCGCACCAGCGCGATCGCGGGCGGCACCGTGTCGCGGACCGCAACCGCCAGCTCGCCATCGTCGGTGACGACGAGGACGCTGCGGCCGCGGTCCGGAGCGAGGACGCCGAGCATCGATCGATCGTCGGAGACCCCCACGAAGCACCCCTCCTCGCCGACGGGAGCAGGCGAACGGAGGAGTCCGTGCCCGCGGTCGGCGTTGTGGATTGTAGGGAGGGCAGGGGCCTGGGGGGTCGCCCACACGGACACGGACACGGCCCCAGGATCGGGCCGTCGGGCGGACATCGCACAGACAGACAGGGCGGCCCGCGACGTGGCAGACTGAGCGCGGTATGTCGACCTCAGACGCTGGGGAGCCGGCCGCCACCGCGGACCGGCTCGCGCTCACAGGGATCATGCACAGCCCCCTCGTGGACCGGGCGGGCGGAAGGCTCGGTCGGGTGGATGACGTCATCGCCCGGTTTGCCGAGGGCGGCTATCCGCCGGTCACCGGGCTCGTTGGGCGGATCGCGGGCCGCAAGCTGTTCATCCCTCGGGACCGGATCGCGGAGATGCGCCCCGGACGGGTCCAGCTCGCAGGCGAGGACCTCAACCTCGCGCACTTCGAGCGCCGCCAGGGCGAGGTGCTCCTTGGCGACGACGTGCTCGGACGCCGGCTCATCAGCGTCGAAGCCGGCCGTCTCGTGGTCGCGCACGACATCGAGCTCGGTCCGGGGCCGACCGACTGGGTGGTGGCCGGGGTCGACACGCGGCCCCGCGGGCTGCGCAGCCGTTTCTCGTCCGGTCGCGGTGAACCGCGCGGGTTCGTCGACTGGGCGGCGATCGAGCCCTTCGTCGGGCACGTGCCCACATCGAGGCTGCTGATGCCGCTGCGGCGGCTTCGCCGCCTCCACCCGGCGCAGATCGCCGACCTCGTCGAAGCCGCGTCACACGACGAGGGCGAGGAGATCATCTCGGCGGTACACGGGGATCCGGAGCTCGAGGCCGATGTGTTCGAGGAGCTCAACACCGAGCACCAGGTCGAGTTCCTCCGCGACAAATCGGACGCCGAGGCTGCCGCGGTGCTGGCGGAGATGGGTCCGGACGACGCCGCCGACCTGGTCACCGAGCTCGATCAGCCTCGCCGCGCTCCGATCCTTTCACTGCTGCCGCCGACGCAGCAGGCCAAGGTGCGCGCGCTCCTCAGCTACGGGCAGAGCAGCGCCGGTGGATTGATGAGCACGGATTTCGTGTCCGTGCCCTCCGACGCGATCGTCGCCGACGCCCTTGCAGCCGCGCGCGCCGCCGACGTGCTCCCGCTCGTGTCGTCGGACGTGTTCCTGCTCGATGACGGCAGGCTCGCCGGCTCGGTGCCGCTCATCGACCTGATCCGCGCGGAGGGAGGCACGCGAGTCGCCGAGCTCGTCGAGCACGGCAACGCATCGGTGAACGTCGACGACGATTTTCCCGAGGTGGCGCGGCGGATGGCGGACTTCAACCTCATCGTTGTCGCGGTGGTCGACGACGATGGGCGCGTGGTGGGCGTCATCACCGTCGACGACGTCCTCGAGGCAATGCTGCCCAATGCGTGGCGGCGGCGCGCGGAAGCGGACGCCGACTGACCCTCGGACTTCGGCCCGATCGCGGGTTGTACACTGCGGGAACGGCAACCACACTGTTCGGGGTGTACGCACCAGCACATGGACGACGGCGACAGTCCCCAGTCCCGGCAACTCCCGGGCACGCCCGCATAGAGGTGATGACCCAGTTGTGACCTCCTGAGCGGACGGGTCCGCTCAGTCTTGCCGTCATCGACGGTGGGAGGTCCGATTTTGGCGCAGGAGAAGGCTCGCAGCAGGACATCGGTCCTGGACGAGGCACACCACGGCGACATCCGTGGTGCCTTCGGGACCCTTGGCGAGCACGACTCCAACACCCAGCGCTCGTGGCGTCGGCGTCTGCTCGCGCTTGCGGTGATCGTCGGGCCCGGGCTCATCGTGATGGTGGGGGACAACGACGCCGGCGGCGTCTCCACGTATGCTGCGGCCGGCCAGAACTACGGCACGAGCCTGCTCTGGACGCTGCTGTTGCTCATCCCGGTGCTCATCGTGAACCAGGAGATGGTGGTGCGCCTCGGCGCCGTCTCCGGTGTCGGACACGGACGCCTGATCTTCGAGCGTTTCGGCAAGCTGTGGGGCCGTTTCGCGGTCGGCGATCTCTTCATCCTCAACTTCCTCACGATCGCGACCGAGTTCATCGGCATCGAGCTCGGGGCACAGTACTTCGGCGTTCCCGCCTACGTCGCCGTGCCGCTTGCGGGGATCCTGCTCGTCGGCATCACCGTGACCGGACGCTTCGAAACCTGGGAGCGGCTGATGTTCGTGATCCTCTTCGGCAATCTCCTTGTGATTCCACTGATGTTCCTGTGCCACCCGACGCTCGGCTCGGTGGTGCACGGGTTCGTCGTCCCCACCATTCAGGGAGGGCTCAGCTCCAACGGCGTACTGTTGATCGTCGCCATCGTCGGAACGACGGTGACACCCTGGCAGCTCTTCTTCCAGCAATCCAACGTCGTCGACAAGCGCATCACGCCGCGCTGGATCCCCTATGAACGAGCCGACACCGTGATCGGGGTGCTCGTTGTCGTCATCGGCGCCACCGCGATCATGGTGGCTTCGGCGTTCGCCTTCGGGGGCACGCCGGAAGCGGGTCACTTCACCGATGCGAATGCGCTCGCCAATGGGATCAAGCACTTCGTCGGTCCGGCGGCTGGGGCCGTCTTCTCGATCCTGCTGATCGATGCGTCGATCGTCGGGGCGAGTGCCGTGACACTCGCAACGTCATACGCGTTCGGGGACACGTTCGGCTTCAGGAACTCGCTGCACCGGTCATGGCGAGAAGCCAAGCCTTTTTACGCCATGTTCACGACACTCGTCGTCCTTGCGGCGGGGCTCGTCCTCATTCCCAACGCGCCTCTTGGGCTGATCACCACCGCGGTGCAGGCGCTCGCGGGCGTCATGCTGCCCAGCGCCTGCCTCTTCCTGCTCTTCCTGTGCAACGACCGCGACGTGCTGGGTCCGTGGGTGAACCGACCGTGGTCGAACATGATCGCCAGCCTGATCCTCGGCGTGCTCCTGATGCTCTCGGTGATCCTCGTCGTGTCGACGATCTTCCCGAATGTCGACGTGCTGAAGCTGTTCATCGGGCTGTGCGTACCGGTTGTGGTCGG
>Ga0209415_10010894_pt1 | contig 15389 bp, 11 predicted proteins | sample PeaSoiSIISIP2007_FD_187696 | JGI IMG/M metagenome (GOLD analysis project Ga0209415, IMG submission 187696) | Peat soil microbial communities from Weissenstadt, Germany - SII-SIP-2007 (SPAdes) (version 2) | ecosystem: Environmental > Terrestrial > Soil > Wetlands > Peat | place: Germany... | reverse complement strand
GCGCGTCCTCATCAAGTCAGCGGACCGGGTCAGACCGGAAGCGGACGCACCTGGGTGCTCGGCCAAACAATACCTAGTGTAGTGTCGCGCAATTGGCCTGAGGGTTATGGTACGGTTGCTCATGAACCACCCAGCTGCTCCGTTGGAGCTGACCGAGAGCCAAAGGGCGACCCTGGAAGCCATCGCCAAGTCCTCCGCTGCCGCCCATCGTGAGGTGCTGAGGGCTCGTGTGCTGTTGATGGCAGCAGACGGCACTGCCAACTCGCGTACCGCGGAGCAGGTCGGCGTGTCGGTGCCGACGGTGCTGGAGTGGCGGGCCCGCTTTGGCGCCGAAGGCCTGGTGAAGTTCGGCCAAGTGCGCAAGGGCCGTGGTCGCAAACCCGAGATACCACAAGCGAAGATCGACGAGATCGTACGGCTGACCCAGGGGTCAAAGCCCGAAGGCGAGACGCACTGGAGCTGTCGGACCATGGCCAAGGCCACCGGGGTCTCGGCAGCGACGGTGCAGCGGGTCTGGCACTCCAGAGGGCTGAAACCGCACTTGACCGAGACGTTCAAGCTGTCCAACGACAAACGCTTCGACGAGAAGCTCGTCGACGTGGTCGGCCTTTACATGGACCCCCCGGACAAGGCAATTGTGCTGTGCCTCGACGAAAAGTCCCAGATCCAGGCCCTCGACCGCACACAGCCGTCGTTGCCCATGAAGAGGGGCCGGGCCGGGACCATGACCCATGATTACAAACGCAACGGCACGACGACCCTGTTCGCCGCCTTGGACGTGCTCACCGGCAAAGTGATCGGCCAGTGCCTGCCCCAGCACACCAACAACGAGCTGTTGCACTTCCTGAAAAAGATCGACAGGGAGGTACCCAAAGGCCTCGCCGTGCACGTCATAACCGACAACTACGGGACGCGTGGCCACGATAACGTCCAAGCCTGGTTGGCAAAGCACCCCCGGTTCCACTTCCACTTCACGCCTACTTCGAGCTCGTGGCTCAACTTGGTGGAGCGCTGGTTCCGAGAGCTGACGCAAAAAGCTATCCGTCGTGGCGTGTTCCGCTCGGTTCCCGACCTCGTGGCCGCCATCTACGCCTACTTGGACGCCCACAACGCCGACCCCAAGCCCTTCGTCTGGACGGCCAGCGCCCAGGAGATCCTTGAAAAGGTTAGGCGGGGCAGAGTGGCTCTACGCCAAGCAGCAAACTAACAGTGAGACACTCCACTAGGTGCAGGCCAGCAGCCGAGCCTTGGAAACCGGGACCGCCGAAGCTGAAGACCCCACCGCCGGCCGAGACCAACCCGTAGCGAACAGTCACCGGGACCGGGGGAGCGCTTGCCGCGGGTGCGCTCGGCGGTACGGACGCAGCGAAGACGGTCCCGCTCAACTGGGTCAGGCTTGGGCTAGACACATCCGACAGCGTGACGGTCAAGCGCGGCGGGGGACCGGGCGTGTACGTGGGCGCCGGCCACACGGGTTGCCAACCTTGTTCCGGGCTCCACCATTCGAGCCCTCTTTCTCCGGCAAGGCCGCTTCCTCCGCCAGGCCCGCAGAACCGGATGGTTACGCTTTGGAAGGAACCCGGTGGCGACGTCCGCAGGTCGAAGTACTCACCAGAGGCGGGGAAGCTAGGTGGGCCAACGGGGTCCGAGGAGTATTGCGCGACCGTAAGTGCCCCGATCCCTTGCCCATCAACCGAAATGCCGGCGTCGGTTGCCGTCGCGCTTCCGGAAGGGGTGAGCGAAGACGCGCTCGCCCAACTGCTTGACCCGAGCGGGGGTACCGGTGCGATGGGACCTGTCGCGGGCGGAGGCAACGGCACGGTCACGGTCTGCTGTACTTGACCAGCAGGCGCGTTCCAGCTGTTGCCGGCCTGGTTGGCGTCGATGACACATGTGCCAGGGCCAGTGAAGGTGACGAGGTCGCCGTCCAACGCGCACCCCGAGGCCGACCCATCGATGCTGATCACAGCCCCGAGCCCCGACGAGGCGATGGCTGCGGGGGCGTAGGAGGTCCCCACCGTTGGCGTGGCCGGTGCTGTGGTCGTAAAGGCGAGGGTTTGGGCGGCCAACTGCACCGCGCCCGCATCACAGGGACCGCCCTCCTGGCTGGTTATACCTCTCTGGTCGGTTGCGGGGCACAGCTCCGACGTGCCGTTGGGGATAATCCCGATGGCGGGGTTGGTCGCGTCGAGAGCGAGCGTTTGTGTGGCACCGCCGTTGTAGGCCAGCGGTGCGAGCAGAGAGGGAAGGTCTTCGAACGCGTCGTTATCGTCGGTCCCGCCATCGAGGCAGGTTCCGTCCGTGGCAACGTTGTAACCGCCGTCTGTCCAGGTACCGGAGGAGCCGTTGCAATCCTCGGCGAAAACGTCTGCGGTGACCGTGGTCGTGGCGTCGCCGGCTGGGTTCCCGCCGCCATTTTCGATTGCCGGCGACCCACCGTTGTTCGCCGTATCGCCAGTGAACGTCGAGGAAGTTACCGTCAGCGCGCCGACGCTGCCGCTACCGAAAGCATTGTCGATGGCACCGCCGCCGATGTCGCCGAAGTTGTCTATGAAGGTGGACGTAGACACGCTCGCCGTGGCGAGCCCGCCGTCTCCGCCGGCGTTCTCGATCGCTCCGCCAGGTCCGTAATTGCCCGAATTATCGTCGAAGGTTGTACCGCTCACGACCAACGTGGCATGACCCGTGTTCCCGTCGAGCGAACTGTAGAAACCGTTGTCGATGGCACCCCCTTCGTCTCCGGCATTGTTCCCGGTGAAGGTCGAGCCGGTGATCGTCGCCGCACCCGATGCTCCGAAATCGCCGATTGCCAAGGCGCCGCCGGCGTAGTTATAGCTTGAATTATCGGTGAACGTGGAGCCGCTTACGTAAAGGGTGCCGCTGTCGCCGGGCCCGGAGCCGACGTTGATGGCGCCGCCCCAGTTGGCCAAGTTACCCGAGAAGGTGGACCCGGTGATCGTTGCGGTCCCCGTGGCGCCCGTGCCAACACCGACACCAATGGCACCCCCGTTGTTCCCCTCGTTATCGGTGAAGTTCGAGCCGCTGACCGTGAGCGTCCCCCCGGCGCTGTCGTTGATCCCGGCCGGGCCGTTGTCGGCGGAGCCGTCCTCGATGGTCACTCCAGAGATGGTGACGTAGGCGGCGCTGGCGATATTCAACACCAATTGGTCGGACGCGCCGCTAAGAACGGGGTCGTCGACCCCAGGGGCAGGTTCGATGGTGACTGGCGACGATGAAGTCGTGCCTGCGGTGTTCAACGTGAAGCCCCCGCTGTAAGGGCCTGTCGAGGTGAGCTCGATCGTGTCGCCAGGCCCGACCTGGGCTAGGGCAGTGCTCAAGGCGCAAGCAGACGGTGCCGTGGAGCAGTCCCCCGCGCCCTGTGCGGTGGGGGCGGCGTAAAGGACCGTCCCCGCGGCTTCTGCGGAGCTCAGCGTCACCAGTCCGCCGGTCACGAGGGCGGTGGCCGCCATAGTGGCGCCGGCCGTACCGAGTAACGCGGCAAGCGCACGGCGCCCAACCTGGGTTGCTGAGACTCTCGACATCGCTCGGGACGGCTGTACCGGGGGAGCATGTTTGACGGGGAGCCAAGCCGCTTGAACGTAAGGGCGGACGTGTTCGATCACCTTCTTGTCATCGGTGTCGTAAGGCACTCACAGAAGGAATTTTCCGAGTCTGAGGGCGAGCGAAGGGAACGCGGAGCGCCCTGGCGTGGGGTAGCGTCTTGGCCACCTCTAGGAAAGGATCCTTTCATGCTCTTTCACGTGACCTGGGATTTCATCGACAACAGCGACGAAGCGCAGCGGCAGGGCATTGCCATGCTCGGGAAATGGCAGCCGCCAGCCGGTGCGGAGTTCAAAGGGTTCTACAGCTTCGCGGACGGCAGCGGCGGCGTCGCCATCGTTGAGGTTGACAGCGCCGCGACACTCGCCCGCACCACCGGGCCGTGGACAACGTCGCTTAGCTTTACCGCGAGCCCGATAATTCCGATCGAAGAGTCGACCGCCATCAGTGTCGAAGCATTCGCCTTCCGGGACTCGGTGAGCTAGCCGCGAACAGCGCGACCACCATGGGCGGAGGAGGGTCAACTTGTTGCCTGCCATTCGCCAACTTTGCACGGCGGTGACCGAGCTGGGCCCAAAGAGTGGGCATCAAGGCCAGTAGTCCCAGGAGCCCAGGACCGGGGCCAGTACCTCTTCCTCGTAGGCCAGGTGCTCGAGGAGGCGCCGCGACAGTTCGTCGAGACCCGCGACGAGGAGCGGCCGGACGGTGACATCATCCGGCCCCCCCAGTTGGTTGGCGGCGGTTTCGACGGCGTCGAGCAGGTCTGAGACCCGGCGGTGGTCCGCTTCGAGCTTGTCCACCACGGCTGCCAGTTCGGGGGCGAACTTGCGCACGGCGGGGAACAGCCAGGCGTCCTCGTGGCCGTGGTGACTGTGCACGAAACGGCAGTAATAAAGGCAATTGACGCGTAATTGGAACAGCGGGCCCCGCGTTTGTAGCGCCTCGATCTTTGCCCGGACGTCATCCACGGGGGCGCCGTTGGCCACCTCGACGGCCAGCTCACGGCAGGCCTGAAGCTCGCCGCGGACCAGGCTGTGCACCCATTTCAACTGCCCCAGCAGTACGTTGCCCGCCTCCTCGACGGGTGTCATGGTCAGGTGCTCCGAGCTATCGCCATAGGCAAGATGCTAGGTGGTGCGCGGCCGCTCAGGAGCGGGCTGCGGTGATCTCCCAGCCCTCGTCATGGAGCCAGCGGACCAGAGTTTGGGGGTCGGGTCGGTCGTAAGCACCCGGTTCATCCGCTCCGAACTGGCCCAGGTAATCGGCAATGACGGCCACCGGGTCACGTAGGGGGGGAACGAAAGCTCCGGTCTGCGGCTCGTCGCTCATGGCACCACAATAGTTCCCTGCCGGGTGATGGGCTTTGGGGCCGGGAGCGACCGATGGCGCCGGGGCGGTGGTAGCGGCCTGGCGGGCGTCGCGGGAGGGTTGCTCGATTTGGCCGCCAGTGGTGTAACGTCGCCAGCGGCCCCGGTACTACCGCCGAGGAGTCGTCAAGCACAGGAGCCACCATGCCGACCGTCGTTGCTCACCACAAGATCAGCAAGGGTAAAGACCACTGGCTGTCTTCACCCAAACGTGAAGAGATTTTCGGCCCTCTGGGCGTCACCAATATCCGCACCTTCGTGGACCCCCAAGATCCGACCCAAGTCGCCGTTGTCATGGATATCGCCGACCTAGACGTCGTCATGGCCGCAATGCAACGCCCAGAGATGGCAGAGGCGATGGACCACGACGGCGTCATACCGGAGACGTTGGTCCTGTTGGTAGAGGAATAGCGCTTCTTAGGGCCGGGGACAGAGGCTTTGCGGGCACAGACGAGCCGTCTCTTAGTCGGCCGACTTTCCCTTTTCGTACCACTGGCGCCAGATCAACCGATGGACGGGGACCAGGCGGGGAATGTCCCGCAGCCCGGGGATAAATGGAACGGCTAGCAGCAAGATCGTCGCCGCCCCGGTTAGATAGACGGCGATCAAGTCGACGTTGGCGGAATTGTCGAACCCGGGCACCTGGTACCACAGGGTGTAGAGCCAGAGCCAGGGCTGGCCAGGGTAGCTGCCGGTCTCGTTCATGACGCCCCACTGAGCGCCGGTCAGGTGATCAGCCGTGGCGACAGAGGAAAAGTACTGGCCGTCTTCGAGGAACAGCAGCGGCTTGGTGAAATTGGTCCCGTAAAAAGACTGGTTGGCAATGAGATCGGCATCCAGCGCCCCGCTGCGTGCCAATGTCAGCTCGGTGGAAACCAGGGCCGGCACCGGCCCGTCGGCAGCGGGGGGCACGACCAGAGTCGTGCCGTGGAAGACGAGCTTGGTGATTGCGTTGTTGTACGCGCTGTCCCAGGAGCTCTGCGTGGCAGGGGACGCGGCGTTGTAGCGCCGTAGCGCGGCCGCTAGGGCGGGGTTGGTAGGAGCGACCTTTTCCAAGGGGGACAACACAAAGGTCTGTGCCGCGTTGATGTGCTGGCGCACCCCGACGATTGTCTCTGGCGCGAACAAGATGCGCTGGGTGCTGCCGTTCCCGCTGTTGTAGGGCGGCCCATAGGTGGCGGTCTCGCTCGTGCCGGCGAGCTCGCTGGCGGCGGTCCCCACGAAATCAGCAGGAGCAACGTTGGCCCAGGTGGCGATGGAAACAGGCGGGACGTCCGGTGATGAAAGCAGGGCAGCCAGCGCCACCACGAGGACCACGACCACCAGGGTTGCCACCGACGCTTCCTTTATAATGTCGTAACGCCGTGTCGGCCCTCGCCAGTCGGCCCGGTCGGCGGCGGCGGAAGCCCGCAAAGGGTCCCTGCCCCGGTCCCGGTGGGCGGGCAGCGGGTGGGCCACCCCGCGGACGCGCACTGCAAGCACGTGGGCCCCGACGATCGCGACAAGCACGAGCGGCAGCAGCACGATGTGCCACATGAGCATTTGGCCGAAGTTCATAACGTTGAAAAAGGCGCCCACTCCCACGGCGTCAAAGGCGTCTTTGCCGCTGGTCGAAATCCATTGCGAGTCGAAGTTCTGTTGAGACACATAGCCCGTGAAACACTCGACGATCGATGCCATGAATGCCACCACGCCGGTGACCCAGGTCAAGGCCCGGCGCCCCCGCCAGGCCGCCATCCAGAACTTGCCCCACAGGTGGATGACCATGAAGGCCATGAACGCTTCGACGCTCCAAAGGTGGAGGCTGTTGAAGAAATGCCCGACGGGGTCGGTGTGCCACCAGTCCGGGCCTCCTAGGGCGAGGGCGAGGCCCGACACGATGGCGACTCCCAGCGCGGCCAGGGTTGCTACGCCGAACACGTAGATCCACGACGCCACGTAAGCCGGCTGACGGTCGGGCAACAGCTTCCCCGGGGGGAGCAGCCGGAGCGCCTGACGTCGCACCCGCGATGTCCACATGGTGGCGTCGGCTTCGTCCCCGAGGTCAGCCCGCACCTCTGCTACCGGTAACGTCCTACTATCGGCCCCGGCGTCGGGGCCAGCGGGGGCGTCCTGGTGCGCCTCCGGCGTTTGGCCCGTCCCGTGATCGGGGAAACGGACAAGGAGGGCGGCGCCAAAGATCGCCACCATGACCACGATGAGGGCCAGGTTGGCTTCCGAGACGACGAAGATCGACCAGTGCAGGTACCGACCAGGGCCGTCCAGGTTGACCACAGACGCCAGCAACAAAGCTTTAACCACGGCCAAGGCTCCCTCCGGTTGACCGAAGCTACGATATTAGGTCGACGGTGGCTCGGATAGGGCCATTCGTCCCGACCGGCGGGTCACCGCACAAGGCAGTGCGATCGTCCCGTCGGCCGGACTGCGCCGGCCAGGCGCCTGCGGACACGAAGCTTCGCGCCAGGTCGTGTATAGGGAGCCAGCATTGACCGGGGGAGCGGTTGGATCATGCCGAAGCTATTACCCTCGGTATCGTGTGCGTAGATGGTGTCACCGATACCCGGGACAGCCTGCCTTTCACCAACAATTTCCCCTCCAGACGCCTTGACCGTGTCGATCATGGCGTCCAGGTTATCGACAGAGATCCAGTGCACCACAGGTTGCGTATTATAGGCACGAGGCATAATTGCACCGTTGATGCCGATTTCTCCATCTCCGGTATCAACTAGCCAGTACTCCGCCCCGGGCATGCCGGAATCGTTGATTGTCCAGTCAAAGATCTCATAGAACTTACGTGCGCGGGAAATGTCGTCGGCAGTAATTTCAAAATGAACAACTCGCCCCATTGCGGCCTCCTTCGAACGGTCGACCCCTCATGCTAACTCCGGTACGGCGCCAAGCCGCCTGGCGGCGAAGCGTCTCCCGGCCCGTATGCTCCATTCATGATGGAGTTGGACGCAGTCGAGGCTCGGGTAATCGGCAGCCTGGCCGAAAAGCAGTTGACCACGCCCCAGCAGTACCCGCTCACGCTCAACGCCTTGGTCCTGGCGTGCAACCAGTCGTCTAACCGCGACCCTGTCGTCGCCTACGACGAGGGGCTTGTGGAGGCCGCTTTGTCGTCGCTCAAGGACGCCGGGCTGCTCCGCTTTGTCCACCCGTCTCATGGGCGTTCGGCGACCCGGTACCGGCAGGTGATCGATGAGCGTCTCGGCCTGAGTTCCAGCGCCCTCGCGTTGCTCGCGGTCCTGTTGCTCCGAGGCCCACAGACGGTAGGGGAGCTGCGAGCCCGCACCGAGCGCATGGCAGAGTTCGCTCACCTGGGGGAGGTTGAAGCCGAGCTGGCGGGTTTGGGCGGCCTGCCCGACCCACTGGTCCGTCGTCTCCCACGCCAGTCAGGTCACAAGGAAGAACGGTGGGCGCAGCTTCTTACCGGCGAACCGCCCGTTCATTTTGGCCGTACTGATGCGAGCGAGGGGAGCGAATCACTCGGAGGGCTGAGGTCTGTTCCCGTCCGCGACGAAGTCGCATCGCTCCGCGCCGAGGTGGACGTGTTGCGCGCTGAGCTGAGCGCCGTACGAGGTGAGCTCGCCGAGCTCAAGGCGGACTTGGGCGAACTGCGGGCAGAGTTAGGCGCAGGATAATTCTTCGACATCGGTCAAAGGGCCCAAGGGTTTCGTTTGGTGGACTGAAAGGAGACAGGGCATGGAAAACAGCGACCTCGGCCGGCCTTCGCGCCGGCACCTTCTGATTGGGGCCGTCGCCGCCGGTGCAGGAGTGGCGGCCAGCGCGGTCGCGGGCGCCCAATCGGCGGCCGCCTCCAGCGGGAATTCGAAGGACGTACAACTCGGAGACGTCAACAGCTGCAGTGCAACGACCGAGATAGAGACGACCTCGGGTACCGGTCTACTAGCGACTACCGTGTCCGACGGCCGAAGCGGGACAGCGGGCGTGGACAACAGCGCCGGGGGAGGTCACGGCGCTTACGGCCGATCTGAGAACGGGACGGGCGTCCAAGGCATCACCCTGGGTTACGGCCAGGCCGGCGTGAACGGAGTCGATTCCAGTACCGACGGTGGTACCGGCGTTTATGGGACTTCGACCTGGGGCACCGGCGTCAAGGGTACTTCTGTCCATGCGTCGGGCGTAATTGGGGCTAGCTCGCAGGTACTGCAGAGCGGTGTCATGGGCCAGGGCAGTGGCGGGGCCATCGGTGTCAGTGGGACCTCGGACAGCTTGTACGGGGTTTTCGGCCAAACCCACGGGGACACCCAGAGTGCCGTCCACGGCCACGACCAGAGCTCAGGCGGCGGCTACGGGATGAGCGGGTACTCCGACAATGGGACCGGGGTGTTCGGGCTTTGCGGCACGTCCGGGCAGAGCGGCGTCTATGGCAAGGACACGAGCTCCGCAGGCGGCCATGGCATGTACGGGTCATCTGCCAGCGGAGTTGGCGTAATGGCTGAGAGCACCTCGGGCACTGCTCTTTCGGTGCATGGAGTAGTCAGCTTCTCACGATCGGGTGTGGCCACGGTCCCAGCAGGCAAGGTGATGTTCCGGGTGGTAGTCGACGGGTTGACCACCTCGAGCCTGGTGCTGGCGACGGTCCAACAGCTGGAGAAAGGGGTGCACCTCGCGGCCGCCGTCCCCGCGCCGGGGTCGTTCACGGTCCACCTGACTGCGGCCCCGACCACTCCGTTGAGCGTGGCGTGGTTCGTGATCGACTAGCGGGTTACCTTCCGGCTGGAAGACACTGGCGGTCTTCCGGCCGGAAGGTGCCGACCAGCGAGCGGCCTTAGGTGTTGCCGCTGTTGGTGACCGAACCGTGGACGGTGTTGCCGGAATAGACGAAAACACCGGTGTTGTTGGTGATGGCCAGAGAGCCCGAGATCGTGTTGTTCGTAAATGTGCAACCACTGTTGCTCGACACGGCCGCGCTGCCCGCGACGGTATTGCCTGAAATGGTTACGCCGCCGGGGTTGCTCGACGCCGACATGCTGCCGGCGATGCTGCTCCCAGATATCGACACGGGCCCCGAGTTGCCGGAGGCGCTAAGCGAGCCTGTGATTTTTCCGTTCACGAAAGAAGTCGGCCCGGCGTTGTTGTTGAGCGACACGCTGGCGGCCGTGTCGCCCCCGCAGCCTGAACCTCCGAGCATTAAAGGGCCGCTTGTAGCTGACACCGAGACCGACCCGGTAATAGCTGCCCCGCAGAGAGCGATGGCGAGTGCCCCGGACGAGCTCAAGGAGCCGGTGATCGTCCCGCCGCTCACGTAGAGGGAACCACCCGCCGCGACCGTGACGGATCCGGTTACCTTGCCACCCGTCGAGACACAGATGGCCTGTCCGTTGGCGACCGCGAGCGACCCGCTGTGTGCCGTGGTGATGCAGGCCTGCGTGAACCCGACGGAGATGGTTGTAGTCGTGCTCGCTGGGGTGTAGTCGGTTGTGTCGGTCGGCGTAAACGTCACGGTCAGGGTTGGACGACCGGGTTGCAGTACCGTGCCGGCTGCCGGGCTGTAGACGAAGGTCCCAGGGACAGACGCGGTGGCGTCCAGTTGGGCCGAGGTGAGCTTGGCGCCGAAGTTGATCCCGGCCGGAGTGGGCCAAGTAATGGTCGGCCTGACCTGGCTTACGGTGATCGTTGTGGACCCTGAAGCCGATGTGTAGTCCGCGGTGTCCGAGGGCGTGAAGCTGACCGTCAAGAGCTGGTTAGCCCCGGCATGCAGCACGGTCCCTACGGCGGGGGTGTAGACGAAGTTGCCGGGCACCGATGCCGTTGCGTCGAGCTGGGCCGGGGTAAGAGCGGTGCCGTAGTTGATGGCCGCCGGCGTGGGCCACGAGATTGTTGGCGTGACCTGTCCCCCCACGGTGAGCGTGAGGGTTGCCGGAGCAACAAGCACGAAGGTGGGGGTCGTCCCGCCCCCGCTGTTAAAGGTGCCGAGGACGTTGGTGAACGTCCCCGCCGGCAGAACGCTGTTGGACGACGGGCTGCAGGTCCCCGACGAAGAGTTCGCAGCCGGGGCCAAGCTGATCGTGCAGATGGTGTTTGCGCCCTGGCTCACCGTCAACGTGTCCCCGCTCGGGAACAGACCACCGTCACCCGCCGTGACCGTCGCGGAGAACGTCAGGCTGGTCTCTGCTCCATAGCTGACCGGGGTGCCGGTAACCGTGAAGGAGGACACGGTCGCCGATCGCAGGACACTCAGCGTGGTCGCGCTGGAGGTAGACCCCGTGAAGTTGGTGTTGCCCAGGTATTGAGCCATGATCTGGTGTGTCCCGGTCGCGGCGTAGCTGACCATGCAGCTGGCAGTCCGAGCAGCTGTTAGCGCCGCGCCGGTGGCACCTCCGCAGGCGACGATCGGCGTCGCGCCGTCCAGGAACTCCACGTTCCCAGTCGGGTTGCCGGCCGCGGATGACGCCGGGTTGACCGAAGCCGTTAACGTCGCAGGTTGGTTCACGGCCACCGAGCTCGGGCTTGTCGACAATGTCGTCGACGTCTGATAGGCGGTCGCAAAAGCAGTGCCCTCGTTGTTCGACACGGCGACGTTGCCTGCCGCGTCGAGCGCCTCGACGATGTACTGGACCTCCCCGCTCGCCGGCAGCGTGCCGCTGCCTGTCCACTGCCGACCGTCGAGAGACGACAGGCTGGCAACGGCCCAGGTCCCGGGGTTGGCCCCGTCGGTGTAGAGGACCACCACCTGCTGCACAGGTGCTGCCGAAGGGGTCACCTGTACGTCGAAGCCGAGGCTATTGCCTGCGAGGGGTGCGCTCACGGAGTCGATGGTCGGCGGGGTGAAGTCCTCGGCGTCCGGGCTCCCCTGGGGCACGTAGTACACCTGCGCCGACATCGAAGTGAACAGGCGCTGGGTGCCGGCCCCCGGCACCGACGGGCTCGGGAGGAACTGGCCCGCGACGAGGTCGAGGTCAGCCCCCTGTGCCGTGCCGCCGTGGGTGAAGCCTCCGTAGCTGGCCACACGCTGGAGGGTGCCCGGGAACGCTGCTTCACCGATGTCGGGCGGAGTAGATGCACCCGAGCCTGCCGCCGGCAATGAGTAGGCCGGTAGCGGGTCCGCCAAGTCTTCTGAAGAGAGGGCCGTGAGGAGGGCACCGTGGGGGACCAGGCCGGGCTCGGCCACCTGAGCGCTGTAAAGCGGCTCGATCGGACGGAACTCGGTGGCCTGGGTGCCAGCGCCGGAGGCGGTCCCGTTCACCTGGTAGTACTCGCCGTTGCTGCCATTGGTAACGAGGCCAAGCTGGCCGGCACCCGAGCCAACCGTCAGGCTCACGGCGACCGGAGAGGCGAGATCGGTAAGTCCCGTCGTCTGGTTGACGACCGGCCCGATCGCGGGGCCGACCGGCGGGGCGACCGGTTGCGCCGGTTGGTTTAGGTTGTACATCGGCAACCCGTACAACGTCGACTCCATAAGGGCCTTCAAGTCGTACGGGCTGAGGATGGCATTGCCTGCGGCGTATTGCTGCTTGGCCTCGGTGAGCGCCTCACCGATCGTGAGCGGCCCATTGAGGTTGGCAGCGAACCCGGACATCAATTTGGCGGAATAGGCGATCGTGTCTGTGTCGGCATAGCCGTAGCCGGTGTTGGCGACCCAGAGCGCCCCGGCATCGGCGAAGGTCTTTGCCCAGTCGTCGATCGGCACGGTAGCCCCCGCGCTGGGGTCGACCTCTGCGTCATCGATGTCCAGCCCGGAGTGGCATCCCATGGAGAAAAGGAGCCTTCCGGTAAAGGCGCTCTGGTTATTTCGGACGTCGGTTGTGGTGAACAGGTTGTTGTCGACCCCGCTGGCGTCATCGACTGCGGGCAGGGCGCGCGAGTAGTCGAAGTGGGCGTTCAGGCTGTCGACCGCTGGTGTCGCAGGGGCGGTGAGCGCCGAGTCGAGGTTCGCTGTTGTCCAGCTTGAACTTATGAGTGTCTCAGCGGAGAGGCCGTCGCTGGCGAGGTTGGCCGAAACCGCTTCCGCACCCGAGGTCAGGAACGAGTACCCCGTCGTGAGGCTGGCCGTGGCATCGAGGTCTCCGTTGGAGCTGAGAAAGCGCTGGAGAGTTGACTCGATCTCGGTGTCGGACTCGATGAGCCGCCCGACCGCCAGCTGCGGCGTGTACAAGGTTGCGCTGCCGACGCCCAGGGGTTGCGGCGAACCATATGGGTCGTCGCTGAAGTAGTAGCCGAGCGACAGCGCGTCGGCTTCCACATTGTTCTCACCGACGAAGGTCGAGGCGGCGTAGTCGCGCTCGTTCGACTCGGTGGCGCCGTCCGCCAAGCGGGCGAAGGGTACCTGGTCGTCTGCCCCGACGATGACTACGTTCTGCACCGTCGGGTTGGCAGCCACTATCTGGTCGACGACGTTAGAGATGGCCGTCACGACACCGTTCGCACCAGCGATCGAGCATGGGTTTGAGTTCCAAGTCTGATAGGCGGCCTCAACGGCGGAGTAGGAGTCGAGCGGGACAATTGCGCCCGTCACACCAGCCCCGTGGTCGGCAGCTACTGCCTGTAGGAGGGACATGATCCCGGCCTCTCCAGTGCCCAGTGTGCCCGCCGAGGTAGGCGAGGCGGGTGTGCTCGCCGTGCCCGCGCCGAAGGCATCGGTGAGCCGCTGGGTGTCGAGCAGGAAGAGAGTGTTGGTGCCGGTCGGGACGGTCGTGGGCCCGCTTGCGGGGGCGGGGTTCAGGTTGGAGTGCGCGTAGCTGATGGCCGGGCACGAAGGCGAGGTCGCCCCCGTCAGGAGGTTGGCCCGCAGCAGGTACGGCTGAGAGCTGTAGACGTCGTTGTAACCGGACACCTGCACGATGTAATTGCCGGCGGCCAGCGGCGGCGTCTGGATGTACTGGTCCTGCCCGTCTGGGTTATTGGAAAGCGCCTCGAGCGAGTCGCCCGGCGGCGGCGTGACCTGCAAGTCCTGCGAGCCGGGAGTTGACTCGCTCGTGGTACCCGGTGCGAGCGCCGGCAGCGTGTCTGTCACCCCGGACAGGTCCTGGTTTACGGTACCTCCCAGGGGCGCCGCCGAGGGGCCGAACAGTTCGAGGTCGTAGGTGGCTGGCAGGTCAGTGAGCGCCAGGCTCAGTTCCTCACCCTGTGACACCTGAACGGACCAATCGTTCAGGTCTCCTGGGGCCGTGAGGTACCCGATGTTGAGGTTGCCCTCGGTGAACGGCGGCGTGCCCGCAGTGAGCGGCGCAGCTGTGGCCGGGCTTTCGATCGCCGGTTCTTCCGCGTCGGTGACCATAACCGACGAAGTGGCGGTCGAAGTCGCTTGCGCGTCTACCGAGACGGTCGCGGCTGTGGAGCCGAGGCCGATCCCCGCGTTCGCCTCGAACGTGAGGACGTGGGTGCCCTCCGACATAGGCAGTTCCCAGGTCAGAGACGTGCCCGGCGATGGGTCCGGAGCCGCGACTCCATCGAGCTTGGTGGTGCCAGGCACATAAGCGAACGACGGCGGCAACGTCGCCGATACCTGCTGGACCGACGGGGACGGGACCATGAACTTCGCCGTGTAAGTCTCCGTGCCACCGTCGCCGGAGATCTCGTTGCCAGCCAAGGGAAGGTTGGTCAAGGAGACGGACTGCCAGGGGTAGCTGGCTGGGGCCACCATCGAGAGCAGGAGGTCGCCCAGGGTGACGCTCGGGAAGCCGGGTGCCGAAGTGTTGAGGTCGGCCAGGAGCTGGGCCAGCGTCATACCGTTGTAGGAGCCGAGCTGGCCGAGCGTCGTGGCGCCGTACGTGCCCAACTGGCCGAGAGTCGTGCCGTTGTAGGTGCCCAGCTGGCCGAGCGTTGTGGTGCCGTAGGTGCCGAGTTGGCCGAGAGTGGTGCCGTTGTACGTGCCCAGCTCGCCGAGCGTTGTGTCGCCGTAGGTACCGAGTTGGCCGAGAGTGGTTACCGGTGTGGTCGAGTCAATAGCGGCTTGGGACAGGTCGCCAAGCGTCGTGCTGCCGTAGTCAGCACTGAGGATCTCACCGAGCTGGGCGCTCGGCAGGATCTCGACGTCTGTGAATGCCTGCCCGAGCGTCCCGGTTTCGCAAAGCCCTGGGAACTGCACCTCGGCTGTCGTGCAGTCAACTATCTCGGACAGGTTGCCGATCGAGCTCAACGGGATCGAGCTGAGCGGTATGGAGCTGAGCGGTATGGAGCTGAGCGGGATGGAGCTGAGCGGGATCGAGCTCAACGGGATCGAGCTGAGCGGTATGGAGCTGAGCGGTATGGAGCTGAGCGGGATCGAGCTCAAAGGGATCGAGCTGAGCGGTATCGAGCTCAAAGGGATCGAGCTGAGCGGTATGGAGCTCAAAGGGATCGAGCTCAACGGGATCGAGCTGAGCGGTATGGAGCTGAGCGGTATCGAGCTGAGCGGGATGGAGCTCAACGGGATCGAGCTGAGCGGTATGGAGCTCAAAGGGATCGAGCTCAACGGGATCGAGCTGAGCGGTATGGAGCTAAGTGGGATGGAGCTGA
>Ga0209415_10010892_pt1 | contig 15390 bp, 12 predicted proteins | sample PeaSoiSIISIP2007_FD_187696 | JGI IMG/M metagenome (GOLD analysis project Ga0209415, IMG submission 187696) | Peat soil microbial communities from Weissenstadt, Germany - SII-SIP-2007 (SPAdes) (version 2) | ecosystem: Environmental > Terrestrial > Soil > Wetlands > Peat | place: Germany... | reverse complement strand
CACCGGGCGGCTGTCGGGGTTGGCCTGGTCGCGGCAGGTGACGAGCAGCAGCCGCGCCGGGCGCTCCGACGAGATCGGAACGATCTGGGAGTCGAACTTGTCGACGGTGACCACGTTCAGGACCTGGTCATGGCCGCCGGAGCTGATGGTCACGCGATCGCCGACGGCGACCGGCTTGGTGAACGGCGGGCTGGCGTCGTGGACGACGTGCGTGAGCCAGAATTGCTCGCTGCCGGCGACCGCCGGGGCGGGGATCTTGGCGTCGAACCGCTCGGCGCGGGAGGCGAGCGCGCGCTCGAAACCGCGCTCGACGACCGTGTCGCTGCTTCCCAGCGTCATGGCCGCTATGCCGGCAGCGATCGCCACGATGCCCAACGCTGCGACGGGCAGGTTCGTCAGCCGAACGGGACGTCTCGCCATGATTCGCTCCGGTTTCGATCCAATTCCCCGCAAAAGCAGGGACTTGAGGGTTAATGCGTGGACCTTAAGCCTACATTACCGAATGTTAGGAGTGGAGGAGAGACCGTCAAGGGCTCCCAGCAGAGCCCGAGCCTCTCCTCCACGCACCTCACCGCGGGGAGGCGTACTCGCGGCGAAGGTGTCTGAAGAAGGCAAGATTGAACGCGACCAGGGCCGAAAAGATGCCGGCCAGCAGCAAATAGGCGGTGTCGCGGGTGGTGGCGTGCGCGCCCGATATGGTGTCGGTATGGGGCACGGGGACCGCGGTCGCGACGACGGCGGCCGCGAGCAGCGGGCTGTCGTCGAGCGAGAATTTGAGCAGGTCGCCGGCGCTGGAGCTCATCGACAGGATGCCGCCGAGACGGTGAGTCGCAGTCGCGTGGCTCTCGTAGGCGCCGACTGCGAAAGCGAAAGCCAGGAAGAGCACGAGCCCGATCAGCGCGTCTACAGCGAACCGCAGCACCGTTCTCAGAGGCCCGGACTTCGCCATCTCGACACTGGACATCTGCAATTCCCTCTCCCGTGTGGATGAATCCGCCGCCTTTCACCCTGAAGCTTCCCCCCGCTCTGTGGCGTGGTTTGGCCCGGAATGTGGCGATTGCTGAGTATTCTTTTGACTAACGCGGAGCGGGTGCGGGCTGTGTCCCGTGGGTAACTGAGCGCCGCGCCGACGAGCAAACGGCGAATAAATGCGCAGCCTCTCGCGCGCCCCGAGCCGCGCCGGCGCTATTGAAGTTGTGCGTTGCAAAAGTTAGTAGGAGCCGCGCGTGCGCGCTTGCAACGGAAGAAGGGGCCGCTGGCCATGGGCTTCATTGCCGACAGCTTGAACAGAATTCAGCCCTCGGCGACCATCGCCGTATCGACGAAGGCGCGCCAGCTCGCGGCGGCGGGCCGCGACATCATCTCGCTGTCGGCGGGCGAGCCCGACTTCGACACGCCCGACAACGTCAAGGCGGCCGCGGTCAAGGCGCTGGCCGAGGGCAAGACCAAGTACACCGACGTCGACGGCACGCCCGAGCTCAAGGCGGCGATCGTGCGCAAGTTCAAGCGCGAGAACGGCCTTGACTACAAGCCGGCCAACATCTCGGTCGGCACCGGCGGCAAGCAGGTCATCTACAATGCGCTGCTGGCGACCTTGAACCCCGGCGACGAGGTGGTGATCCCGGCGCCGTGCTGGGTCTCCTACGCCGACATCGTGATGCTCGCCGGCGCCAAGCCGGTGTTCGCCGAGACGCGGCTCGAGGACGGCTACCGGCTGAGCGGAGCCGGGCTCGAGGCGGCGATTACGCCCAAGACCAAGTGGCTGATCTTCAACTCGCCGTCGAACCCGACGGGCGCCGCCTACACGAAGGAGCAGATCAAGGCTCTGACCGACGTGCTGCTGCGCCACCCGCACGTCTGGGTGCTGAGCGACGACATCTACGAGCATCTCATCTACGACGGCCTGAAGTTCCACACCCCCGCCGAGGTGGAGCCGAAGCTGCTCGACCGCACGCTCACCATGAACGGGCTGTCGAAGGCCTACTGCATGACCGGATGGCGGCTTGGCTATGCGGCAGGGCCCGAGCCGCTCATCAACGCCATGCGCAAGCTGCAGTCGCAGTCGACGTCGAACCCGTGCTCGATCACGCAGTGGGCGGCGGTCGAGGCCCTCGACGGTCCGCAGGACTTCATCGCGGCGAACAACGCCAAGTTCGTCGAGCGCCGCGACCTCGTGGTGTCGATGCTGAACCAGGCTACCGGCCTGCGCTGCGCCAAGCCCGAAGGCGCCTTCTACGTCTATCCGAGCTGCGCGGGCGCGATCGGCAAGACCGCCAAGTCCGGCAAGACCATCGCCAACGACGAGGACTTCGCGACCTTGCTGCTGGAGGAGGAGGGCGTCGCCGTCGTGCACGGCGCGGCGTTTGCCGGGTCGCCGGCTTTCCGCGTCTCCTACGCGACCTCGCGCGAGCTGCTAGAGGAGGCCTGCTGGCGCATTCAGCGCTTCTGCGGGAACCTACGCTAAAGCGGCGGCCCTCCTGGGGTGGGGGCCGCCGTCGAGACGGAGCTTCGGATGTCCGCCGCATCGTCCGGCTCGTGCCGGACCTGCCGCTATTGGCAAATAGGATTGGCGCTCGCGCTGGGAGCGCTGCTGATCGTGTGGCTCGCGCGCTAGGCTGCCGCGCCGCCGTGCCAATGAGCGGCGAACCGGCCGCGCAGCCAGTCGAAGCGCAGGAACGCGTGGATCTCCGACCACAGGTGGCTTGGCTCGTGCACCACCAGGGCGGTGCCCTTTGCGGGCTCGACGGCAACCGGAACCGGCCGGCACTCGACCACGTCCTCCGTGGCCATCGCGTATCCCGCCGCGTGGGCCGCTGACATCAGCGTCTTCATACTCATCGCACGCCTCTGTTTTTGCGGATCGGAGCCCCCTCGCGATCCTAGCCGCATCGACTCGCCTCCGATGAAGTCCCCAAAGCGAACCGACGGTTTCATTAATGCGGTAAAATCGGTCTGGTTCCAAGTAGTTTTGCTTTCGCTTTTGCAAAATGAAGTAGCCGGCTTCGGGAGAGTTTGTGCAATGCAATGGCGATTGCACGAACAACTTCGATAAGCGGCCGGCCGCGCATTTTGTACTGCGTGCGGGCTTGCGCTCGCTTCGGTGCGGCGCGAACATGAAGCCAGCCGCGATCCTCACCGAGGCGCGGGGCGCGCGGCTCATGCGGGCGTGCGCCTCCAGCCAAGGGAGGAAAAAATGGGGCAGTCCGACGGCCCGAGATCAGGGGCCAACGGCGGCGGTCGTTCCCGCTGCATCGCACTCGTAGGCCCGTATCTCAGCGGCAAGACAACACTTCTCGAGGCCATACTCGCGCGCACCGGCGCGATCACGCGGGCCGGCAGCGTGGCCGACAAATCGACGGTCGGCGACGCGAGCCCCGAAGCCCGCGACCACGGCATGAGCGTCTGCCTCAACGCCGCCGACGTGAGCTTCCTCGGCGATAGCTTCACCTTCATCGACTGCCCCGGCTCCATCGAATTCCAGCACGAAGGCGCGCTCGCGCTGACGGCCTGCGACGCGGCCGTTGTCGTGTGCGAGCCCGACGCCAAGCGCGTCCCGGCGCTGCAGATCATCCTCAAGCAGCTCGAGGACCGCGGCATCCCCCATATCCTGTTCCTGAACAAGATCGACGCCTCCGAGGTGCCGCTGCGCGAGCTGATCCCCGTGCTGCAGCCGGCCAGCACCAAGCCGCTCGTTCTGCGCCAGATCCCGATCTGGGAGAACGGCGTCGCCACCGGCTTCGTCGATCTCGCCTCCGAGCGCGCCTACGTCTACCGCACGCAGGCGGCGTCGGAGGTCGTGGAGCTCCCCTCCGGCGTGCTCGAGCGCGAGAAGCAGGCGCGCTTCCACATGCTGGAGCAGCTCGCCGATCACGACGACGAGCTGATGGAGCAGCTGCTGTCGGACGTACAGCCGCCGCGCGACAAGGTCTTCCACGATCTCACCGACGATCTGCGCAAGGGGCTCATCTGCCCCGTGCTGCTCGGCTCGGCGCAGGACGGCCACGGCATCTTTCGCCTCCTCAAGGCATTGCGCCACGAGGCGCCGCTCGTCGCCGACACCGCGCGCCGCCTGAAGCTCGAGAACGCCAGGTCGGCGGCCTATGTCTTCAAGACGCTGCACACCGCGCACGGCGGCAAGCTCTCGCTCGTGCGCGTGCTGACCGGGGACATCGCCGACGGCACCACCGTGGTCGGCGCCAACGGCTCCGACGAGCGCGTGGCGGGCGTGTTCGCGCTGCGCGGGGAGGAGCCGGTCAAGCGCGGCACCGCCCACGCCGGCGAGACGGTAGCGCTCGGGCGCCTCGACGGCATCAAGACCGGCGAGACGATCACCGCCGACAAGGGCGGCGTGGTGCAGGTCAAGGGCCCGCCGTCGCCGGAGCCGGTGTTCGGCATCGGGCTCGTGCTCAAGGACCGCAAGGACGAGGTGAAGCTCACGACCGCGCTCGCCAAGCTGATGCAGGACGACCCCTCGCTGTCGCTCGAGCAGAACCACGACACCCACCAGATGCTGCTGCTCGGCCAGGGTGAGATGCACCTGCGCGTCGCCTCCGAGCGCCTGCAGCGCAAGTACGGCGTGACGGTGGACCGCCAGCCACGCCTCATCCCCTACAAGGAGACGATCCGCAAATCGACGGAGATCCGCGGCCGCCACAAGAAGCAGTCGGGCGGGCACGGCCAGTTCGGCGACGTGGTGCTCGAGATCGCGCCGCTGCCGCGCAGCTCGGGCTTCCAGTTCGCCGAGAAGATCTCGGGCGGCGTGGTCCCGCGCCAGTTCATCCCGTCGGTCGAGATCGGCGTGAAGGACTATCTCAGCCATGGACCGCTGGGCTTCCCGGTCGTCGATGTCGGCGTCACGCTGCTCGACGGCTCCTACCACACGGTCGATTCCTCCGACATGGCCTTCCGCCAGGCGGCGCGCATCGGCATGACGGAAGGGATGCCCAAGTGCGCGCCGGTTCTGCTCGAGCCGATCATGGCGGTGGAGATTTCCGTGCCGAGCGAAGCCACCGCCCGCATCAACGGCATCATCTCGCAGCGGCGCGGGCAGATCCTCGGTTTCGACTCGCGCGACGGCTGGAGCGGCTGGGACGTGGTGCAGGCGCAGATGCCGGCCTCCGAGATGGAGAGCCTCATCGTCGACCTGCGCTCGGCGACCTCCGGCGTCGGCACCTACCGGGCCAAGTTCGATCACCTGGCGGAGCTGACCGGACGGCTCGCCGACCAGGTGCTCGCCGCGCACAAGCAGGCTGCCGAATGAGTGGCTGAGAGGCCTTGCTGGCCTGGGTGGGCGCGGCGCGCTACGCCTTGGCGTGCCGGTGTTGATACTTTGTTTGCGCTTGCGGACCGAGGATGGCCGCCATGACCGGCTCCGACCGAGCGTCCTACGCGATAGGCTTTGCCGACCTCGATCACGAGGTCGTCGTCGAACGGCTGCCCGTCGAGGGCGCGATGCCGGCGTGGCTGTCGGGCGCGCTGCTGCGTACCGGCCCCGCCAAGTTCGACCTCGCCCGCCAGACCGTCAACCACTGGTTCGACGGCCTCGCCATGCTGCACCGCTTCGGCTTCGCGGACGGCCAGGTGTCCTACCGCAACCGTTTCCTGCAATCGAACTCCTACTGCGAGGCCACCGCGGCGGGCGCGCTCGTGCGCGGGGAGTTCGCGACCGACCCGTGCCGCACGCTGTTTCAGCGCGTGGCCGCGATCTTCCACCCCACGCTCACCGACAACTGCAACGTCAACGTCAATCCGATCGGCGGCGAGATGGTCGCCTTCACCGAGACGACATTGCCCGTGCGCTTCGACGCCGAGACGCTGGAGACGCTCGGCGACTACGCCTACGGCTCCGCCATCGGCGGCAGTATTTCGATCGCGCATCCGCATCACGACGACAGGCGGCAGTGCCAGTTCAGCTACGTCGTCGAGTTCGGCCGCAAGAGCCGCTACCGGCTGTTCTCCATCGACGACGAGGGCGGTGCGGAGAACGTCGTCGCGGAGCTGCCGGTCGACCGGCCGGCCTACATGCACAGCTTCGGCATGAGCGAGCAGCACCTGGTGCTGGTCGAGTTCCCGCTCGTGGTCGATCCCCTGCGTCTCCTGCTCGCCTTCGAGCCGTTCATCCGCAACTACCGCTGGAGGCCGGAGCGGGGCTTGCGCATCCACGTCTTCGACAAGGACGGCGGCGGCCTGCTGAAATCGGTCGAGGCGGCTCCGGTATTCGCGTTCCACCACGTGAACGCCTTCGAGGACGGCGGCAACGTCGTCGTCGACCTCATCGCCTACCGGGACGCCGACATCATCGATCAGCTCTATCTCGCCCGCCTCAGAGCGGGCGCGCCGCTACCCGCGACGGGCCGGCTCACGCGCTACGTCGTGCCGCTGCAGGCTGCGGGCGACGTGCTCGCGGTCGAGATCGCAGAGGCGATGATCGAGCTGCCGCGCACCGACTATGAGCTGTGCGCAGGCCGTCCCTACCGCCACGTGTGGGGCGTGGGCCGCCGCGACCCCCAGGACTTCCTCGACTCAATCGTCAAGATCGACACCGCGAGCGGCGAGGCGCAATCGTGGTGGCGCGAGCACTGCTATCCCGGCGAGCCGGTGTTCGTGCCCTCTCCGGGCCGCACGCGTGAGGGCGACGGCGTGCTGCTGTCGGTCGTGCTCGATGCCCGCAGCGCCCGCTCGTTCCTGCTCGTGCTGGATGCGGGGAGCCTGGCCGAAATCGCGCGCGCGGAATGCCCCCACCACATTCCCTTCAGCTTCCACGGCAACTATTTCCCGGCTTGAGGGGGCGGGCTGAACCGGTGAGATGTCAAAGCGTCTTCGCGATTGCCATTCATGCCGTTGACACGCGCCCGACAAACGGACGGAATAGACGAGCAGTCGGCCCCCCCGTTTTCGGATACCCCCAGCCTGTCACCCGGAGCATCAGTCATGCGGACACCATCGCTATGCGGCGCAGCCGCGCTTGCGCTTGCCCTCTTCGCTGCTCCCATCGCCGCCGCCGCGCAGGAAGCGCAGCCCGACGATCTCGTCAACGCCTTGAACGGCGTATTCGGCAAGCACGCGGGAAAACGCGCCGCCCATGCCAAGGGCATCTGCCTCAAGGGCAGCTTCACGCCGACGGCCGAGGCGGCGACGCTCTCCAAGGCGCCGCACTTCTCGGCCGCCGTTCCCGTGACCGCGCGCTTCTCGCTCGGCGGCGGCAACCCTGCCGCCTCCGACATGCAGAAGGACAACGCGCGCGGGCTCGCCGTTCACTTCGACCTCGGCAAGGGCAACACGACCGACCTCGTCATGATCTCCGCGCCTGTGTTCGTGGCCAAGACGCCGGAGCAGTTCGTGGAGCTGCTCAAGACGGTGGCGCCCGGCCCCGACGGCAAGCAGGACGCCGACAAGATCGCGGCCTTCTTCAAGGCCAACCCGGAATCGACGCGCCAGGGTGCGTGGCTCAACGCGCGCCCGGTGCCGGCGAGCTACGCGACCGCGCAGTATTTCGGCGTGCACGCGTTCACGGTGACGAATGCCAATGGCGACAAGCACGTCATCAAGTGGAAGTTCGTGCCGGTGAAGGACGAGCAGGGCTTGAGCGACGAGGACGCCAAGGGCAAGGGCGACGACTTCTACTCAGCCGAGCTCAAGGACCGCCTCGGCAAGGGGCCGGCCCAGTTCGACCTCTACGCCATCCTGGGTGAGCCCGGCGATCCCGAGGACGACCCGACGGCCGAATGGCCCGAGGGCCGCAAGGAGTTGAAGATGGGCACGCTCGCGATCACGGCCGAGGAGCCGGACGCCACCTGCGACGCCGGCATCTTCGATCCCAACAACCTCGCCGACGGCATCGAGGCGCCGAAGAACGACAAGATCCTGCCCATGCGCTCGCTCGATTACGCGGTGTCGTTCGGCCGGCGCCAGACCAACTGAGCCGCGCTCTAGTACCCGAAGTAGCGCAAGGCGAAGCCGAGCGCGACCAGCGCCAGGCCGATCCAGATGGCGACGATGACGATCGCGGCCGTGCGGCTCGTCGGGCGCTCGGCCGCCTCGCTCGCCGCGAAGCGATGCTCGGCAAGGATCTCAGGGGGGATCAGCCGCACCGCCAGCAGGATGCCGAGCGGCACGATGATGAGGTCGTCGAGATAGCCGATGACGGGAATGAAATCCGGGATGAGGTCGATGGGGGAGAGCGCATAGGCGGCAACCGCCAGAGCCACCGCCTTGGCGTACCACGGTACGCGCGGATCGCGCGCTGAGAGATAGAGCGCGTGCACGTCGCGCTTGATGCCGCGTGCCCAGTCGCGCATCCGCTGCAGCATGGCCTTGAAACGAGCTCCGCCCGGCCGGGACGGGTGCACGGCCGGGCGGATGCTGTCAACCGATCACCGGTCGACCTACCCGCTGCTTTGACCGGTAGTCTTCATCCCGTCGCCTTGGGGATGAACTTCAGCGCGACGCCGTTCATGCAGTAGCGCAGGCCCGTCGGCGGGGGGCCGTCGTTGAACACGTGGCCCAGGTGCCCGCCGCAGCGGCGGCAGTGCACCTCCGTGCGCGTCATGAAGAAGCTCGTGTCGCTCGTGGTGCCGACGGCGTTGTCGAGCGGCTTGAAGAAGCTCGGCCAGCCGGTGCCGCTGTGGAACTTGGTGTCGGATGAGAACAGCGCGAGGTCGCATCCGGCGCAGTCGTAGGTTCCGTCGGCGTAGGTTTTGTCGAGCGGGCTCGTGAAGGCGCGCTCGGTGCCCTGCTCGCGCAGAACATAGAACTGCTCCGGCGTCAGGATCTTGCGCCACTCCTCGGGGGCCTTGGTGATCTCGAACTTCTCGGTCGTGGTGGTGGCCATCGTCTCCTCGTTTGCCGCTGTTTTGGCTGCCCGCAGGCCTGCCGCGGCCGCGATGAGGCCGGCGCCGGCGAGGCCGAAATTGCGACGGGTGAGCATGGGTTTCTCCAAAGTCTGCGTGGGGGCCGGAATGGGGGGCCGGGCCCCCCCCGGCCGGCAGCAGACGAAGCCGCACGGCCGTCGCTTCCAGATACGTGCATGCTGCCAGATCGTTACAGGGTGCCAAGGCGCCGCCGCGTTCACGACTTTGTGGCCGCCCGGCCGAGCATCGGCACGGCGCGGTCGAGGGTAATCTCCTCCTCGCTCATGCGGCATCGGAAGGCCAGCGCCTCGACGCCCGCATCCGCCGCCAGCCGGAATGCCTCCGCGTAGCCGGGGTCGAGATCGCGGGCGAGCGTGAAGCGCCTGGCGTCGGTGCGCTGGATCAAAAACAGCATGACCGCGCGGTGCCCTTCCGCGGCCATGGCCGCAAGCTCGCGCAAGTGCTTCGCCCCACGCTCCGTCACGCTATCGGGAAACTCCGCGAGCCCCGCTTGCCGCATCATGTGCACGTTCTTGACCTCGACGTAGCAGCGGCCGCGGCGCTCATCCTCAAGCAGGATGTCGATGCGGCTCGCCGCGCCGTACCGCACCTCGCGGCGCAACGACGCGTAGCCGGCGAGCTGCTTGATGCGCTTTGCCGCGATCGCCTCGGCGACGAGCCGGTTGGGGTGGCCGGTGTTGATGCCCACGAGCGACGGGCCGGCGCCCAGGTCCGCCTCGATCATCTCCCAGGTATGCGCGTACTTGCGCGTCGGGCTGTCGCTGCGCGAGAGCCACACGCGCGCGCCCGGCGCAGTGAGACCCAGCATGGAGCCGGTGTTGGGGCAGCTGGCCGTGACCGTCTCGCCGCTGTCGAGGGCGACGTCGGCGAGGAAGCGCTTGTAGCGCTGGAGCAGGCGGCCGCGTTGCAGGGTCGAGGGGAATCGCATGGGCCCGAGGCTAGGGTGGGCGCGCGCGCATCCGCAACGGCAAACTGGCGCTGCAAACTGGGGGCTGGGCGTCTCGTCGGCATCGGCCGCGGGTGCTAGACCTTAGCGGCTCTTTTGCATGGGCAACGGAGGAGCCATGGCCGAGGAAAAGATCGTCACGGCGGCGCTGCTCGTGATCGGCGACGAGATCCTCTCGGGGCGCACCGCCGACCGCAACATCCACTACGTTGCCGAGCACATGACGCGCGTCGGCATCCGCCTCAAGGAGGTGCGCGTCGTCCCCGACGAGGAGGACGCGATCGTCGCCGCGGTCAACGAGCTGCGCGCGCGCTACACGTATCTCTTCACCACCGGCGGCATCGGCCCCACGCACGACGACATCACCGCGGACGCGATTGCAAAGGCGCTGGGCGTCGGCATCGGCCACGACGAGCGCGCGCTCGAGCTGCTCAACGCCTTCTTCGCCAAGCGCAAGATCGAGGCGACGCCCGCGCGCCTGCGCATGGCGCGCATCCCGCACGGCGCTTCGCTCATTCGCAACGCGGTCTCCGTCGCGCCCGGCTTCATGCTTGCGAACGTCATCGTGCTCGCGGGCGTGCCCGACGTCATGCAGGTGATGCTGGACGACATCACGCCGCGGCTCGATGTCGGCGCGCGCATGCAGACGGCGACGATCAAGCTGCAGCGCGCGGAGGGAGACGTGGCCGAAATGTTCGCCGCGCATCAAAAAATATTTCCCGATGTTACGATGGGAAGTTATCCCTCGTTCACCGACGGCCGCATCTCGACGCAACTCGTTCTGCGCTCGACGGATTCGGTGCGGCTCGAAGCGGCGCGTGCCGCTCTCGAGTTGAAGTTGCGCGATAGCAAAATGCTGTAAGTGCTTCAGCGGCCATGCGTCGCAGCGACGGATATGTCGCATAGACCTGCCCTTTAATCCCCGCTTCTAGCTGCACGTTGGACCGCAATCGGGGGGGCGCCCGCGCGGGAACGATCAGTTGCGCGCGGCGTTCACGCCGAGCCTTGAAACAGCGTGGAGTGATGATGGTGATGAGCAAATCCAACCGGGCGGAGCGCGTTCGCCTGGTGTGCATCGGGTTGAGTGCGTCCGCACTCGCCGCGATGGCCCTGACCGTCAAGACGACGCCCAGCGAAGCCAAGACGCCGGGCTCGACATACTGCTACTACGGCACTTGCCACCGCGTTAAGACGCTCGAGGAGACGAAGGCGCTCGTCGGCGTCGAGGAGACGATCACCGCCTCGCACTACGACGACTGCAAGCACGACCGCTACAATCCGTGCGGCCTCACGTCGTCGGGCGAGCAGTTCCATGCCGATCGTCCCGACAACACCGCAAGCCCCATCTATCCCGACGGCACCATGCTGCTGGTGTGGAGTCCCGACACCGGCCGCGCGCTCGTGGTGCGCGTGAACAACGCCGGGCCGTACTGGGGTGACCGCACGCTCGATCTGTCGCGCGCGGCCGCTCAGAAGCTCGGCTTCGAGGCCAGCGGCGTCGGCAAGCTGCAGGTGCGTGTGATCAAGGCGCCGGAGCCCGAGGAGGCCGTGTACGTCGAGAACCGCACATATACGCCGGTCCCGGGCGACATCGGCCGCTACTCGTCGCTCGACGCGGCGGAGCAGGGGATGGCCGTAGCGCTCGTGCTGCAGGCCTCCGCGGCTTCGCCGATGGCGCCGGTGACGACCGCGAACGCGTTCGCCACGCATGACAACGAGCAGCTCGTGGCCGAGGCGCCGCAGGCACTGGGCCGCGCCACGACGACGCTTGCCGCCGCCGATGCGATGATCACCACCGGCTCGCTCGGCTTCCTGACGCAGAGCGTGCGTCCGCTGCATCCCACGGTGCAGTCGGTCGCCGCGCTCGATCTCGATCGCGACATGAAGCAGAGCAAGTGGGGCGAGGACACCGCACCCAAGTGGGGGTCGGACCAGCAGAGCGCCGACGTGGCCAAGGTTGCCGCCGTCGAGCCCAACGCCGAGGCGGCGAAGCCCGAGCCTGAGAAGGTTGAGGCTGCGAAGGTTGAGGCTGCGAAGGTTGAGAAGGTCGAGCCTGCAAAGGCGGAGCCGAAGAAGGTCGCCGCCAACGACGACGAGGACGAGAAGCCCGCGAAGAAGCGTGCTTCGCGCCAAGTCGACGAGGACAGGCCCGTGCAGCGCTCGCGCAAGGCTCAGGCGCGCAACGACCGCCGGGCGCGCAACGTGCGCGTTGCGCGTAATGAGCGCGTCTACGAGCGGCCTCGAATCGCCTACGCGGAGCAGGGCGCGTCGTGGCGCTCGGAGCCGCGCGAGCGGACGGCCGAGCAGGTCATGTCGGCGGGCATTCGCGCGCAGGCATCGTCTAGCCTGTAGAGCGCGATTTTCAGATCGTGAGAGCGGGCGGGCTCGAACCCCGCCCGCTTTCGTTTGCGAGCGCGGGGAAGAGGTCGAACTCGGCGTCGAGCGCATCGAGGAAGCTCGCGACGAGGTCGAGTAGCACGCCTAAGGGTGCGCGCTTGGCGACGAGGAACGTCTCGTTGGCGGCAATCGGCGCGGTATCGGCGAGCCCGGCCGCGTCCGCGGCGATCAGCCCGCGCCCGCGCATGTAGGCGGTGAGGTCGTCGCCGGTGTCGAAGTCCTCGCCCGAGAGGTCGGCGCACTCGGCGACCGCATCGACGAGGGTCGCGGTGCCGGCCACGTAGAGCCGCGCGACGGGCTGGAAGCGCTCGTTCTCGGTCGCGACGGTGACCGCCCACTCGCGGCCGATCAGCAGCCGCGACAGCATGGCGAGCTCGAAGGTGCGGATCTTCTCGATGGCCTCGCGCCGGCGCGAGCGAAACTCGACCAGCTCGGCGTTGTCGTGCGGCGGCGGGCCCGACCACACGTAGAGCACGCTGGTCAGGTCCTCGCCGGCGGCGAGCGCGGCGTCGAGGTGCTCGGCCAGCAGGTAGACGCTGGCCGGTGCCACTCGCAGCCGCTTCAACGGGTCGTCAGCCACTCAAATCTCCATCACTGGGCCACGCCGCGCTAGACGGGCCGTCACCGCAAATTCAACGTCATCCCGGCGGAGGCCGGGACCCACGACACCCAGCCGAGCGTTCGTGGAGACTTGCGTGGGCTCCGGCCTGCGCCGGAATGACGTTTGTGGGGGCATCGAATGATGTGCATCAGCTGCACCCGCTGGTGCCGCCGCAGGTGTCGCACTTGAGGCAGGTGCCGTTGCGCACGAGCGTGAAGTTCCCGCACTCGCGGCACGCCTCGCCCTCGTAGCCGCGGATGCGCGCCTCCGTCCGCCGGTCGACCTCGCGTCCCTTCACCGACACCTGCGTGCGCGACACGGTCGTGCGCGCGTACAGCATCTCGGTGTCGGGCTTGAGCGCGGTGGCGCCTTCCGTCTGCGGGAACACCGCGGTGTCACTCTCGACGGCGGGGAACGATGCGGAGAGTTCCTCGTGCATCGCCGCGACGCCGTTCGAGGTCTCGTTCTGTTGCGCCCGTCCGCCGGAAGCGAGGCGTAGCTTGTTGCCGCGCATGAAGCCCTTGGACACGACCTTGCTGACGCTGTCGGGCAGATCGAGGTCGAGCGTCTCGTCGGTCTCGGCGTCGGAGGAGCCGAGCCCGGTGCCGCCCACGATCTCGCGCGGGTCGACGTGGGCAAGATCGTTGCGCCCGAGATAGGAGACCGCCAGCTCGCGGAAGATGTAGTCGAGCACGGAGGTCGCGTTCTTGATCGTCTCGTTGCCGGTGACGAGGCCCGCCGGCTCGAAGCGCGTGAAGGTGAAGGCCTCCACGTACTCCTCCAGCGGCACGCCGTACTGCAGGCCGAGCGAGATGGCGATGGCGAAGTTGTTCATGAGGCTGCGGAAGGCGGCGCCTTCCTTGTGCATGTCGATGAAGATCTCGCCTAGCCGGCCGTCCTCGTACTCGCCGGTGTGCAGATAGACCTTATGCCCGCCGACGGTCGCTTTCTGCGTGTAGCTCTTGCGGCGGTTGGGAAGCTTCTCGCGCTCCTGCTGCTTCATATATACGACGCGCTCGACGATCTTCTCCACGATCCGCTCGGCCGCGGCCGTCACGCGCAGCGTGGCCGGCTTGTCGGCGTAAAGCTGCTCGGCGACCTCCTCCTGCTCGTCGGCGTCCTCGCCCAGGATCTGCGAGTTGAGCGGCTGGGAGAGCTTGGAGCCGTCGCGGTAGAGGGCGTTGGCCTTGAGCGCCAGCCGCCACGACAACAGGTAGCTCGCCTTGCAGTCCTCGACGGTGGCGTCGTTGGGCATGTTGATGGTCTTGGAGATGGCGCCCGAGATGAACGGCTGGCTCGCCGCCATCATGCGGATGTGGCTTTCGACCGAGAGGTAGCGCTTGCCCTTGCGCCCGCACGGGTTGGCGCAGTCGAACACCGGCAGGTGCTCGGGCTTCAGGTGCGGCGCGCCTTCGAGCGTCATCGCCCCGCATATGTGCTCGTTGGCGTCCTCGATGTTCTTCTTCGAGAAGCCGAGGAAGGTGAGCAGGTCGAAGGTCGGGTCGAGCATGCGCTCGGTGGGGACCTTCAGCTTCTCGGTCAGGAGTTTGTCGCCGAGCGTCCAGCGGTTGAACACGAACTTGATGTCGAAGGCGCTGCCGAGCCCGCTTTCGACCTTGGCGAGCGCCTCGGCGTCGAAGCCCTTGGCTTTCAGCGTCGCGGCGTTGATCGCCGGCGCCTGCCCGAGCGAGCCGTGCCCGACGGCGTAGGCCACCATCTCGGCGATCTCGCTCTCGCGGTAGCCGAGCGTGGCAAGTGCCGCCGGCACCGCCTGGTTGATGATCTTGAAGTAGCCGCCGCCGGCGAGCTTCTTGAACTTGACCAATGCGAAGTCGGGCTCGATGCCGGTGGTGTCGCAATCCATGACGAGGCCGATGGTGCCCGTCGGCGCGATCACGGTCGCCTGCGCGTTGCGGAAGCCGTGGCTCTGGCCGAGCGCGATGGCGCGGTCCCAGGCGCGGCGCGCCGCCTCGATGAGGGAGACGTCGGGGCAGGCGGCGTGGTCGAGCGGCACCGGCGGAATGGCGAGCTTGTCGAAGCCTTCGCTGTGGCCGTAGGCGGCGCGGCGGTGGTTGCGGATGACGCGCAGCATCTCGGGCGCGTTGGGCTGGTAGCCGGGGAACGGCCCCAACTCGCGCGCCATCTCGGCCGAGGTCGCGTAGGAAACGCCGGTCATGATGGCGGAGATGGCGCCGCAGATGGCACGGCCGGCGGCGGAGTCATAGGGGATGCCCGACGCCATGAGCAGCCCGCCGATGTTGGCGAAGCCGAGCCCCAGCGTGCGGTAGCGGTAGGACAGCTCCGCGATCTGGCGCGAGGGGAACTGCGCCATCAGCACCGAGATCTCGAGCACGATCGTCCACAGCCGGCAGGCGTGCTCGAAGTCGCCGATGTCGAAGCGCGTGGCGCCGGCGCCGCCGCGGAACGCCATCAGGTTGAGCGAGGCGAGATTGCAGGCCGTGTCGTCGAGGAACATGTACTCCGAGCACGGGTTGGAGGCGCGGATCGGCCCGCTGTTGGGGCAGGTGTGCCAGTCGTTGATGGTGGTGTGGAACTGGATGCCCGGATCGGCGGAA
>Ga0209415_10010890_pt1 | contig 15392 bp, 12 predicted proteins | sample PeaSoiSIISIP2007_FD_187696 | JGI IMG/M metagenome (GOLD analysis project Ga0209415, IMG submission 187696) | Peat soil microbial communities from Weissenstadt, Germany - SII-SIP-2007 (SPAdes) (version 2) | ecosystem: Environmental > Terrestrial > Soil > Wetlands > Peat | place: Germany... | reverse complement strand
CTGACGATGGCGCCTTCGGAGGTGCGTTCCACCTGTTTCACGGTATCGACGGCGGGCAGGCCGGCGATGGCGGCGCCATATTTCTTCGCGGCTTCGATTACGTCGTGGATGAGCTCTGGCGTAACGAGCGGGCGCACTGCGTCGTGAACCAGGACAATATCGTCGGGCGCGGCGGGCGCGGCAGTGATGGCGTTGAGCGCGTGCTCGACCGACTGCTGGCGGTGCTCGCCGCCGGCAACGAGTTCGATTTTTTTCTTCCGCAGGGCGGGTTCTGTGGCCGTCTCTTTGGCGAGGCGCTCGCGGAATCCTTCGATTTCGTTTTCGCGCAGGGCGATCCAGATTTCGCTGACTTCCTCGACGGCGGCGAAGGTGCGGAGGGTATGTATGAGGATCGGCGTGCCCGCCAGGTCGGTGAACTGCTTCGAGGGATGGGGCTTCTTGGTCTTCGGATCTTTGTTGCTTGAAATCATGGCGCTGGGCATGGGGGACATGCGCGTCCCGAGGCCCGCAGCCGGAATAATGACGATGACCTTCATAGCGGGGTGTAAGTATAGCGAGCGCGCAGACCGGAATTCAAATCAGAGCGACTGGTCATTCTCAACCGTCATTTCTCAACCGTCATTCTCAACATACAATGTTGCAATCCTTAAATGTTTCAATCCTTCTTCCGGAGGCTTTCCATGCATTTCGTTGCCTAACGCACTTCAGCGGGTCTTTGCCAAACCAAAGCTTCCTCGTCCCTATCCGAGTCCGGGTCGCTGGGAAGTTTCTGCCCAGGGGCAGGACCTACTTGCGGTGGAAGCCGATTCAGAGAATTGTCCAAGCCATTTCCTCTCAGGGGCTTAGAGTTTTCGTTTGGCGAACCCACGGGCTGGCCCTCTACTTGCAGTTTCCTATTTGTTCCCGGGTAGGAGGCTGCCATGAAAACGAGCCGATTCTGGATTGAGATCGTCGCGCTGGGGACTGCCATTGCCTGCGCGCTCGCGCTTGTGATCGCAACTCTGGGAGCCGCTGCCGTGGTGGTCGCAAGTCATTCGAAATCGGTGCAGGCTGGATCAGGGCAGGTCGGCGCAGAGCGGGCGGCGGGATCGTCGTCGGCCCCGTCTTCGACCACATCTTCGGCCCCGCAACAGACTCACGAGGGAATGGTGACCTGCTCGCGGTGCGGGGCGAAACACTCTGCCGAGATCGGCAAGACCGCGGTCGACTGCAGCCTTACGTGCGTGCACGGCGGAGCTACGTTCGCTCTGGTGGAGGGCGACAAGCTCTACCTGCTCGATGGTGCCTCGGACCGGCTCAAGAAAGTTGCCGGACAACGCGCCCGCATTATGGGCTCGGTGCGAGGGAATCGGATCAAGGTATCTTCGGTCGCGGCTGCGAGCTGACGCAGCCGACGAGAATTCTCAGCTGGGCCACTTGATCGCCAAGCCTCCCTGCGGGTACGGCCCAATCGCCAAGCCTCCGAGAGAACGGAAGCCGACGGCTAGTCCGCCAACCGCCACGCCTCCGATCGCTAAACCTCCCAAAGCCACCAAGCCCAACGAGAGTCCACCGACGCCGATCACGCCGAGGCTCAGGCCGCCGATCGCGATGACACCGGCCGCAATTGCGCCCACGGCAATGATGCCGACCGCGACATCGCCCACGGCGATCACGCCGACGGCGCGGCCGCGAGTCTGCTGCGATTGGGAATCAGGTCCGAAGGCAATCGACACGACAGGAATGTCGCCAATGGTTGCGGTTGACTGATAGCGCATAATTCGTCCTCCTCTGAGGAGGTTACGAAGACGGCTTGGTTTCGGTTCCCGTAGAAACGGCTGCCGCAGGGCCCGCCACCACGGCGGGAATCGGCGGAGGAGGGACAGGGACAGGCACGGGCACTGACTGGCGCGAGTAGGCGGCGCGCTCGTCCCATTTGCCGAAGATCATTTTGCCCGCAGTGGTCTGCAGCACCGAGGTGACCGAGACGTCGATGGTCTTGCCGATCATTTTGCGGGCGTTGTCGACGACGACCATGGTGCCGTCATCCAGGTAGGCGACGCCCTGGTTGTACTCCTTGCCTTCCTTCAGGATGAAGACGCGCATGGTCTCGCCGGGGAGCACGATGGGCTTCAGCGAGTTGGCCAGTTCGTTGATGTTGAGAACTTCGACGCCCTGCAACTGCGCCACCTTGTTCAGATTGAAGTCGTTGGTGATGATCTTGCCCTCGTAGAGCTTGGCCAGTTCGATCAGCTTGAGGTCGACTTCGCGGACGGCCGGGAAATCATCTTCGACGATCTGAATGGTGAGGGTGGCGACCTTTTGCAGGCGCTGTAGAATGTCGAGACCGCGGCGTCCGCGATTGCGCTTCAGCGAATCCGCGGAATCGGCGACCAGCTGCAGTTCGCGGAGAACGAACTGCGGAGTGACGATGATGCCGTCGAGGAAGCCGGTCTCGGCAATGTCGGCGATGCGGCCGTCGATGATGACGCTGGTGTCGAGGATTTTGTAGCTTTTCTTGCCCTGCTTCTCGCCGCCGAAAATCCCGCCCAGCGCTGCCAGGTTCAGCAGATCACCTTTGTTGGCGCCGACGATGAGGCCGACGTAGGCCATCAGGAGCATGACCAGGATCTGCAGGAAGCTCTGGGTATTCCCCGGGGGGACGCTGTTGCGGATGACGAGGGCGAACAGGTAGGCGCCGCAGATACCGAGGAAGCTTCCAATGGCGGCGCCGATCAGCCGCTTCAGGCTAACGGTGCGCAGCTTCCATTCGAACAGGACGATGGCTGCCCCGATCAACGCGCCCACGCCCGCGTCAAAATTGCGGGTCTGCCCAAAGGGCACGATGACGAAGCAGGTAACCGCTACAACGATTACAAAAAGAAGACGTACAAAAATAAGATCCACGGTAGACCTCCCCGCGGATGCAGTGGCCCATCCCATACGATCAGGCGATGCACCCGTGCCAGCTCCTCGCCGCCCCCGGCGGGAATCGGCCTTTCGCAATGCGGGGCGCGCAAGAATTAGGGGAATGAATCTGCGCCCCGTCCCGGCCTGCAGGGGCTGGGCCGGACGATCAGTAAGCCAACGTCAAGAGTATATACCTGTGGGGAAACAAGGGGGAAAACTGAAGACGGTCGCTCCATCCGTCAGGCCAGAGGACGATTGGCGAAAATCGGTGCTCGAGGGGCGCCGGGCTTTGCCCCGGGCTTGGACGGCCGAGGCGGCCGTCGCCACATGGATCGGTTGGGATCGACGTCCAGTCAAAGTTTAGGGGACCGGGTCCCGAAATCGATCCTGCTACACTTTCTTCATGAAAGCCCTCGTTCTCACCCGCCTGTCCGGGCTTGACGCGCTCGCGATCCAGAATGTTCCCGAACCCACGCCGAAGTCCGGCCAAACGCTGGTCCGCGTGGGGGCGGGAGGGCTGAATTTTGCTGACTTGATGACCACCATGGGAGGCTATCCCGGAACCCCGGCGCCGCCGCTGATCGTGGGGCGTGAATTCGCCGGAGTCGAGCTCGCCGGAGACAACGAGAGTAGCGGACGGCGCGTCATGGGATATGCGCAGTGGGCGGCGTTTGCCGAGAAGACTTCCGCGTACTCCAACATGGTGTGGACGATTCCTGACCGCTGGACCGATGAACAGGCCGCCGCCTTCCCGGTCAACTACTTCACCGCGTATCTGGGATACTGGCAGGCCGGCATGACGCAGCCCGCTGCCGCTGGAAAGAACTATCGTGTGCTGATTCACGCGGTCGCAGGAGGCGTGGGCACGGCAGCCGTGCAGATTGGCCAGTTGCTCGGCGTCGACATGTACGGCACGTCGTCGTCGGACGAAAAACTGGCGCGCGTGAAAGAACTCGGCTTGCAGCACGGCATCAATTACAAACGGCACGACTACGAAGAGGTCGTAAAGAATCTGACGCACGGCGAAGGGGTCGACGCCGTATTCGAAATGCTGGGCGGGGAGCACACCGCCAAGAGCACCCGCTGCCTGCGCGACTTTGGACGCGTGATCCAGTACGGGACGGCTACGGGAAAGTCTCCGAAACTCGACCTGCGGGCGATGTACGCGAAATCGGCCAGCGTGCAAGGGCTGTGGCTGACGTATTTATCGCAGAAGGCCGAAATCATGGAGCCGGCGTGGCAGCAACTTTCGGCATGGATCGCGCAGGGGAAGCTGACTCCGCAGATTGGGCACGTGTTCCCGCTGGAGCGGGCGGTGGAAGCGTACAAGCTGCTGGAGGCGGGGAAGAATTATGGGAAGGTTGTGCTGAAGATTTGAAGTTTGAGCGACTCGGGTCGGCGGCGCTGTCATCCTGAGCGAAGTATGGCCCGCGCGAAGCGTGGGCCATACGCAGTCGAAGGATCCCTGCACTTCTCGACGCCGCCGCGGCCTTGAACATGCGTTCTCACAGCGCTCAAAACGGTACTTCGATCTCGCCGCGCCTGAGTTGTTAGTTGGGTGTGGTAGAAATTCCTCGTGGAACCGCGCGTTCTGCGGGCGCGCAAGGGATCCTTCGACTCCGCAGAATGATTCACTTCGTGAATCACCCTGCTCCGCTCAGGATGACAGACAAATTTTGTTACGACTGCTTTGCAAACACCCACTCATCGCTTACCAGGAAATTTGCCAGCGAGCACAATGCGATCGCGATGGCGTTGGCCAGCAGATAATTCATGTGGCCCTGGCCGACCATTACTTTCATCAGGGCAAGGTTGCCGAGGATGGAGACGGCTCCGTTGGTGAGATTGAAGCGCAGGAGGCGCCGGAAGCTCGGGCCGTAGCAACTTCTAAGTACCGCAGGGGCTAAAGCCCTCCACGCAAAGAAAGGCTTGATCGCAGCGCTGAAAGCGCTGCGCCACCCAAAACCGCGTTTCTCAGCAGATGGCTCGGCCGCACCGGGAGCGGCTGTGCGCCACGCGGCCTGCACCTGATCCAACTTTATTCTGTCCACCCAGGTGAACTGTTCGTGCCAGACGAAGTTGTGGACCACGGCGGCTTCCACGGCAATTGCCGTGGCGAACAGGTAGTTGAAGTGCAGAACACTCTTCAGCAGGAACAGGGCGGCGAACTGCACTCCGATTCCAATGCCGCCGACGAAGTTGAACTTGCACCAGCGCAGGAGCTTGGACGGTGAAGCATCGCGACGGCGGGAATTCGCCGTCGTCGTCGGCATCGTCATCATCGCTGTCGTGCTAGTTGTCGTTGTCATTGTCATTGCGGAATCCTTTCCTCGCGATAGAGGCGGATCGTGTTCTCGAGCGAAAAGACGACCACCATCAATCCCATGCCGGCGAGGCCGATGGCGCCGCCCACGTCGAACAGGCGGTAGACCCCGATCCCGCCGAACAGATGGACCACCGGTTTCCAGAACAGTGCCAGGTTCCCTACCGCCAGCAGGATGCGCAGTTCTGTGGGGCCGAAGCGCCAGAACGAGATGCGAAACTCGCCCAGGGCGTGGGTCGCGAGATAGGACTGGATCGAGAGCATGAAGAATGCGATCAGAAGGCCGATGGCGATCCAGGGATGCATGTATCCCGACAGGGCGAGGCCTCCCATCAGGGCGAGCGCGCCAAAGCTGTCGACCATGTGGTCGACGTAGAAACCGTAGCGCGGACGCAGGCGCTGGCGCACGCGCGCCAGTGTGCCGTCGAGCGAATCGCCCAGCCAGTTCAGCGCGAGGCAGACGATCACGCCGAGGAGCGCGTAGCGATTCCATGCGGCCAGGGCGTAGCACACTCCCGCGCCGGTCTGGGCGGCGAGGCCCAGGATTGTCATGTGGTCGGGGCCGATGCGATCCGGGGTGCGCTCGGCAAGCCAAACCAGGGCGCGTTTTTCTGCTGCCGCGACCCAGCTTTCCTGCACCCGCTGCATGTCGGGGAAGGGACGCGTGCGGCGCATCTCTTCATCTCGTAGTAGAAGCAGGACGCGCGGGTTGACCTGCTCACAGAATTCCGTCATGGTTTGCGAATTTGGAGTTGCCATAGGTGCCTAGCCTTTCCTTTCATGTTTTCGGGCTCGATGCCGCCAGTTCGCTGGGCCTCCAGGGGCTAAAGAGTTTGCTGAAAAAGTCGAATTCCAATGCCCGGCCCCTAAAGGGGCATCTGATTTCAAACGACTTGCGGTATCGCTAAAGCGATACCCTGATACGAAACGCGAGTTTTTCAGCAAACTGTAAAGCCCACGCCGATTCCACATTCCTTACGCGGCCCTGGAAGGGCCGCTCTTCCACGGTGGGGCACGCATTTGTACACGGTGGCGGACGCATTTGTAGTTTTTCCGCAACGGCTGAAGCCATGCCCTTCCCGTCCGTGCCGCAACCTGTTTCACTTTCCGAAGGCGAATCCGAGACGGCACGCTCGATTTCTACCTTCGCGCGGATGGCGGCGGGCGGCAATGCACTGGCGGTCATTCGCCACTCAACTCGAGGTCAACCGAGAAATCCTTTGGTTGCTGGCGCTTACAGCGTCAGATAAATCTCTCCGGGAAGGCTGACTTGCCTTGATTCACACCGATGTGTTTTCATTCCCTAGCCGACCCACTGGTCACCGCTTGCCCAACCAACCCTTGCCACAGCAGCCATCGCAAAAAACTTTTCGGGAGCTCTTTCTTTCGCTCTTCTTCGTCTCGGGATTTTGCAGCGTCCTGTATGAACTGGTATGGCTGCGCCTGGCGATGGCGAAGTTCGGCGTGACCACGGCCATGGTTTCGATCGTGCTTTCGGTGTTCATGGCCGGCCTGGGACTGGGCTCGTGGGCCAGTGGTGCGTGGCTCGACCGGAGGGGCAACCGCCTTCGGTTTCCGGCGCTGCGTGTGTATGCGCTGATCGAACTGTTGATAGGAGTATCGGGAGTCGCGGTGCCCTACGAACTGGGATGGGGCCGAAGCATTCTCGAACGGCATCAGCTGTCGTCGCCGGCTTACTATGCGGCGTCCGCGGTGTGGGTGGCTTGTACCTTGGTTCCGTGGTGCGGGCTGATGGGGGCGACGATCCCGATCGGGATGCGAGCCATTCGACAGACGCTGCCGCGCGAATCTGCCCGCTCGTTCAGCTCTCTCTACACAGCCAACGTTGCGGGCGCGGTCGTCGGAACGATCTTGCCTTTGCTGCTGATCGAACGCCTGGGCTTCCACGGAACGCTGTGGGTGGGCGCGGCGTGTAACTGCGCGATTGCGGCGGCGGCCGTCGTGCTCTCGCTCTCCTCGAATTCTCCACAGGAATCTCCGGTCGAGGATGCCGAACCGTTCACCACACTAATGCCGAATGCCGCGAGCGGCAGCGCGATTCTGGTTCTCCTCTTCCTGACCGGGCTGACGAGCATGGGGATGGAACTGGTGTGGGTGCGTCAGTTCACGCCGTATCTGGGAACCGTGGTCTACGCCTTCGCCAGCATTCTGTGCGTTTACCTTGCGGCCACCTTCACCGGTTCGCGCCTTTACCGGCGATGGAGTTCGCGGCAGGCCGGGGGTGCCGTCGGGGCCAGCGGTGAGAGTCCGGTTTTGTGGACGCTGCTGGCACTGGCCGCGCTGTTTCCCCTGGTGACGTCGAACCCGAGCATTCATTGGTCCAAAGGTCTGAGGCTGGTGGTGGGCGTTGCGCCTTTCACCGGCCTGCTCGGCTTTCTCACTCCGATGCTGGTGGACCGGCGGTCGGCCGGAGATCCGGGCAAGGCAGGAACCGCGTACGCGGTTAATGTAGTGGGATGCATTCTGGGGCCGTTGCTGGCGGGATTCTTGCTCTTGCCTTACTTGAGCGAACGCTGGTCGCTGATCGTGCTCTCGCTACCGTGGCTTGTTTTTGGTCTGCGGGCGCTGCGCCCGAGCCTAAGGGTCACTCATTTCGCCAGTGGCGCCTCGGTTGTTCTGGTGCCCCTCGCCATCGTACTGATCTTGAGCAGCAAGGGCTACGATGAGCGCTATCCGCAGCGGCAAGTGCTCCGCGATGCGACCGCCACAGTGATCGCCACCGGCGACGGGATGGACAAGCAACTTCTGGTCAACGGATACGGCATGACCTCGCTGACCCCGATCACGAAGATGATGGCGCATCTGCCGCTGGCGTTTCTCGACCGGCCGCCACAGGATGCGCTCGACATCTGTTTCGGCATGGGAACGACATTCCGCTCGCTGCTCAGCTGGAAAATCCATGCGACGGCTGTTGAGCTGGTGCCCAGCGTGCCACAGATGTTCAGCTATTTTCACAGCGATGGCGCCGAGCTTCTGCAATCGCCGCTGGGGCGGGTGGTCATCGACGACGGGCGCCGCTACCTGGAGCGCACGACGCAGCAATATGACCTGATCACCATTGATCCTCCGCCTCCCATTGAGGCGGCGGGATCGAGCCTGCTTTATTCCGAGGAGTTTTACGCCGCTGCACGAAAGCGGTTGCGTCCGGGCGGCATTCTGGCGCAGTGGCAGCCCGAGGGCGACAATGAGGATTTCGCCGCAGTGGCGCGCGCGCTGCGCAACTCGTTCCCCTACGTGCGTGTGTTTGGTAGTGTCGACGGCTGGGGCTTCCACTTTCTGGCCAGCGAACAGCCCCTTCCACAGCTGACGGCGGAAGACTTACAGCGCAAGCTGCCGGCCGATGCCGCCGCCGATCTCACCGAATGGGACCCTCCGCCGGGAGGCAGTCCTGCTGTGTTTCTTGCCTTTGATACGGTGCTGGAGAATGAAGTCCCGATTGAGACGCTGATCGCGAGGTCCCCCGCGACGCCTGCGCTGCGCGATGACCGGCCAATCAACGAGTACTACGTGTTGCGGCGTTGGATGCGAGCCTCGCGCCGGCATTAATGAGCAGAGAGTTTGTCCGCTGAGTGGCCCAGTTTTGCCCGGTACTGTCAGAGAGACCTGAACGCCTCGAGCACCGCTCCCCGCAACTGCTCCGCGGCCCACGTAATCTGTTCGTGGGTGATGATGGCGGGCGGGGCCAGAAGAATGTGGTCGCCCGAGATGCCGTCAACGCTGCCCTGCATGGGATAGACCAGCAGGCCACGCTTCACGGCGGCGGCGGCGACGCGTCCGGCAAAGTTCTGGGCCGGCGGGAACGGACGTTTACTGGCTTTGTCGGCGACGAATTCTACGGCCCAGAGCAAGCCGATGCCGCGGACGTCTCCTATTACTTCCTCTGTTCGAAGGCTCTCGAGAGCTTGCTTAAACTGTCCGGCCGGAGTGCCGGGGCGGCTGGAGTCGGCGGCTTCGACTAACTTTTTCGTCTGCAGATGACGCAGCACGGCGCGTCCGGCGGCGAGGGAAATGGGATGCGCGTTGTAGGTGAAGCCGTGCAGGAACGCGCCTGAGCCGGCGGCAATCGCGTCGACTACTTTCTTGCTGGCGATCACAGCGCCGAGCGGGGCGTATCCGCTGGAAAGTCCCTTGGCGGTGATCAAGATATCCGGAGCGACATTGAAGTGTTCCACGGCGAAGTTGCGGCCGGTGCGGCCCATGCCGGTCATGACTTCGTCGGCGATGAGGAGCACGCCGTGTTGGCGGCAGATTTCGGCGACCGTTTGTAAATATCCGGGCGGAGGAACCACTGCACCGAGTGTGGCGCCGCTGACTGGCTCGAAGATGAACGCGGCGGCCTCGCTGTTGGTGGATACGATGGCACGTTCGAGTTCCGCGGCGTATTGCTGGCCGCAGTTGCGGCAGCCGTCGGTGCAGTCGAAAGCGCAGCGGTAGCAGTACGGCATGCCGACGTGCGCAAACTCACGAACCATCGGGAGATAGATTTCGCGCCGGCGCCGGTTGCCCGAAACCGACAACGCTCCGAGCGTTGAGCCGTGGTAGCTCTGCTGGCGGCTGAGAATCTGGTAGCGGGTGGTTTGTCCGATTTCGACCTGATATTGACGGGCCAGCTTCAATGCGGTCTCGATCGATTCGGAACCGCCGCAGGTGAAGTAGACGGCCCCGCCACGGAAATGGTCGTTTGAGTTCAACCCGGCGAACGCGAGCAGTTCTTCGGCGTACTCTTCGGCGATCGGGGTGGTGAACTGGCTGGTGTGGACGAACTCGAGTTTCGCGGCTTGCGCGGCTATGGCGGCGGAGATTTCCGCAACTCCACGTCCGATGAAGTTGACCGCCGCGGAGCCGGCGAGATCGAGGTACTTGTTCCCACCGGCGTCCCAGAGGTAGACGCCTTCGCCGCGGACGGCCGAGGGAAAGTCTCTGCGGAAAGATCGGCGGAAGACGGCGGAACGGGGCTGGATGGTCGGGGAGTCGGCCACCTCTGAATTATCGCATCAACGTCTCGAACGCGAACTGCTCTGCATGGCAGGTTTCTTTCGCCCCTTCGGGGCTTGCTCCTGTCCCGGCTTCCCACCCATGGCTTGCGCCCCTTCGACGGGGCTCAGGGCAAGCTATGGGCTGCATTCCTTCGCCGTTCCGCGGCTGGATCGATCATAGGTCGTACCTTTTGCGTCTCCGGGACATCTAAGAGTTTAGGAGACGCCTACTTTGCTCGGTTGTGAATCAAGGGTGGTTCTTTGAAAGGAGCGTGCATGAACAAATATCGGTTTATGGCTAACGCAATATTGGGTTTGGTGGTCGGGGTATGCGGAGCTTACAACCTCGCTGCGGCTCAGCAAGCTTCCGGCGCAAATGGAATTCCGGCGCACCTGGTGGTCACGGTCGAGCCCCATCATGGGTCCGACGTCCCGGTCATCAACCGCGAGGATGTCATGGTTTATGAGGGGAAAGATCGCGACACGGTGACCGAATGGATTCCTGCCCAGGGAGACCGCGCGGGTCTTGAGCTATTCGTTCTGATCGACGATGGATCTGACAGCAGTCTGGGCACGCAATTGGACGATCTGCGAAAGTTCATCGATAAGCAGCCGGCCTCTACGCTGATTGGGATCGCGTACATGCAGGATGGCATCGCCAGGATCGCGCAGAATCCGACTAACGATCACGCCCTGGCGGCCAAGGCACTGCGACTTCCGATGGGAATCCGCGGAGGTAATGGCAGCCCATATTTTTCGCTGACCGACCTGATCAAACGCTGGCCCGAAAGCACCTCGCGCCGGGAGGTGCTGATGGCCTCGGATGGGATCGACGTGAATTACGGCACCGGAGACCTGCAGGATCCGTATGTGGAGGAGGCGATCGACGTTGCGCAACGCGCCGGCATCCTGGTGTCTGCGATTTATACACCTGGGGTTGGCCATCTTGGTCATAGCTACTGGCAAACCTATTGGGGCCAGCTTTATCTGGCGCGGCTGGCAGAAATGACCGGTGGCGAAGCCTATTACATCGGGTTCAGCGGACCGCCCGTCTCATTTACTCCCTACCTGGATGACTTGGAGCACCGGGTGGGCCATCAGTACTTTTTGACATTCCTGGCCAAGCCGCCCAAGAAGGCAGGATGGCAGATGGTGAAACTCAGGACGGAAGTGCCGAAGGTGGATTTGATCTCGGCGGGCCGGGTGTGGGTTTCGCCGGAGGGGAAGTGACGGAGAATTGCTCGGCGCTCCGGACACGAGAGTCAAATCGAGATCAAGATCAAAGTCAAAGGCGGCGGACAGAGCCTACCCTGAGCGAAGTCGAAGGGAGTGTCCGCCCCACACGTGCCGGCCCCACATGTGCCCGGCACACAACTGTCTGACGAGTTGAGATTCCGATAAGATTGAACGTTCCCGTCGGGTCTCAATGACGAAACTTCTGCGCTTTTTCCGGCCGTCGCACCAGCACACGGCATTCTCCGCCACCCTGCTGCTGATGGGGACGGTGATGCTGTCGCGGGTGATCGGCTACGCGCGCGAGGCGTACATCGCCTTCGCGTTTGGCGCGGGATCGAAGACCGACGCCTACGTTGCCGCTTTCACCCTGCCGGATTTTCTCAACTACATTGTGGCCGGGGGCGCGGCTTCGATCACCTTCATATCGATTTACACGCGCTTTCTCGCCGAAAAACGGGACGCCGAGGCGCAGAAGACTTTTTCCATCATCATCACGGTGATGACGGCGGTGATGATCGCGGGAACCATCCTGGCCGAGATTTTCGCGCCGCAGTTTGTGCGCTGGTTCGTCAAGGATTTCAAGCCCGATCAGATCGAACTCTGCGTGCATCTCACCCGAATTTTGCTGCCGGCGCAGATTTTCTTTTATGTCGGCGGCGTGGTTTCGGCCGTATTGCTCTCGCACCGGCTGTTTCTGCTGCCGGCATTCGGCCCACTCATCTACAACGTGTTCATCATTGTTGGCGGCGTGGTGGGCGGAAGGCATTTCGGGATTGCGTCGCTCGCCTATGGAGCGGTGGTGGGCAGTGTTGCCGGTCCGTTCCTTGCCAGCGTGATCGGAGCGGCACGCATCGGGACGGGATACAAGCCTTCGTTTGACGTGGCGAATCCGGCATTTCGCGAATGGGTGAAGCTGTCGGTGCCGTTAATGCTGGGCGTGTCGCTGGTGACGGCGGATGATTGGATCCTGCGGCACTTTGCCTCCAGCGTGGTGGGCGGCATCTCGCGGCTCAACTACGCGAAGCGGCTGTTGCAGGTTCCGATTGCAGTGCTGGGGCAGGCGACGGGTCAGGCCTCGCTGCCGTTCTTTGCGCGCCTGTTTAACGAGAAGAAGCTGAAGGAATTCGCGGCTACGGTAAACGATTCGGTGTACCGGGTTTCGGCTGCGTCGTTGCTGGCGACGGCGTGGATGACGGTGGCCGCACTGCCGCTGATCGATCTGGTGTACCGACGGGGAAAGTTCCTATTCGACGACACTCAGCCGACGGCGGTTTATTTTTTCTGGTTTTCGCTCTCGCTGGTCCTTTGGTCGGCGCAGGGACTCTACGCCCGTGCGTTTTATGCAGCGGGAGATACGCTCACTCCAATGGTTGCGGTGAGCATCATCACCGCAGCGTCACTGCCCATTTACTCGATCTTGTTTCGTTCGTTCGGCGTGATCGGGCTGGCGTGGGCGTCGGATGTTGGGATTGGCATGAATCTGCTGGCGCTGGCCGGCCTGCTGCACTACAAGAAACTGGTCCGGCTCGGCGAAATGCGTTGGCGGGAGTTAGGCAAAGCGGCGATAGTAGCCGTGGTCGCGGGCGCCATCAGCTTTGAAGTGGCCAAGGTCGTGCCGCTGGCGACCACGGGCCGGGGCAGTCGCATGGCGGACTTGACGCAGCTGGGGCTGGTCTCGATTACGTGGTTGGCGGCGGTGGCGGCGGGGTTGTGGTTGCTGCATTCGGAGCTGCCGGGAGATTTAAGGCGGCGCAAGGGCGCGGTGTATCCGGCGGTGGCGCAGGGCGAGAGCAAGGAGATTTTCGGGGCGGGGCGGGAGCCGTAGGGCTCGATTCGTTTCAGGCTCGGACAAAAGCAAAGTCAAAGGCAGCGGACAGGAGTGTCCGCTCCACACGATCTGCTCCACACGATCTGCTCCACACGATCCGCTGCGCTATACTCTTTCTCCGGAGCGCTCAGTGGCCACCGCAGTCAAACCGGTTTCCATCCAATCTCTCGTTGAAGGTCTTCGTCAACTTCCCGAGTCCGCCTTCGGTCCGACCGAGCCAATTCGGCGTTTTCTGCAGGACACTCTCGTCAGCGCGGACTCGCTCGCTCCCTACCTGAACTGGGACCGGCAGCACTACACTCGAAATCTCATCGACCGTACTCCACTTTACGAATTGATGACCATTTGCTGGGAGGTTGGGCAGGCTAGTTCGGTGCACAATCATCGCGACCAGAATTGCTGGATGGCGGTCCCCATCGGGCGCTTGCAGGTGGAAAACTATCACCTCGTTCATCAGGACCTGGATGGTGGAACCTGCCGCCTCGAACCCACCAACACGGTCGAGATGAATATCTCGCATCCCTGCGCCGTCGACCCGGCTGATCCCGTGCATCGCGTGGTGAATCCTCGCGAATTCAATCAGCGCGCGGTCAGCCTGCACGTGTATTCGCGGCCCTTCGATACTTGCGTGGTGTACTCGCCCGAACAGGGAACGTGCGGAGAAATTCAGCTCCACTTCAACACGGAATACGGAAAGCCGAAGGGGCACTGACGGGTGATACACCAGCGCAGATATGCGGCGGCCTTGATAGCGATCTTCCTTCTGGGCGCTGCAGCGTGTACGAAGGATTCGCCGAAGCCAACGGAAACCATCGCGCCCTCGGATTACGTGGCGCCGAAGGGGCCCGTTACGCCGTCGACGGCAGGCACGGCCCAGACCGTACTGGAGAAAACCTTCAACCTGAAAGGTTCTGCCACATTTCCCTTCGAAATTCCCGCTCACTCTGCGCAACCGCATCTCCACGGAATCTTCGAGTCGTTCGCGGGTCCGGGACGTGGAGCGTCCGACGATAGCGCCAACATTGATTTGCTCTTGCTGAACGAGGAGCAGCAGGCCGATTTCGACAGCAACCGGCCCAGCGACGCTCTGTTCTCCGTTGAAGCGTCTCACAACCAGGCAGTCAACTTTGACCTGCCGCCTTCGATGAAGAAGCCGGTCAAGTACTATCTGGTCTTCCGCAGTTCGGGCGGAAACAAGGGCGGCCGAATCGTGGATGCGCACTTCCGCGTGGATTTTTGACGCACGCGGTGCTGCTACACTAACCGGGTTGCCCCCGCGTAAGAAATCACCGGAGTCTCCATCCCGAGCGGCATCCACAACCGGCGCGGCTGCGGGCAAGCCGCCTCAGGATTCCTCCAGCCACGGCCGCATCTTTCTGATCGACACCATGTCATTCATCTTCCGGGCCTACCACGCCATGGCGCGGCAGCGTTCTATGTCGACCAAGACCGGGCTGCCGACGGCCGCGACTTACGTCTTCGTGAACATGTTGCGCAAGCTGCGCGAGGATTTTTCTCCGCAGTACCTGGCGGCAGTGTTCGACGTTGCCGGGCCCACCTTCCGCGACGAGCAGGCGGAGGCCGTGACCAGCATCCGCAAATTCGACATCAAGACGCAGACTTTTACGGAGGTGGAATACAAGGGCTACAAAGCCAACCGCGCGGCCATGCCGGAAGATCTGGTGCAGCAGGTTCCCTACATTCGGCGGGCGCTCGAGGCGTACCGGATCCCGATCCTGGAGCTGGCGCGCTTCGAGGCCGACGATGTGATCGGCACCCTGGCCCGCAGGGCGGCCGAGGCTTCGCATCCCGTATATGTCGTGTCCAGCGACAAGGACATGATGCAGCTGGTCACCGACAAAGTGCAGATTCTGAATCCGCCGAAGGACAACCTGATTTGCGATGCGGCGAAGGTCGAAGAAATTCTGGGTGTGCCGCCCGAGCGGGTGGTCGACGTGATGGCGCTGCGGGGCGACGCCATCGACAATATTCCAGGAGCACCGGGCATCGGCGACAAGGGATCGGTCGAGATCATCCAGCGTTTTGGAACGGTCGAGCAGGCGCTGGAGCGCGCCGCCGAAGTCGAAAAGAAAACCTACCGCGAGTCGCTGCTGAACAA
>Ga0209415_10010889_pt1 | contig 15392 bp, 13 predicted proteins | sample PeaSoiSIISIP2007_FD_187696 | JGI IMG/M metagenome (GOLD analysis project Ga0209415, IMG submission 187696) | Peat soil microbial communities from Weissenstadt, Germany - SII-SIP-2007 (SPAdes) (version 2) | ecosystem: Environmental > Terrestrial > Soil > Wetlands > Peat | place: Germany... | reverse complement strand
CCGCCCGGCCCGATTTGTCTCCAAAAAATCCTCGGAAGCGGGGGAGGTCGGGTGGGCTATGAAATATGCGGGCTAGGAGTTGGCCGGTTTGGGGACGGCCTTCGAGGCGAAGGACCTGCGCCAGCACCGGGGCGACGGCGTGGACCCGGTCAATCGTTTCCCCGGGACGGGGCCAGTAATAAAGCGTCCCGGCGGCGGGGTCGAGGCACCATTCGCCCGGTTGGTCCAGGAAGTCGAGCGCACCTTCCGCATAGTAGAGGTCGCCTGGTTCGAGTGAGAAGACCGAGCGTTTGGCAAAGCGGACGAGGCGCTCTTTTTCATCCACAGCAAGGACGGGCAGGCGGGATTCCACCCACTTGGTCATGACCACAACTTCGGCATTGGTCACGGTGGCCCAGGCCTTGAGGTCCCCTTCCCGAAACCGGAAGGCGCTCTGGCCCGTAGTCCAATTGGTGGATTTATCGGGCAACTCGGCCACCGCCAGGTAGCCTTTATTGGGCTGGCGCGCGCGCACGGCGCGCTGGCCGTTGACCCAGAGTTCGTGGAAGGGCCACTTCCCGCCGCGGGCGGCGGGAAGCTCGGCGGCCCAAAGCTGCCTTTCACCCAGCGTAATCTGGCGCCAACCGGTGACCGGCCGGCCGCCGCTCAGGATGGGGGTCTCGCCCGGATAGGCGGTCAGGATCAGCCCCGAATCCTCGGGCATGAGAGCCAACGGTTGGTCCAGGAAATAGGAACCGCCGCGAACACAAACCGTGAGCGTGCGCTTGGGGTTGGGGCTCTGCTGCTTAAGCTCGCGGGTGGCCTTGAGCGCGCGTTCCGGCGTGGCGAAGGGCCCGTCGCTGCCATCCGGCTTGGGCGCAGGCAGCGCGCCGGACCACCGGTCATTGCCGTTAGTGGCAACGAAGAAACGAGTCTGGCCAAGGCGCGGAGCGAGAGCTTCTGCCTGGGCCCGGAGGCAGGGCGTCGCCAGGAGCAGAGAAAGCAGGCAGCACGACGTTGACCAGGGGTGTTTAGTGCTCATATCGGATTCGATGATTACACGCAGCAAGGAAGCGATGCACGAAAAAACAAAGAGCACAGCACTGATTCAGAAACCGGCATCTGGCGTCGCTCGCCTCGTCCATAGGCCTTGACGCGGCAGTCGCCTGCCGGTAATCTTGAAGCATGCCTCGGAAGGTGCGAGAGTTGATCCGAGACCTCGAGCGAGCGGGGTTTACGGACCGCGGCGGAAAGGGCAGTCACAGAAATTTCGTGCATGCGAGGGTCGCTAAACCGGTCGGCATATCGGGACATCCAGGCGACGATGCCGAACGCTACCAGGAGAAGGCGGTGCAACGGGCCATCGAAGAAGCAAAACGATGAAAGAGAGTGCGCGTTATCTTAAGATCGTCGAATGGTCGGACGAAGATCAATGTTTTGTCGGATCTTGTCCCGGGCTTTTCTACGGAGGTTGTCATGGCGACGACGAGAAACAGGTTTTTGAGGAGTTGTGCGAGATGGCGGAGGAGATGATCGCGTTGTTCCACGAGGATCGCAAACCCTTGCCTCCGCCAACGTGCGGGCGTGATCTGGCAAACCAGTTGGCGGACATGGCATAACGACAGACAGTATGCACCTTCCGTACGGAGCTCCCAGGCCCGTACGGCGGGCTGTTGGTCGAAAGCCCCGTTAGGAGTGCCATGTTTGTAGAGACGGCGGCCAACCCGGCCGCTCGCAAGCTCCGTCAGGAGCGGCATAGACCTGGAGGTCGCCGCGTCGGCGCAACGTGCCGCTCCTAGCGGAGCTTGTGGCTCTCGGGGGATTTTTGACTATAAATATGGCGCTCCTAGCGGAGCTTTCCCAGGCCGGCGGGTGGGCGTGGAGGTGTTCAACAGCATGCGGCGGTTGACGCGCCACCCGGACGCCGAACACAGCAGTTCCTTTCTGACTTTGCGGGCGGTGGCCACTATTTGTTCCACAGGCGGGGGTCCAGGGTCACTGCACTTGGCCAACGCCTCGAATTGGGCTTCGAGACGAGCGCCTTCCTTCTCCTGCTCCCGCCGGATCAGGTCCCGGACCACCTCGCTGGCTGAGGCAAATCCTCCTTGGTCCTTTTTGCCTTTGACCCAGGCCAGTTGCTCCTGAGTGAGCGAGATATTCAGCGTCTGAAACATACCGCCGATGTACAGGGACTAGCGGATCGTGGCAAGGTCGGAGACTACCGTCATGTTCATCTCGTTGTCGAAACGTGGACCTGCGCACCCAATTTTCTGGCCCAGAAGCGAAAGGAAGAGTGTCGAAGTATATGACTCACCCCTCCTCCCCTTTTCGGCGCCGCGGCCCTGTTTGGCTTCCAAGCCAAAAGCAAACCTGCGGCCTCCGCAATGAAGGCGACGGTTCCCAGCGGCAGGAGCGCCGATGAGGCCCCATGTTCGCCCTTCGGGCCGCCTTCCGCTCGGGCCTCGTGGCGATAGCGTGGCAGCGAGTAGCCCAAGGCGCGGAGCAGGCCACGATACTGTATGCGCTCCGAGAACCACCGGTGGTCCAGTTCCAGCCAAGGGCCATATGCTTCCCACCGCTGCCCCTCGGCTAGAGAGCTGCCTGCGAAGTGGGTCTCTGGCGAAAGGGGCCACTCGCCGGCGTTGTAAACGCAAATATTGCGGAACTCTCCATCGCCACCCCAATAGAGGACTGCACACCCCTGACCGAATTCGAACACGAAGGAGTGCGCGTAATACCGGACGAAGGTACAAAGGCTGGAAAGGTGCAGCGCCACGAGGCCTGCCAACGCGGCGCAAAGAACCAAGTCTCGTTTGGTGAGTCCCGAGATCATGCTGCCATAGAATATCGGATTCCCGCCCATCGGCAATGGGCTGTAACACATTTCCGGTCTCATTAACACCGCCGCTTCAGCGCGGTGTACCTGTGCGGCGAGCCGTTCCAGCCGTTTCAACGGCTTTCCACGCTTCCAGCCAAACGGTTGCCGCGCCCCGAGTGCCGTTTTCACACCGGGCTAAAGCCACGGTGTGAATGAGATGTGCCGCAGGCGTAAATACGCAAAAGGGAATTCTTTTTCGCGTGCTTCGCGTATTTCGCGGGTTGATTTGCTTAGGCGTGGATTTGGGTTCGTCTCTGCCGTTGACGAGGTCGCGTGACCCGTGAATAATCGCGCGATGCGCGACGGTCCGGTCGAACTCGAGAGATTCCGGCGATGATTATCGACGTCCATACGCACGTGTTCCGACCGGAGGCCCATTTCGGCCCGCGGCTCCTGGCCGACTTGAAACGATGCGCGGTCGAGCCGGCGTCGTGGGGGGACGTGGCCGAGGGTCATCTGGAAGGGACTCGAGCCGCCGACGTGGCGATCGTGTTCGGCATCCAAGCCGAGGCGACCGGTTGGAAGGTGCCGAACGATTTCGTCGCGGCACACGCCCGACGGGCGCCGGAACGACTGGTGTTCTTCGCCTCGGTTGACCCTGGGGCAGCGCGCTTCGAGGAGGAGTTGGAGCGTTGCCATCAGGAATTGCATTGCCGGGGGGTGAAGCTCGCGCCGATTTACCAGGGGGTGCATCCGTTGGACAAGCGCTATTACCACATTTACGCCTACTGTCAGAAGCACGGCTTGCCCGTCCTCATCCACATGGCGACGACGTTTTCCAGCGGCACACCCCTTGAATACGCCCGGCCCGCCCATATTGACCAGGTGGCCATCGATTTCCCCGGCCTCAAGGTCGTGCTCGCCCACCTGGGCCACCCGTGGGAGGGCGAGGTCATCGCCGTCATCCGCCGCAACGCGAATGCCTTCGCGGACTTGTCGGCGCTCTACTATCGGCCCTGGCAGTTCTACAACTCGATGCGGCTGGTGGTCGAATACCACGCCGAGCACAAGGTGTTGTTCGGTTCGGATTTTCCGTTCACCACGACGGGGGATTCGCTGCGCGGGGTGCGAAACGTGAACGGCGTCCTGGGCGCGAGCGGCCTGCCGCCCGTTCCCGGCGAGGTGATCGAAGGCATCATCCATCGCGACGCGCTAGGGCTGCTGGGGCTCAAGCATCCCAAGGAGGCACGATGACCGAAATCCGAAATCCGAAGGCACCGAAATCCGAAGTTGCTGGGCCTAAGGCAACCACAGGAGGCACCTTGACTGGGCCGACCACGATGCGGCCGCGGCAACCGGAACCGGAGCGCCGCCCTGCACGCGGGGCGGCAGAGGCGCCGGCTCTGCCCGCCACCATGCGGGCGCTGCAACTCCAAGGGATCGACCGGCTCGTGGAAGTCCGGCTGCCGGTGCCGCGCCCCAAGGAGGATGAGGTGCTGGTCCGTACCGTGGCGACGACGATTTGCACGTCCGACCTGAACGACATCGCGCGCAACCCGTTTGGCATCGCTTTGCCGCGGGTGCTGGGACACGAAGGCGCCGGCATGGTCGCCGGCCTGGGCGCAGGCGTCAGGGGCTTCGAGGCCGGTAGCCGCGTAGCCGCCCACCCGGTGATTCCGTGCGGCGCCTGTGAGAATTGCGAGCGCGGCCTCGGGCACTTGTGCTCGCACCTGGGCCATTTGGGCCTGGACCGCGACGGGACGTTCGCCGAGTTCTTTTGCATCCGAGGCGATCGCGCGCGGCGGATTCCGGCCGGGGTCGAGTTCGCGGCGGCGGCGTTGCTCGAGCCGGTCGCCGTTTGCCTCGAGGCGGTGCAGCGGGGCCGCATCCAGGCGGGGGAAACCGTCCTGGTCGTCGGCGATGGCCCCTTCGGCTTGCTCATCGCGCGGTTGGCATCGGGTCGCCGGCCGCGGAAGGTCATCCTGGCCGGCCGGCACGACTTCCGTCTCCGCCAGGCGCCGGCGGCGGTCGCCATCAACGAGAGCCGGGTGCCGGACCTGCGGCGAGCCATTTGCGAGGCCAGCGACGGACGCGGCGTGGACGTGGCGGTGATGGCTGCGGGATCCGCCTCAGCGGTGGAACTGGGCCTGGCCAGCCTGCGCGCCCGGGGACGGTTGGTGGTGTTCAGCGCCGTCCACGGCCCGGCATCCGTGGACTGGTTCCGGGTGCATACCCAGGAGTTGGAAATCGTCGGGGCCTGCAATGACCAGGGCTTGGTTGATGCGGCGCTCGAGCGGCTTGGGGATTCGGAGTTGGGTTTGTCGTCGCTGGTGACCCACCGGCTGCCGGTGAGCCAATGGCGGCGCGCCTTCGAGCTGGCCCGCAGCGGAAAAGAGGAAGCCCTCAAAGTCGCGCTGATTTTTGGGGAAGATCAATGATAATCAAGGACGTCCAGGCCATCATCCTCGAATCGCCGTACGACAACCAAGCGCCCGCCGGCAGCCAGGAAGCTCATGGCGTGAAGCAATGTCTGCTGCTCAAGGTCAGCACCGATGAAGGCATCACTGGTTGGGCGGACATCGAGACGGCGCCGCACGTCGGGGCGGCCGCGGTCAACGCGCCTGCCAGCGGCGCCGGGGTTTTCGAGGGCTTGCGGCATTTGGTCGTCGGAGAAGACCCCTTCGAGGTCGAGCGGCTTTGGGACAAGGTCTATCGCGGCACGATCTACTACGGCCGGCGGGGCGTAGCGATGCAGGTGCTCTCGGGCTTGGATATCGCCTGCCACGACATCATGGGCCGGGCCGTGGGCCGCCCGGTGCATAAGCTGCTTGGGGGCGCGCGCCGCCATCGCGTACGCGCGTATGCTTCGACGCTTTTCCGCTCGACGCCGGACGACGTGAAGCGGGCGTGCGAGTTCTACCTGGGGCGCGGCTTCACGGCGGTCAAGTTCGGCTGGGGCGTTTTCGGCCAGGACCGCAAGCGCGACGTGGCGCTGGTGGCGGCGGCGCGCGAGGCCCTCGGGCCGGACGTGGACTTGATGGTGGACCCGGGCTGGATGGTCAACCGCAGCGCCTACGACGCGATCGAACTTCTCCGCGCCTTGGAGCCTTACCAGCTATACTGGCTCGAGGATTTCCTGCATCCCGAAAACTACGAGGGCTACGCCCGAGTGAAAGAAGCCGGGGTAAAAACGCGTTTGGCGGCCGGGGAACAGGAAGCCACGGCTTGGGGTTTTCATGAGCTGATCACGCGCGGCAGGGTGGACGTGGTGCAACCCGACCTGAGCCGCTGCGGGGGGTTCAGCCAGGCCCGCAAGATTCTCTGGGAAGCCGAGCGGGCCGGCGCGGATGTGTGTCCGCACGCCTGGCTGACGGACCTGCTCTCGGCGGCGAGCCTGCATCTGAACGCGTGTCTCGAGCGCAGCCTGTTTCTGGAGTACAACGTCTGCGACAATCCCATGCTCCGCCAAATCATTCGGAACCCGATCGAGCTCGAGCCCGACGGGATGATTTTGGTGCCGCAAGGGCCGGGCTTGGGCGTCGAGATCGATGAGCAGGCGATAGCGCGTTTCCGCGTGGGATGAAGACCACGATGAGACTTAGAGCGTGCTTTGACCGCTAATCTGCGCTAATCTGCGCTAATAGAAAAAGATTAGCGCAGATTAGCGCAGATTAGCGGTTAAAACACGCTCTTATCCGGAGTGAACCAGAATCTATGATTTCCTTCACGAACGACCCGGAACGGTTCCAGTGGATTCGCCAGCACCTCTATGTGCCCGTGGTCTGTGACATCCTGGACAGCCTGGGCCATCGCTGCCAGGCGATGCACCAGCGGCTGCGGCCCCTCGACCCCGCCAACTGCGTCATCGTCGGCCGCGCCCGCACGTTTCGGTGGATGGAGACCGATTATGTGGTCCAGGAAGACCCGTACGGTCTCGAAATTGAGGCGATGGATTCTCTGAAGCCCGGCGAGGTGGTGGTGCATTCGACGGATTACGCCGGCAGCAATGCGCCCTGGGGCGAGTTGATGAGCACCGTCGCCAAACGCAACGGCGCAACGGGCTGCATCTGCGACAGCCAGATTCGCGATTGCCAGAAGATCATCCGGCTCGGATTTCCGGTCTTCTACCAGGGTATCCGGCCGCTCGACAGCCTGGGCCGCGCTCGGGTTATGGCTTATGACGTGCCGGTGAAATGCGGGGAAGTCGTGGTGCTTCCCGGCGAGTTGGTCTTCGCGGATTTCGACGGCGTAGTCGTCGTGCCGCGCCGTGTGGAAGCGGAAGCGCTCCGGTTGGCGGAGGAGAAGGCCGGCAAAGAAAACGATTCGCGCCGCGAGTTGCTCAAGGGACGCAGTCTTCGCGAGGTCTATAACCAATACCGGGTGCTTTAGCTTATGAACATACTCGCAGTCGGGGCGCATCCCGACGACATTGAGATTCTGTGCGCCGGCACGCTGGCGCGTTACGCCGAGGCGGGACACGCCGTCACCCTGGCCGTGTTCACGTGCGGCGACATGGGCGACCTGAAGGTCCCACCGCCGGAGCTGGCCCTGGTCCGGAAAAGGGAGTCGGAGGCCGCCGCTGCCATCCTGGGAGCGCGTTTGTTGTGGCCGGCGATCACGGATGAACTGGTCTTCCCGAATGAAGAGCAACGCCGCACCATGATCGACCTCATCCGCCAGGCCGATCCGGATGTCATCCTCACGCACGGTCCGAGCGATTATCATCCCGACCACCGATATGTGTCGCAACTCGTGTTCGATTCCTATTTTCAGAAGGGCCTGCCGCACCTTCCCGGGCAGCGCCAAAGCGCCTGCCGTTTCGGAGGCACCCAGGTATACTACATGGATAACCTCGCCGGGATTTCATTTGCGCCGGCCGAATACGTGGACATTACGCCCGTGATGGAGACCAAGCGCCGAATGCTCGAATGCCATCAGAGCCAAGTGAAGCCGATGCGCGAGCTGGCGCAGACGGATCTGCTCGAGCTGGTGGAAATCCAGTCGCGGTTTCGCGGGCTGGCGGCCGGCTGCAAGCATGCCGAGGGCTTCACGCGGCTGGAGGCCTTCCAGCGAGGACTGACCCGGCGCGTGCTACCGTGAATGAAGCGCTTCGCCCTGAGCCCGCTCGACCTGGCCATCATTGGCGCGTCCATTGTGCTGTCCGTGACCGTGGGCCTCTGGGCCTCGCGCCGCGTCGAAAAGACCACGCGCGGGTTCTTCCTCGCCTCCGGCCGGATGCCGTGGTGGCTCATCGGCGCCGCCTTCGTCTCGACCAGCGTCTCGAGCGAGCAAATCGTCGGCACGGTCGGCGCCGCCTACAAGTACGGCATGGGCATCGCGAATTGGGAATGGTGGTGTCTGCCCACTTACGCCCTGGTCATGGTGTTCTTCATCCCGCTCTATCTGAAAAACCGCGTGGCCACCGTGCCCGAACTCCTGACGCGCCGGTTCGGCCCCGCTTGCGGCGACATCTACAGCTATGTCATCTTGTTCGCTTACGTCTTCCTCTTTCTGACGCCGGCTCTCTATGGCGGCAGCGTGACCTTCAGCCGGCTGACCGGCTGGCCGCCGCCGGCCGTGTTGGCGGGCATCGCGGTGCTGGTCGCCTCCTACACCATCCTCGGCGGCCTCAGTTCGGTCATGTGGACCGACGCCCTCCAGTGCGTCATGCTCGTCCTGGGCGGAGTGGTGCTGTTCTTTGTCGCCCTCGGCCACATTCCCGGCGGGTGGTCCGCCATGGTCCAGGCCGCCCCGGAGCGCTTCCATCTCTACCATCCGCCCGGCGACGCCCAAGCGCCGTTCCTGGGTCTGGTCGCCGCGACGTTCGGCGTCTTCCTCTTCTACCAATCCACCAACCAGGTGATGATCCAGCGCGTGCTGGCGGCGCGCAGCACGTGGGACGGCATGATGGGTATTGTGTTCGCGGGCTTCATCAACCTGCTGCGTCCACTGGTCACCTGCCTGCTGGGCCTCATCGTCTATCACTGGATTGAAAAAATGGGCCGCGCGCCCTCCCTGCTTCCCGACAACCAGGACCAGGTTTTCCCGTTTGCCCTCGACGTCTTCGCCCCCTCGGGTTTGCGCGGCCTCATCCTGGCCGGCTTCGTCGCCGCGGTCATGTCCTCGACCAGCGCGCTCGCCAACGCCGTAGGCACCCTCTTCTCCCTCGATGTGTACCGCCGGCTGTTCCGGCCGCAGGCGCCCGATCGCCAGTTGATTCTCGCGGGGCGAATAGCGTCGGGCGTGGCCTTGGTCCTGGCCTGCTTTGCTGCGCCGTTGGTCGCGCGAGTCGGCATTTTCAAATACTTCCAAACCGGCGTGACCTACATGGCGACCCCGTTTGTCTCCGTCATTTTGCTCGGGATTCTTTGGAAACGCGCCAACTACGCCGGGGCGCTGGCCGGTTTGCTCGGTGGGCTCGTCATCCAAATTGGACTGGCCCTGGCGCTCTGGGCGCTGGGCCTCCGGTTGAACTGGCTTTATGTCGGTGCCATCGCGCAAATCCTCACGATGGCGCTCATGGTCGCCGTCACCCTCCTGACCGCGCCCGCCCCCGCGAAGAACTGGGAGCCTTTCCTATGGCGGCCTTCGGTCCTCGCGCAGTACGACGAGGGCCGCCCCCGCCCGTGGTATCAAAAAGTCAGGCTCTGGTTTGCCGTCTATGCCCTGCTTTGGGTCTGCATCTACTGGCGGTTCTGGTGAAGGGCTATGAAAAGACCATTGAGAGGCAGGCGTCGAGGGGCGAGGGGCGAGGGAACGAGTGTCGAGTGTCGAGTGTCGAGTGTCGAGGGAACGGTGCCACGTATCGCGCATTCCACGGACTTGCCCACACGCCGGCTCAGGGAGGCTCCGCTAGCCCCGACATTTCACAACCTACGGGCGTTACCTGGCTCCCGAGGCTGCGTAGCGCAGGTTTCCAACCTGCTGTATCGCCGACTTCCAGTCGGCAGGCCGTGACTGCTTGGTAGCGTCTGCGGATTGGAAATCCGCGATACAGCAGACTGGAAGTCTGCGCTACGCCTTCAGGCCGGCGAACGCATCGACGTATTCGATGAGGTTGCGGCGCGGGCGCGGCCGAACTTCAAGGCGCTTGACGAGCTCGGGCACGCCAATGCGCAACGCGGAGCGCACGACGTCGGCCTGGGAAAGGCGGGTCTTGGCCGCGGCCTTCTCACCCAAGTCCTTCAACTCGGGCTCTACGGGGATGGGCAGGACGGTGTGTTCTCGTTTCATAGTGAACTACTATAGCACGCTCAGCCAGCGGTCAGGCGGCTTGCTTTGCAGCCTTGGTGTTTTGCCGCCGGCGGCGTGCGCGGGGACGACGCTGGAATGGGTGGCCGGTGTGGAATTCGAGGACTGATAGGAAATCCCTTTTTTGCCGCGCCGGCGGTTATTGACGCTACGCGGGTGAGTGAATTGTCCGGTCGAGGTTACGGCGAGCAACCCTTGCAGTGCGAGGGCGATGGGGACGAGGGATGGTCTAGTTTTCATAAGGGTCTCGATTTGCGTTGTGATTGTGATTTGCGGCACTTGCGCCGCCAGCCATTCGAACGCATTTTGCCGGGGACTCGATGGCGCTGCAATTCCGTTCCGTTGTATAGATCGCCTTTTCGCTGTGCAAACCGCGCATTCGCCCAACGGGCCTGACCCGAGTCAGTGGAGCCCAGGCCTTTTGGCTGGCGGGACGTAGTCCTTGTGCCAGTAGAGCTGCCAAAGGCGATCCAGCTCGACGGCCTCGCCGTGCCCATCGAAGAAGCCAACGTTGACGGCCCCGGGCAGGCGCCCGCCCTCCGGCCAAGAGGTCGGAACCGGGTTCGGCCGGTTCCCGTGGCGCGGGATGGCTACCGCCGTCATCATCACGCGGCACAGCGATCCCGGCCCCGTGATTGGCGCCGAATGAACAAGGTTGGTGGGTGGCGGGTCCGTTGCGTACGGAGCGACTTCCATCTCCAACCCGTCCGCCAGCACCGGTGTTAGGGCGGGGCGGGCGACCTGGTCTTCCGTCATGAACCTCAGCGCTGCGTAATCATTCGTAACCCAAAGGTTACCCGTCGCTTCCAGAGCGGCGTACAAGAAATAGAAGTTAAAGGCGTAGCTCCCAATGCGATTCGTGAAGTTGTACCGGAGTTCCCAGACCCCGAGGATGTCAGGGATGCCCGAGTAGGGACTGATCCACCAGGGCCTAAAGACGCCTGCGCATGGAACGGGGTCGGCGGCGCCCTCGGTGGTCTTCGGCGCACTCGGGCAGATCCAGCCCAATTCCGGGCGACCCACTTGCTGAACGAACCAGTCCCAGATTTCCGGCTGATCGAGCCGTTGGTTTCCCTGGTCCCGCTGCAGCCTGAAGGCCAGGTTGATCTGCCGCTGGTTGCTCAGGCAGACCGCCGACTGGGCCTTCTGCCTGGCCCGGCTCATGGCCGGCAGAAGCAGGGCAGCCAGAATCGCGATGACGGCGATGACGACCAGCAATTCAATCAGCGTGAACCCCGGCGTCACTGATAGGAAATCCCTTTTTGCTGCGCCGGCGGTCATTGACGCTACGCGGGTGAGGGAGAATTGCTTTTCGGTCTCACTCGCCATAGGCGGATGATACCAGAGCAGGACCGGACAGTCAAGGGGCACATTTTACGGGTCCTTGCCGGTTTCGGCGCGGAAGGGGTCAGTTGCACAGATTGCCTCGTTCAACGTTTGGCCGGCCATGATTGTCAATGCGTTTATTGGGCCTGGCAGTAAGAACAGTGCGGCTGATGAGGATGTAGACGGCTGGTGGAAGCAAAAACATGGAAATCTGCGCAACCGACCCCTTTTTCGGTCGTGTTTTGTTGGGATACGAGGCAGGGCACGATCATTGCGAATTGAATGTGCCCAAGCCGTTTACCATGTTATGGCCCCGGGGAAACCGCGGCAGAGATTTTGCGCAGAGAAGGGGGACTGCAACATGCGGCTGGCCACCGTGAGAGGCATGGGCGCGGACGGGGCGGCTTATTCATGCTTTGGGCGCTGCGAGCCGTCGTTTAAGTAAAGAGGAAATGACGGGCCGAGGTGGCAGGGATTTTTGTAGCGGTTCAGGTGGGGCGCGAATCCGGCCTCGGGACCTGAGCAGCTCCGATTATTTTGGTTTTTGCGGGACTTGTCGTTTTCAAGCTGGGCGGGTATAATTTCGGGCATGAACTTGCTTATCGAGCAGGCAGAGCGTGTCCCGTTGGCAGCGGATGCGCAGGGCGTCATCCGCGTATTGGGAAGTCGCGTGACGCTGGACACGGTTGCGGCTGCCTTTGACCGTGGCGCCACGCCCGAGGAGATCGTGCAGCAATATCCCACCCTGGGATTGGCGGATGTGTACTCGGTGCTGGGCTATCTCCTGCGGCACCAGGCGGAGGTTGCGGCTTATCTCAGTCAACGGGCGGCCCAGGCCTCGGCTGTGCGCCAACAGAACGAGCGGCGCTCCGACCCCCAGGGCGTCCGCGCCCGTCTGCTGGCCCGGCGCACCCCCGTCTCCACAGGCTCTTGAATGATCAGCCTCGCCTTCGACGAGAATTTCGTAACTGTTCAGGTAGCCGTGAGACGCGCCGCCGCATAGGAGCGCGGACATTCTTTTCCGCTTCGGGCGACCTACCACGTTTGGCGGACAAGAATGTCCGCGCTCCTACGCGCGAATAGTTACAGAGTTTCAACAATGATGTGGTTCGCGGCTTGCTCCGGCGGAATCCAGCGCTCGATGTAGTTCGGATTTGGGATGCCGGCCTTGCCGGTTTGGATGACCCTGCCGTGCCGATTGCGACCGCCATCGAAGACCTCCTCCTGATCGCCGAATTAAGCTTGCCGGGGGAATGGGAGGGGCAGGTCCGCTATCTGCCGTTGCGGTGGGGGGACCCCGGAGCGGGATTGATCTCGCTGCCGGCCACCTGGAACGGACGCCGGGACGCGGAGAGACCGGAGCGCCGGCCTGGCACCCGTTGTAACAAAGTCTTCCGTTCGGCGGGCGTTTGGGGCAGGCTCTACTTATGAGCCCAAGGTTTAATTCTCTCCTCTGGCCTCGCAGGCCAGCTTCAACGGTTTCACGAGATAGGATGATCGCCTTGTTCATCCCGACGCTGATCGGCCTCGTGTCAGCACTGGCTGCGGTCGGCGAGGTCTGGGCAGGTGATTCGACGGTGCAATCCGCTTCGCCGGCCGTAGCCGCGCCTGAGCCGATGCGTCTCCTCAAGGTCCGCCTCTCCTGGGGGCACGAAGCCAAAACGGCGCGGCCATTCCAAATCCGTTTGGTGGCCCACGACGCGGCCGTCACCGAATTGCGCCCCGTCGCCTTCGAGCCTGGCGACACGCTGCGCGACGGGGTCGCCGAGACGCGCGCGGGCGCCGGAGACGTGGACGGACTGGATTTCACGCTCGCTTTCCCGGAGCGAGCGGTGCGGGAGATCTCGAACCTGCAAGCGATTTGGGCGTACCTGCTGGCGCACTCCGACGCGGACACCGTCCGCCGGCTGCGGCAGGACCCCGGGTTCCGGCCCGACACCCGCAAGTTGACGGTCCAGATGGATGCCGAAGGCACGGAGGGTTTCAGCGTGACGGTGGACCAATTGCTGGCGAGCAAAACCTTCTGGGTGCCGGAGCTGGACGTGTTCCTCTCCGCCGGCGAGGCGCCGGTGTCGTATGCCGAGCACCAGACGGCGCTTCGGGCCCGAGGCGGCGAACGCGTCCTCCATCAAATCGAACGTGAGCCCGAGGCCACCTACGAACAATACACCTCCCGCTGGGAAGACATGGGCAGCCCGGCCTTCAACAATCCCCAGGCGCCGCCGCCCGGCCACATCGTCTGCATTACGTGGGACAGCGCGATTCCCAAGTTCGGCATCGACCGCGGCGCCAACGTCTGGAACGACTACGGCAATCCCGACCACTTCCGCTTCGGTTTTGATTTTGGGAGCTTGGCCCCGCCCTCACCCCGGCCCTCTCCCCCAGGAGAGGGAGACTTCCGCTTCGGTTTTGATTTTGGGAGCTTGGCCCCGGACCTCGCCGCGGCGTGGAAAGGCCAGAAGCTGGCGGATGGCTTGCCGGTCATTACGACTACGATCGAAAAGGCCGGGGTGCGCTACGAAGTCGAGCAGTTCGCCTATCCGCTCTACGGCCCGCCCGCCGAGCGGCGTGGCGACATCGCAATGGTGCTGTTGCAGAAGGTGCGCCTCACCGAGCTGCAGGGCCAGGCTCGGTCCGTGACCCTATGCATGACCCATCTCCGGGAATTGCCCGCCGCCAATGCGACCGTTCTGGCGCGGACCAACGACAATGCTTTGCTATTGGAGGATTCAGAGGCTGGCAACGTGCTGCTGGGCGTCGGCGGCGGTGGCCTCGCGCCGCAAACCAACACGCTTGGCGGGAGCAAGCGGCAGCCGAACCAGACCGCCCCAGCGGTCCCATTCGTCTCATTCGTCTCACTGTCGGCTCACGGCAGCAAGTGGCAGACGAATCAATTCACGCTCGCCGTCACGCTCCCGGCCAACGGCGCGCGTGAGTTCATCGTCAAGCTGCCTTCGCCGCTCGTCCCGCCGGTTGACCGCCAGGCCTTCCTGGCATTGGACTACGACGCCAGTCGCGAGGCGACCCTGAAGTTCTGGTCGGATTACCTGGCGCGCGGCGCCCTGTTCCAGGTGCCGGAAGAAGCAGTCAACACGCTGTTCCGGGCCAATCTGTGGCACGCCTTGCGTCTGCCGCGCCGCCACGGGGGGCCCCAAGCGAACGTCCAGCTCGACCTGCCCTATTCCAACTTCGCCTACGAGCAGCACGGCACGCCCTGGCCGGTGAACCAGGCCGTTTACGTGGATTACATGCTCTACGATTTGCGCGGCTATCATGCTATCTCGGCGGAAGAACTGGCGGGGATGTTCCGCAACAACCAGCGGCCCAACGGCCACGTGGGCGGATTCGCCGACTGGGGCGTCTATACGCCCGGCATGATTTACGCGGTGGCCAGGCATTACCTGCTCTCGGGCGACCGCGCCTCGCTCGAGGGGCTGCTGCCCCAAACGCTCCTGGCCTTGGATTGGTGCCTGGGCCAAATCAACCGGGCCTCCGAGCGGGGCGGCCCCGCGCGGGGATTGGTCCTGGCGCCGCTCAACGACCTCTCGCACGACCCCAAGGCCTGGAGCTTCAACCAGGCCTACCTGTATGCCGGCCCGGAACTGCTGGGCCGAGTGCTGGCCGGCCTCGGGCATCCGCGCGCCAACGAGTGCCGCGCCGCGGCCCAGGCGATGCGCGAGGCCGTCCAACGCGGCTACGCTCTGGCCTCGATGCAATCGCCCCTGGTCGAGCTGCGCGACCACACCTGGATGCCTTACGTGCCCGGCGACGCGCTGACGCCGCGGCGGTTGCCGGAAATCTGGTATCCGACCGACGTCGATTGCGGCGCGCTCCACCTGTCGCGGCTCAAGGCGCTGGAGGCGAACGGGCCGCTGACGACCTGCCTCTTGAACGACCATGAGGACAACCTGTTCTTCAAGCAATGGGGCCTGGCCAACGAACCGGTCTATAACCCGCACGCCACCGCTTATCTCCTGCGCGACGACCCCAAGCCGGCCATCCGCGCTTTCTACAGCAT
>Ga0209415_10010887_pt1 | contig 15393 bp, 11 predicted proteins | sample PeaSoiSIISIP2007_FD_187696 | JGI IMG/M metagenome (GOLD analysis project Ga0209415, IMG submission 187696) | Peat soil microbial communities from Weissenstadt, Germany - SII-SIP-2007 (SPAdes) (version 2) | ecosystem: Environmental > Terrestrial > Soil > Wetlands > Peat | place: Germany... | reverse complement strand
CCCACCAACTCTCTCCGCTGCCAGTTCCAATTCTCCGACGGTCGCAACTGCCGTATGCTGCGCAACCCGGCCCATCCCACGTTCTGCACCTTCCACGCCCGCCAGGAACTCACCCAACTCGAGTCCCAGCGCCTCGGCAACGAAATCGCTATCTCCCTCAACGGCGATTTCCTCACCGCCGCCGATATCAACCACGTCCTCGGCAAACTCTTCATCGCCGTCGCCCAGGACCGCGTCCCCGTCCGCAAAGCCCTCGCCCTCACCTACATGGGCCAGGTCATGCTCACCTCTCTCCCTCACGTCAAACAGGAGTTCCCCTTCCAATACAAATTCGAGCACTGGCACAAAGTCCTCAACGCCGCCGCCCCCCTCTCCACTCCTCCCGCCCTCTCCGACTCCGACCCCTCCGACGACGACGACCTCCCCAAACTCCCCGATCCCGACTCCCCCGAAGAGGAATGAACGTAGATCGACTGTGAGCTCCAAATAGCGATTCCAGTTTGCCATTTCCGCGATCCCCTGGAACTTGCCGGCCCTTGTCTGGTTGCCGCGCCAATTCGGCGCTCACAACTGGAATCGCGTGCGGTATATGATTCTGGTCGTCTTCTGCCCCGAATGCCGAGCCGATTACCGTGACGGATTTACTCGCTGCTCTGACTGCGACGTAGATTTAGTTCACGAAATTCCTGAACAAGATTCATATGCGCGAAAGCGAAACTCGGCAAAGATGTTTGCAACATCCGGAACGATGCACAGAAAAGGCGGCAGAACTGTCCAGTGGTGGACCTCGTACAGACACCAGACTGGCAGTTGGCCGTGGTTTTCAATCGTCATCCATTCCGTGAATTGGGTTGTGATTCTGATTGGTGGAGGATTTCTCATCTGGTGGACCGGTGAACACCATTTCTCGCGTTTGCAATTCATTGGAGTTCTTGTTCTCGTGTCGCTTCCTTACACCATCTTCGAGAACTGGGCAAAGAGCAAAGTAAAATTGTGTTATCTGCGAAAGAACAGAAAGCGTCTACCAAAATCGACATGATGAGCTGGATGCTATCCGTGCTTGCCGCAGACCCGGGAGAGAGTTTATGGGGCTTCACTTGGTTCGCGCCCTTGTTCGGCGCTTTGGACTCTGTGTAATAATCGGTCGCAATGGAACGCTCCGCCCATCCCGAAGGAGTGCTTGGTCCGCACGCAGCGGCACTCAGAGCCGCTCTCTTGCAGCCTTTTCTCCGATTAAACTTCGTGACGCTCTGGGTTCGGGATCAGGATCGGAGTCGTCTGTTCTTCGTAGAGACCTTAAACTTTGAAACGATTGTAGACGTGCAAACTCCCGGCGAAGGCCGGTGGATCGTTGTCGCTCCGACAGCGGCTGGTTGGCTCTCTGGAACGACAGCCGTGGCCTTGCCCGGGATCGCCCTCGTGGTTCCCCCAGAAGGATCTGCGGAGCGCCAACACATCGGCCAAAACACCGGACTTAGCTTTCTTACCGAAGACGTGCATAGGCTATTCGAGGAATGGACGAGGCGCGGAGTCCGTTTCCCGCTCCCACCAATGGAACCTTCTTGGGGAAGCGGGCAAGCGAGGTACGCGGTTTTTGAAGATGTAGATGGAAACAGTTTTTCTCTGATCGAGTTCGATGACGCAACTCGCACGCTGGATGCGGAGCGCCGCGCCCAGGCTGCCAGGTTGGAAGCAGAGCGCCAGGCTGCGCGCGAATTGGCAATCGCCAAGCAAGTGCAGACCCGTTTGTTTCCGCAGCGGAAGCCGCTGATCCGAACGCTTGCCTATGCTGGGATTTGCCATCCCGCTCGGACCGTCGGCGGAGACTATTACGACTTTCTTGATCTCGGCAGCGGAAGACTCGGCCTGGTAGTCGCGGACATAGCCGGCAAAGGCATCGGAGCCGCCCTGCTCATGGCGAACCTGCAAGCGGCTCTGCGCAGCCAGTGCGCGACCGCTTGGGAACAGCCCGAACGATTTCTGCGGTCGGTGAATCAGCTGCTTTTCGAAAACACCTCCGACGGCGATTACGCAACCCTCTTCTTCGCCGAGTACGACGATGACACCCGCAAGCTGCGCTACTCGAATTGCGGCCATCCCCCTGCCTTACTTTTACGCGGCGATGGCGGTTTGGAAAAACTCGGAGCAACCTGCACGGTGGTGGGCTTGTTCGAGAACTGGGAGTGCGCCATGGAAGAACGGGAACTGACTCCCGGCGACGCCATCCTCCTTTACACCGATGGTGTCACCGAAGCTCTGAATGATGAGGGAGAGGAATTTGGCGAAGCCCGCCTGCTGCAAGCCGCCCGGCAACATCGCGCCCTATCCTTGCCCGAGTTGCTGGCAGCAGTTGCAGACCAGGCCCGAAGATTCAGCCCCCACGATCAGTCCGACGACATCACGTTGATAGGCGCCAAATGCACTTGAAGCCAGCCAATGCAATCACCGCTTCCGGCTCTCGACGGTGAGCTGTGATCTGTTTGTATGATTCGACGCTAACTCCTTTAGAATCCGCACTTCCAAAAACGCGCCTGTAACCCCCGTGGAATGAACATTTCCAAAACACAGGACTTAAAACCCTTTAGAATGAACACTTACAAAAAAAGAGGGGAGGGGGACCGCGTAGCACAGGCACTCTTGCCTGTGCTCTTTTTTGCCGCGCCGATCGCCGACAAGTGGCACAGACTTCAGTCTGTGCTCTTTTGAATTGCTGAGGCAGACTTCAGTCTGTGCTCAGCGTGGGCGCCGAGCAGGCGCCAGCACATCCGTCCGCAGCAAATCCCCCTGCGTCTCGCGCCGCCGGATCACCTTGCCTCGCGCACCGTCGATCAACACTTCGCTTGGCCGCGTCCTGGCATTGTAGTTGGAAGCTTGTGTCATTCCATACGCCCCGGCGACCCAGATCGCCAGTACATCGCCCGGCTTCACTTCGCCAAGCGGCCAGTTGTGAAGGAGACAGTCCCCCGTCTCGCATACCGGGCCAACAATGTCCACGCGCTCCGCGGGAATTTTCTTGGCGCCCGCAACCCGCGAAATACGAGTAATCGGATGCACCGCGCCATACAGCGCAGGCCGCAGCAAATCATTCATCGCCGCGTCCGCCACCACAAACGTCTTGCCGCGGTTTCGCTTTGTGTAAATCACGCGCGTCAGCAGCACGCCCGCCGCGGCAATGATCGAGCGCCCCGGCTCCAGCAGCAGATGCAGACCAAGTGCCCGCACGAGCCCGCCAACCATTCGCGCATAGGCAACGCGCGAAGAGTTTTTTTCCGTCGTGTAGCGCACGCCGAGCCCCCCGCCCAAATCGAGATACTCCAGGTGAATGCCCGCGCGCTTCAACTCGTTCACGAAACCCGCGATGCGGCGAAACGCGCGTCGAAACGGAGCCAGCGATACGATCTGCGACCCGATGTGCGCGCTGATTCCCTTCCACTGCAAATACTTGGAATCCTTGTGCGCGAGATAGAGCCGCCGCGCCTCCGGCCAATCCAGTCCGAACTTGTGCGTATGGCTGCCGGTAGCAATGTGCGGATGCCCGCCCGCCGCCACATCCGGATTTACGCGAATCGCAACGGCAGGAATTTTTCCGCCGCGCGCCACGTTCCGTTCCGATTCTTCGAGCAAAACTTCCAGCTCCGCCTCGGACTCGACATTGAAAAGGAGAATTCCCCCGCTGCTCTGCTTGCCTCGCTTCGCACTCCCGCTCGGCGAATACTGCAGCGCAGCGCGAATTTCCTCGCGCGTCTTGCCAACACCGGAAAACACAATCCGTTCGCCGCGAACGCCGAGATGCCCCAAATGTTCCAGCTCGCCGCCCGAAACGATGTCAAATCCGCTTCCCATCTTCGCAAGGTGCTGCAGGATGGACAGATTTCCGTTGGACTTCACGGCGAAACAGATCGTGTGCGGAATTTTGTTCAGGCCACGCTCGAACTCTTTGTAGGCATTCGCAAAAGCCGCGCGGCTATACACATACGCAGGCGTGCCAAACGATTCCGCCGCCGCAACCAAATCGACGCCCTCACAAAAAACGCGCTCAACGTCTTGGCTGCGCGCAGACTTTTTCCAGGCGAACTGCGGCGTATGCTCAGCAGGATCGAGGAACGTTAGTCTCTTTCGGGAACTCGCAGCCTGCGCGCTCATCGCACCTTCACTATCACCAGCGTCCGGTCGTCCGACAGCGGCGCGCTCTGCGAAAACCAATCCACTTCGCGAAGAAGCAGATCAGCCAACTCCGTTGCGCTGATTTCATGATGTTGTTCGATCAGCGAACGCAATTTCTCCGTTCCAAAAAACTGACCTTCGCTGTTGCTCGTCTCCGCCAATCCGTCCGAATGAAACACCAGAATATTTCCCGGATCGAGCGTCACGCCCCACTCGTCGTAGTTCACTTCCTCAAAAATCCCCAGCGGAAATCCTGTCAGCGCGATCTTGTCGCAGCGTCCATCTTTATATAGCAGCGGCTGCGACTGCCCCGCGTTCGCGACGCGCAGCTTGCTCCGTCCCTTCTGCCACGTCGCAAAACACGCCGTCATAAAGCGCCCTTCGATACGGCGCTCGCCGACAATCTGGTTCATCTGCTTCAGCATCTCCGCCGGCTGCAGTTTCTGCGGCGCCAGACTCCTCATAATCCCGATCGCCACCGCGCCATAGAGCGCCGCCGCCGTTCCCTTCCCGCTCACATCCCCAAGCGCAATCCCCAGCTGCTGCGGCCCGTACCGTAAAAATTCGTACAAGTCGCCGCACACTTCCCGCGCCGATAAATATCTCGCCGCGATATCCAAACCAAAATCTTCCGTTGGAACAGGCCGCAGCAACGCGCCTTGAATGCGCTTCGCCGCTTGCAGGTCGCGCTCGAGCCGCGCTTCGTCGCGCGCCACTCGTTCATATAGCCGAGCGTTCTCGAGCGATACCGCCAGATTCGCGCCCAGGATCGAAAGCGTCTGCACGTGATCCTCGTTGAAGTAGTTCAGCTGCGGGCTCTCCAGGTCCAGCACTCCAATCACTTTCCCCTTGTGCATCATCGGAATCGCGAGTTCCGAACGCGTCTCCGGATTCACCATCAGATAGCGCGGATCGACCGTCACATCCGGAACTAGCACCGGCTCCTTCAACTCCGCGGCCGCCCCCACAATCCCTTCGCTCGCCGCCACTCTCATTTTCCCCTGGACGCGCTGGCCATGTTTTACGTCGACGCGGTGACGGAAAACCTTCTGCTCGTCGTCGTAGAGCATGATGCTTAGAATCTGATAATCGATCAAGCGCTTGATCTGCTCAGCGGCACGGCGAAGCAATTCTTCAACGTCTAGAATGGAACTCGTCTCGCGCCCCACTTCATTTAGCAGAAGCAAGGTATCTGCCTGCGCGCGCACGCGCTGAAACAACCGCGCGTTGTCAATCGCCACCGCCAGACGGCTGGCGAGCAGCGTCAGAATGCTTTGCTGGTCGCGCGTGAAATAATCCAGATGCCTGCTCTGAATATCGAGCACGCCCACGCATTTCCCCTGCAGCATCAGCGGCACGGCCAGCTCGGAGCGCACGCTTTCAATCGCGTTGATGTACCGCGGATCTTTCGAAGTATCGCTGACGCGCACGGAGTGTCCCGTAGCCGCCGCCGTTCCCGTAATTCCCTGCCCAATCGGAACCCGCAGATTCTCGGCAAGTTCGTGTGAGTAGCCGATGGAGAAGCGGTGCTTGAGGTAGGTGCCGTCGCCTTCCAGCATCAGCACGCCAAAAATTTCGTAATCAATGTGCCGTTTGATAAGCGCGGCGGTGCGCGCCAGAACTTCGTCCAGATCGAGAGAGGAATTGACCTCTTCGCCGATCTCGGCGAGCGTGCTCAGAACTTCGGCGGAAATTTCCGAGTTTTCCGCTGAGGTCGTTTCGGTAGCGGCGGCCTGCGCGTGTTCGTTGTCGGGACTCATGAACTCCTAATATTATAGCAGGCAGCGGAGAAACGACTGTGGAACGTCTGTCGCGGACAGCGATCCGCCTATTTCAGATGAGGCGGATGAACAAGCGCACATCGAGCCCAAACGGAAAGCGATTCGATCAACCCTCTGATTTCCCGGTTCTGTCCTGGGGCTTGAGAGTAAGCACGCCGACGCCGTGCAGATTACGGTAGCGCTCCGCATAGTCGAGGCCGAAACCGACGACGAACTCATTGGGGATGGTGAATCCGACGTAATCGGCTTGTACCGCGGCGATACGGCGCTCCGGCTTATCGAGCAAAACCGCGACGCGCAGACGTTTAGGTTTGCGCTGCTCGAGGATACGCAGGAGGTATTGCAACGTCATGCCGGTATCCAGAATGTCTTCGACGACAATCACCGTGCGGCCTTCGATGCTGGCGTCCAGGTCCTTGGTGAGCCGCACCTGACCTGACGTTTTTGTGTCTTTTCCGTAGCTGGACACGGCGATGAAATCGAGAGACACTTCGCCGGGAATTCCGCGCGCGAGATCGGACAAAAAGAAGACCGCGCCCTTCAGCACGCCGACCAGAAGCAGCGGTTCTTCGGGAAAATCCAGGCGAATCTGCTTTGCTATTTCAAGAATCCTCCGGTGTATGCGGTCTCGCGTGATAAAGACTTTGATCTTTTCGCCGGGTCGTCCGGGTTCACTTCGCTTCGTTTTCTTCTTCGTGGGCATTTTGATCCTCAAACTGGAACCGCGACTCTAGCTCACGTCCTTGTCCGCGAGCAAGACACATCTGCCAGAATTCCTGTGAAAGACGGCTGAGCAAATGCGCCGAACATCCCATTTGAAAAGGTAGATTCCCATGTTTCAAACAGAATATGCGCATAATCAAGGGCAGGAACCTTCAGACGAGGAGAACCCTTTCCATGTACGAGAAGCAGATTCCTGAGCCGTGGTTGCGCGGACTCCTTACAGAACTCCCCGCGGTGCCTCGCGCTGTTTTTCACGCTTTGCAACTGGCCGCTGAAGACATCGAGAGATGGTGCCGCCCACTTACGGACGAACAGATGAACCAGCGTCCGGCGCAACTCGCTCCGATCGCCTTCCATCTCCGGCATGTAGCACGGAGCATAGACCGGCTGCTGACTTATGCCGAGGGAGCCAAACTAAATGACAGGCAAATCGCCGAGCTCGAAGGGGAGATGAGCCCCGGAGCGACGCAAAAGGAGCTGTTCAAGGAACTTTACGCAGCTATGACGGAGAGTGCGATGCGAATTCGCAAACTAGCCGGCGCCAATCTCGAGGCAAAACGCACCGTTGGGCGAAACAAACTGCCGAGCACGCTGGGAGGATTGCTGGTGCACATCGCCGACCACACACAGAGGCACGTCGGGCAAGTGATCACGACCGCGAAAATCGTTCGGGCGCAATCTTCCTGACAATTATTTCGTTCCCTATTGAGCGCGCGGAATCATCTAAGGGATGCGTCGCATTGTGACGTTGGCATCCGCCTCGGCTATACTCCCAAACTCGGAGAGAACGTTGCTCGAAGCAGCAAAAAATACGCTTTTGATCCTGAGTGCCCTGTTCCCAATTGTGAATCCGCTAGGCGGCAGCCCCATTTTTCTGACGCTGACGCGCGACTACGCGCCCCCGGAGCGGCGGGCCCTGTCTCGGCGCGTGGCCATGAACAGTTTTTTCCTTTTGTTGAGCTCCTGCCTGATTGGCACGCACATTCTGACGTTTTTCGGGATTTCGCTTCCGGTGGTACAGATCGGCGGCGGACTGATCGTCATATCAACGGGTTGGGCGATGCTGAATCGCAGCGACGATGACGACGACACGGCGGAAGGAAAAGCGCGTAAAAGAGTGGAGCCTCGCGACGAATTCAGAACGGCATTCTATCCGCTGACGCTGCCGCTCACCGTGGGGCCGGGATCGATTTCGGTGGCTATCACTCTGGGCGCCAACATCCCTCGCCACCATGGATGGAATCCGCTGGGCCTGATCGAAATATTCATCGGCTGCGCGATCATCGCGGTGAGCATTTACCTGTGCTACGGGTTTTCAGATAGATTGGCACGGGCGCTGGGTGCGACGGCCATGGGCGTGATCATGCGCCTCTCGTCGTTTCTGCTGGTTTGCATTGGCGTGCAGATTCTCTGGAATGGCGCAAAGGCGTTGCTCGCCGTCGCCGCTCTACCAGCGATTGGGCAGTGAGATCCAGTCCCCTCGGGACAATGCCAGCCGCGCAACTACCAACCCGGCCGCTGTGACGGGTTAGTAGTTGAGATGGAAGTTCAAAAAGTGCCAGTGGTAGATAAACCAGAAAAAACCAACGCAACTGAATGCCAGCAAGGTACTCCAGATTTTGTTCCAGATCCATTGCTGATCGTCGCCCCAGGACTTCACTACGTTAAGAATCGCGATCAAGGCGCCGATGCCGGTGAAGAGACCGAGGACCTGCAAGAGATGGAGACCAAGATCGCTGCGCTCCGATAAACCGGCGGGGTTGCTGGTCCTGCTGATAAAAATCAGGAACCCAATGACAAACAGAATCACGGCGAAACAATTCAAGCGGACGAGCATCCGCAGTCGCCTGGCGCCCGGATCCAAAGAAAGCGGCTTGTCATAGTGTTTGCGAATCATGGCGCCGAGGGGCCACAGGAGAATGGAGAGCACGATAACGCACAAGCTGAAGCCGATAACGACATAATTGAAGGTCTGTTTGTCGAAGAGATCGTTGACCTGCTGAAAAACCATGAATGGATAGTCGATGTAGGCGACGCGGCGTCCACCGGGTTCATTTGCAAAGGCAACCATGGCCTTTCCATCGACTGCGCGAAACACCATCGGCGAAGTTTCGCGGAAATGAAGTGGCTGCTGATTCAAGCCTTTGAAGCCGTCCAGCGTGATGGTGTTGTCCTTTGGATTGACGGCGACCTTCGCCTGGCCGAGGAGGCCAGTGACTGACAAAACGTTGGTCTCGAAACGACGGCTAACGGTGTACGTGCCGACAACGCTCTGCGCGTCTTGCGCGGCGGTTGCGACCGTGGGTTCGTTGGACGGAGCAGCAGGAAAATACCGGTCCATAAAACTGCTGAACAACGAGCCGCGCGGATCGATTTCTGCGCGCCCGGGACTGTTGTACGACACGAAGAGTCCGACGTTGTCATCCAGAAGCAGGTGAAGATTGCTGTGGAACGATATCGTGTCTCCTCCGTGCCCGATGCTGACGTGGCCATTCTCCGATTGCTCGTAAAACCCGAGACACATGGCGTGCACGGCCGCCGGCCATCCTGCTTGCCGCGTGTGCATTTGTTTGGCCGTTTCTGGTTTCAGGATTTGAGCGTCGCCATATTTGCCATTCTGAAGATGCGCGATCATGAAGTGGGTCATGTCCACCGCGGAAGCGGAGAGAGAGCCTGCGGGAGCGACCTGGACAAATTCAAACCCCTTGGGTTCGCCGGAGCCGAGAATGTAGCCGTTGGACATGGAGGATTTGAGCGCATCGGGCAGAGGCTGGCGAAACGTCGCGTGCGTCATGTTGAGCGGCTTGAAAATGTGTTCCTCGACGTAGTCGTTGAAATTCTGGCCGGAAACGCGTTCGACAATGTAAGCGGCCATCGTCGTTGCGTAATTGGAATAAGCCGAGGTCTGACCCGGGGGAAAAATGCGCGCGGGCATGTGCACCTGGAGATATTGTGAGTTGGGGCGAAGATCTTCCGCGGAGCCGACGAACAGATCCTTGGCGGTCTCTTCAAAGCCGCTGGTGTGCGTCATGATATTGCGGAGGGTGATGGGCTTGCCGAACGCCGGCGGGATTTTAAAATCGAGATAGTCGTTGACGTCGCGATCGAGGTCGAGCTTGCCGAGTTCGACTTGCTGCATCACCGAAGTCCAGGTGAAGAGCTTGGAGATGGAGCCGGGACGAAAGAGAGTGGTCTCTGGCGAGACGGGCGTTTTCTTGGCGACGTCCGAGTAGCCGTAGCCTTTTGCGAAAAGAAGTTTGCCGTCTTTGACCACGGCAATAACGGCGCCGGCGATGTCGGCGTGCTCGATCTGTTGCGGCATGTACCCGTCCAGGAACGAGCCGAGGTCTTCGGCAGTCAGCTCGTGGCCCTTGGGCGTCGCATCAGCCATGGCTGCAGGTTTGGGAGTTACGGCGGGCGCCTTTGCGTCGCCGGGCTTAGCCGTCTGCGCGAAGACGACAGCAGAACCGAGAAGGGCGGCGCAGCCGATGCCCAAGAGTGTGGCACGCATGGATATTTTCACTGGAAAAACCTCCGACTGATTTTTTTGCCGATGGAAACCAGCAGACCTGCCCGACACCTGTAACGCGGGCCCCTGGGTGCGTGAAACATTTGTTGCATTCTCGTCTGGGGGGAGACTAAGTAGCAAAGGCCGGAAAGTCAAGCGATTTGCGCAAGCAAAGCCCTTGCATAAATGCGACGCGTCGGCGCAGCTGGCTATATGCATCAACCGCGGCAGCTATTTGTGCGTGGCGCCAGCCGCAGTTCTGGCTGGAGGCTTTCTCAAATAGGCCGACAAGTTGGACTGCTGCAAAGAGCGCAGTTCGATACAAGCGTTGACGCCATCCTTCGCGTTTTGGAGCACGCGCTCGCTGCCAGGAAGATTTTGCGCGGTGAAAAAGTCCTGGGAATCATCTCGAAGCTTTTCATCGCAGAAAAAACCGGCGAAACCGGCGAAACCACCCGAAAGTGAAGCGCCGGCCTTTTCCTTGAGGGCCGGGAAATTACTTTTGAAGAGCTCCCATGCAGCAGCTTGTGTGTCGACGTTGCCCAGAAGTCCTGCGACGAAAAACAAGTCCTGGTTTTTCACGTCGGGGCTGAGGGCCAGATCCACTGTTCGTTTGGCGAGCTCCGCGCTCGGGAACTGGGAGAGCGCGCCGAAATAGTTGTAATACTCTTCGGGAGTTTTCGCGGTCTTCATGTGCTCGAGATATCTGTCGTAGAGACTGCTGTTCCCTTCGAGAGCGGAGACAGCCAAGGCATTGCCGGCAAGAGCGGCTTCGACGGAATGCGGATCTCGCATGTACTGCTCGACGAGCAGGCGGGACTTTGCCAGGAGCTGAGGATCGCGGCCGTAGGTAGCCAGTATGGCGAAAACATCGGAGCGCAAGCCGCGGCGGTCGTCAGACTCCCCGGGTGTTGGCGTGTCGCCCAATTCGGTGGCTATGGGCCGCAGAAAATCGCGCACCCATTTTTCAAACGCGGGGCGGTCGGCAGCGCTGACAACGGTGTCGTGTATTTCAGCAAAACGGCCCATCATCACGCCAACCAGAGCCCTGGCGCACTCGCTCTTCATCTTTTCCAGCGTGTCGAGATAGTCGCCAATGCTCAGGCGACCGACGCGCACCATAGCCCATTCGTCACCGAGGAAATGAATGCGCTCTTCCGGCGAAAAACTGGTTTCCAACTCGGCGCTCATTTTACCGAGGGTCGCAGCGTCAAAGGAGCTGCGATAGTAGCCGCGGCCTCCTGCGTTTGTATAAACCCACGCTGCACATCCGGGCAGTTCAAATGTTTGCTGACGCTGGGCCAGCAAAACGTATGTACCATCCTTCGCGCCTTCGGGGCGGAGGTTGACGGGGATTTGCCAGATTTCCTGGGAGCCTGCGGTGAGCTTTGCGGTGTCGGCAAAATAACGCTCCTGGGAAAGCGTCACGTTCGTTATGGGGACTTTCTTTTTGTGGCGGCCAATGTAGACGACTTTTATGCCGCATTCGGTTTTGACCAGAGTGACGAGGGGGGCTCCGGGCTGCTGGGTGAAGCCGGCCATGATGCCATCGATGGGTTTCTCGGACGTGGCCGCCATCTGATTCCAAAAATCTTCGGCGGTGGCGTTTCCATAGGCGTGCTTTTCGAGATACGCGTTCGCGCCCTTCTGAAAAACTTGAGGGCCAACGTACGCTTCCACCATGCGGAGGACGGAGGCAGCTTTGCCGTAGGCGATGCCGTCGAAGAGCGTGGCGATCTCGGCAGGAGTTTCCGCTCTCGCGCGGATCGCACGCACCGAAGCGATTGCGTCGGTTGAGAGGGAGCCACCGGTCTCCTGAATCTCGATGCGCTCGTCGTGCCATTCGGGCTTCCATGCGTTGATTGGCTTATGGGACATCCAGGTAGCGAATCCTTCGTTGAGCCAGATGTCATCCCACCATTTCATGGTGACCAGATCGCCGAACCACATGTGGGCCATCTCGTGCGCGAGGACGGATACAACGGCCTGGTGCGCGTCGACGGAGGCGTTCTTGTCGTCGATGGTGAGAAGCGTTTCGCGGTAAGTAATGGCGGCGGTATTTTCCATGGCGCCCGCGGAAAAATCAGGGAAAGCGATGATGTCCAACTTCTGGAAGGGATATTTGATCTGGTAGTAGGAGTCATAAAATTTCAAGATATTTTCCGCGGAGAGGAGGGCGTAAGAGAGCAAGTCCTTTTTTTCCGGCACGGCGCAAACGCGGATGGGGATGCCGTCAGCGCCGCCTTGAATGCAGGCGAAGTCGCCGACCATCATGGCGACGAGATAGGTGGACATTTTGGGAGTGTCGGAAAATTGGAGAGTGTGTTTGCCGTTCGCGGGGCCCGGCGTATCGGAAATGATTTTGCCATTGGAGATGGCGGTGTCGTTTTTGTCTACAACGAGAGCGATGCGAAAGACGGCTTTGTAGGCGGGCTCGTCGAAGGAGGGGAAGGCGCGGCGTGCATCGGTGGCTTCAAACTGCGTGACGGCGTAGCGTCGGCGGGCGGTTTGGCTGAGATAGAAACCACGGAGCTTGTCGTTCAGCACTCCCGTAAAAAGAATGTGGATCTCGGCGAGCCCCGCGGGAACGACACTTGGGACGGTCAGAGTCGCGGTCTCGTTTTTTTCATCCTTGGTGACTGATGCGGCTTGTTTGAAGTCCGCGGAACCGATCCACACTTCTTTAAATTCGATCTCGGCCGCATTCAGCACGATCGAAGTGGTGGCCTTTTGCAGGTGAACGTGAATAAGTTCGTCGCCGGCAAAGGAGGCGTTCGCAAGATCAGGCTCAAATTTCAAGTCGTAGGAGTCAGGGACAACATTGTCGGGGAGGCGCTGCCCCGAGATGACTGAACTGGCAAACAGACTCCACACCGCTACCGCCACGATGCGCTTCATAGAGAGTTCCTTCCAGATTGTTTTGAAAAAAGCGACATCACGTCCGTGCTACGCAAACGGCGGCGCGGCGAAATTGTCTGCGATCCGCGCTACATACTTGCGCACTCCTGCCCCGGTTAACAGAAACCTGCGCTAGAGGATAGCAGGCAATGAGCCGGATTGGGATGGGGGTATAACCTCGGCGAGAGCGCGGCGGATTACGCAGCGGTGCGCTGGCTGCTCCAATTGTTGGTTCGCACGGTGAGCTGCTCGATGCGATCGCGCCGAACGGTGTAGCCGATGCCGGGAGTTTTCGGAACGTGGATGGTGCCCTTGGATGTGACTTCCACTTCAGGCTCGATGATGTCTTCGCTCCAGTAGCGTTTGCTGGCGGAGACGTCGCCTGGAAGCGTGAAGCCGGCGAGCGTGGACATGGCAATGTTGTGGGCGCGGCCGATGCCGGTTTCTAGCATGCCGCCGCACCAGACGGGAATGGAATGAGTACGGCAGACTTGCTCGACGCGGCGCGCTTCGCTGTGGCCACCGACGCGGCCGAGTTTGATGTTGATGATGCGGCAGGCTTTCAGTTCGATGGCGGTGAGAGCATGGCGCGCGTTGTTTATGCATTCGTCGAGACAGATGGCGGTTTGAATTTGCGCCTGAAGTTTCGAATGCGCGTAGATGTCGTCCCAGTTGAGCGGCTGCTCCATCATGAGCAGCTTGAATTGATCCAGTTGACGCAAGTGCGCGGCGTCTTCGAGGCGATAGGCGGAGTTGGCGTCGACGGAGAGGAGAATGTCGGGAAATTCCTTGCGGACGGCGGCGACGTAGTCGATATCCTTGCCGGGTTTGATTTTTAGTTTGATGCGCTGATAGCCGCTGCGCAGTTCTTCTTCGACCCGCCGCACCAAAGCTTGCGGACTCTCGCGAATGCCGAGAGAAACGCCGCTGGCAATTTCATCCAGGGTGCCGCCAAGCAATTTCGCGAGCGGAATGCCTTTGATTTGTGCTTCGGCGTCCCAGAGAGCATTTTCCACGCCGCTCTTGGCCATTTCGTGGCCGCGGATTGCGGCGAGCAACGAGGGGCACTCCGAAGCCGCGGAAATCGTTTTGCCAATCATAGCGGGCGCCACGAAATCGGAGATCACGTGCCATGCCGTGTCGGTGGTCTCGGAGTTGTAGCCGGGCGTTTCGCTGGCGGTGACTTCGCCCCAGCCGCTGACGCCGTCGGCGATGACTTCGACAAGGATAATGCGGCGGTGGTGGGAGACGCCGAAGCTCGTTTCAAACGGAGCTTTCAGCCGCATTTGGACTTCACGTAGTGTAATGGATTCAATCTTCATAAGGCTCCAGGAGGTATGTCCCTTGTTCTTCGTTGAACTCAAATCCGACGGCGGCGCGGCCACTGGCGATGTTAGCCAGGAATCGTTCGCGAAGTTTGGTTTGGATTTTTTCAGCGGACTGGGGATCGTCCCGGCAGATGGCGCGAATCCCCGCGGGGATCGCAATCCGTTCGCAATGTGGATTGGCGGCTCGTTGTTTTCCGGCGAGCACATCTTCCACGCGCTTAGAGCGCACCCACCATTCCGCGACGAGCCTGTCCGTGGGCAGCCCTGCGTGCAGCGGGCTGGAGGTGCGGCCGTAGAGATTGGGGATGTAATGCCGCACGATGGCGCCGAGACGCTCGATGTTGAAGTGCGCGTTCTTGAGTTGCAGTGGGTCAAACGTCCATTCAATGAGATTGATGCCGCGTTCGAGGGCGTCCTCGCGCTGCGCCAGCTTTAGTAGCCGCCCTACACCGCGGTTCTGATATTCGTCGATCACTCCGACCATGTGCGAATGCAAGTAGGCAAGTCCATCGCGAATCGCCGCGAATGCTAAGGCGAAACCCACGGGCGTGTCGCCGTCAAAAGCCGCCATGACCTGGCCGCCCGTTTTCCTGGCGACGATACAAATCTGGTCGGGCACAGTGTCGATGGGCGAATAGCCCCAGATGTGCTGCTGCAGTTCGACACAGACGCGCATCTCGCCGGGCTCTGCAAGAGTGCGAATCTGGATCCCCTGTTTCACCGCCGATGTGGTTCCGTCACTCATTCCTTGTCCTTCGCTTGCCAACCCAAGCGCCCTGGTATCGTCAGGCCGTTCGTCATCTGCAGTTAGAACCTCGACCGCACCGGAAACCAAGCCCAAACTGTGGTGCCGCAATTACAACGTATATTGCAGTTTGTCAAGATGACTCGGTTCAGCCTTTGCCGCTATCATTTCTTTTTCTGATTTAGCGTATCATTAATGCAACATCTGTTGCGATACCTAGAATTGGTCCGAAACCCGCAAAGAATC
>Ga0209415_10010886_pt1 | contig 15394 bp, 9 predicted proteins | sample PeaSoiSIISIP2007_FD_187696 | JGI IMG/M metagenome (GOLD analysis project Ga0209415, IMG submission 187696) | Peat soil microbial communities from Weissenstadt, Germany - SII-SIP-2007 (SPAdes) (version 2) | ecosystem: Environmental > Terrestrial > Soil > Wetlands > Peat | place: Germany... | reverse complement strand
CGTCATCACGTGCTTAGGCGCGTCATCACGTGCTTAGGCGCGTCATCACGTGCTTAGGCGCGTCATCACGTGCTTAGACGTGCCATCGCGTACTTATGCGTTTTCAGCAGCCATCCCAACGACGCGGCGCGCCTCTTCCAGGCCGTGACCGTTCGGACCCGTCTCGCGGCGCCACAGCAGCACGGCCGAGGACAGCGCAACGAGGCTCAGTAGAAAGAAGAACCACAGCATGACGCTGTAACCGCCTGGATTCCGCGCTCCAGCTCCGGCCTCGTCGGCGAGCCATCCGGCGGCAATATTGGATGCGGACATGCCGAGCGCCTGAATCAGTGTGATGAGGCCGAGCGCGGTCCCTAGACGACGAGGCGCCACGATCAGCGTCGTGGCTGGCCAGATGACCGCAGGCACGAGCGACCAGCTGACCCCCATCATGACCGTGGTCACCCACAGACTGAGATTCGTGAGCCCCAGCACCACGAAGGTCATTGGCAAGAGCAAGGTCCCAAGAACCAGCATCAGCGCGCGATGACCCAGCCGATCGGCAAGCAAGCCGAACACCGGAGTCGCAAAGATCGCCGCGAAGAACACCCAACTATTGGCGATGCCCGCTTGTTGCAGCGTGAGCTCCTTGGCGTGCTGGAAATATTCAACGGCATAGGTCTGCCGGAACGGGAAGAACACGGCCGCGTAGAGCACATGCACGCCGAGAATGTACCAATACGACCTATCGAACTTCAGAAGATCCCGCCGGACGATACGCTCGGGTACATCGCCACCGGCGGCGCGCATGCCCGGCCGGTGATGTCGGTCGACCCAATAAAAGGTCAGTGCCGCGATGAGCCCGACAACCGTAATACCGGTACCAAGCCACAGGGGCGCCTGCCAACCGCGCTCGAACAGCGAATGCGCCCAGGCCGGCGAGGTATTCTCGCCGTAGGAGCCAACGCGCGCGAGACTCAAGTAGAGGGACGTCGCGAGCGCGATCCCGCTGCGCGAAAACCATTGAGCGAGTCCGGCGACGAGTGCGATGAATATGGCGCCTTCACTGACACCGAAGATAAAGCGGCCTGCGACCATGAGTTCGTAGGGACTGCCGACCGCGGTCAGCGCCGCGCCGAGCACACCGATCGCCGCCGCCCAAAGCGCGACGCGCGCCGGGCCAAACCGGTCGATCAGCACGCCATTGATCAGCGCCAGCGCCACATTGGGGATACTGATGATCCCGTTGAGCATTCCGATCTGCGATTGACTGAAGCCACGCTGCCGTTCCAGCAGATCAGCGACCGAACCAATGACGTCGGACTCGTAGTAGCTGCTGGAAACCGCGATCGCAGCGAGCGCGAGCACCCACCAGCGCATCGCCGAATTACCGCTGTCGCGGTCCGTGCGGGGCCCCGTCGCGACCTGCGTCACTGGTAGCGGGCGCCCTGCCGCGCAAGTTCCTGCTGTACCGCGCCGATATTCAGCTGATCGAACGCTTCGTCGCTACGCAGCGATATCGCAGCCGCCACGCCCGCGCCTTGGCCGCTAACTGCGCAGCACATCATGTTGCGCGCCGAGGCGTGCGAGATCTTGTCGCCGCCGATGCAGCGACCGGCAACCAGCAGGTTGCCGACGCCTTTGGGCACGAGTGCGCGGTAAGGCACGTGCCAGTAGCGTCCCGTGGTTGGCAGAATCAGAATCCCGTAGCCGTCGATGAACTCCGGAAAGATGCCGATCGCGTCGTCGAATCGGGCCTGCTCGCGGACATCGGTACCGGTCAGATTGTAGAGTGCGTCGATTTTTCGCGTATCGCGGACCCCGAGCGTCATGCCGAAATTGCGCAGCTTGGCGTCCTCGCAGCCCGGCATGAAGCCGCGCAGCGCTTCCAACGCATAGATCGCCTCGCGCCGGCCGCGCATTTCGCCGATCGTCAAATCGTTCGGGTCCGTGCCGTCGATTTGCGGCACATGTACGAGGTTCAGATAGGTGAGGTCCCCCTGGTCGCTGACCGAGCCCCAGGTGCCGGCGATCGTGGACAAGCTCGGCGGGATGATGCCGGCGGCAAGCGCCTGTTTGAACGGTTTACGCAAAAACGGCGAAAAAAGCTGATCCTCCTTGCCCGTGGTCTCGTAGTCCCACTCGCCGTTGCCGGACCAGTCGGCATAGGTCTGCGGGTCGGCCTTGACCGCGTCGATGAAGCGACGCTTGTTGACGCCGCTCATCGAGAACATGACGGACACGGCCATCATCTCCTCCTTGGGCGACTTGCGCACCGGCGCGCCGGCGCGCGTCGCGATGTCCGCATCCCCGGTCGCGTCGATGACGCGCTTCGCGAGTATCGCCTCACGGCCCGCCTTGCTCTCGGTAATCACACCGCGAATGGCGCCATTCTCGACGATAGGCGCCACGCCGAGGCGGTGCAGCAACGGCGTGACGCCGGCCTCCTGGACGAGCACATCGGCGACCCACTTGAACATCTCGGCGTCGAGCGCGTGGCTCAGGGACTGTGGCTCCGGCATCGCCGCGCCCATGGCTTTGGCGCGTTGTTCGAACTCGATGCCAATGCCCTCGCAGTCGACCGTGTGCTCATGACGGTACCAGGCGAAGCCCTCGACGCCGACCTGGGTGATGTTGCCGCCGAAGCAGCCGTTGCGGTCGATGAGCGCGGTGCGGGCACCCGCTCGGGCCGCGGCTAGCGCCGCCGCCAGACCCCCGGGACCACTGCCGACCACGAGAACCTCGGTTTCCAGGACCACATCGACCGAGCGGGCGAGTTCGTTGATTTGCTTCATCGCGAGTAGCCTTAGGTCCGGGGGGTCTTGGGACATAGCCGGCAAAAACGCTAAATTATAGCGTTGACGCGCTGCCATCCTATGCGTCATATTTCTGTCATAATTATGTCATTAGATTGGCATGCGTTATAAGTAAAAAAGCAACGGTGGGGATAAGAAGGGGATCATGTCGGTGCGACGCGCGCTATTGCGCCCCTATTCCTAGTCCAGTTTTAACGTTTTGAGTTTTAAAATTTTTCATTCTTGACGGTTGTCGTTTTTTTTCATCACTGACTGTTTAGGGAGAGTCGCTTGAAAAACAATCAAAAGCTTGCCTACGCCATCGCCGCGGTACTCAGCACGTCCGCCGGGGCATCCCGGGCGGCGCCCGATACCGCGACTCCCGAATCCGAGTCGGCCGGCATCGAAGAGATTATCGTGACGGCGCAGCGCCGTTTGGAATCCGTCCAGAACGTGCCGATCACGATACAGGCGATCACGGGCGAGCAACTCAGTCAGTTGAATGTGACGACCTTCGACGACGTCCTCAAGTTCTTGCCGAACGTGACCTTCAGCGCAAACGGCCCAGGCCAGGGCAATATCTACATGCGCGGCTTGAGTGCGGGCTTTGCCGGCAACCAGTCGAGCGCAGCGATCGACCCGTTTCCGAACGTCGCAACTTACCTCGACGATCAGTCGATGGCGTTCCCGGCGCGCAATGTCGACGTCTACATGGCGGACATGGAGCGCATCGAGGTCCTCGAGGGTCCCCAGGGCACCCTGTTCGGCGGCGGCGCTGAAGCGGGCGCGATCCGTTACATCACGAACAAGCCGAAGCTGAACGTGACCGAAGGCAACGCCGAGGGCTCGTACGGCACTACAGCCCACGGCGATCCCAACAACGCGATCACCGCGGTGGTCAACCTACCGTTGATCGCGGACACCCTGGCCGTTCGCGCTGTCTTTTACAACGATCGCCGCGGCGGCTACATCGACAATGTGCCGAGCCAATTCACGCGCTTCCCGACGGATCCAGGCACCATTTCCTACCACCTCCCTTACCCGGCGAACGCGGCCACCGCCAACAACTACGATCTCGCGGCGAGGGCGCAGAACCCGGTCACCTACGAAGGTATCCGTGTCTCGGCGCTCTGGCAGATCAACGACGATTGGAACGTGCTGATCCAGCAGAGCTACCAGAACATGGACGCGGAGGGCATCGACGCGCAGTTCCCGCTCAGTTCGCAGGAGACACCGCTCGGCGCGTGGCAGGTGAATTCGTTCTCGCCGTCCTACGACAAGGACAAATACGAGAACACGTCTTGGACCGTCAACGGCAAGATCGGCGACCTAAAGCTGGTGTACACCGGCGGCTACCTCGACCGCACGATCGACAATGCGATGGATTACACGAACTACGCGCGCTCGGCGGGCGGGTTCTACTACACCTGCGCCGGCGGCGGCGCCCCCATCGGCAAGGGAGTGGGTCCGCTGACCTGTTACTCGCCGGTGTCGTCCTGGCTGGACCACGTCGAAACCACGCACCAGAGTCACGAGCTGCGGCTCAGCACGCCCGACGATTGGCAGCTGCGCGGCCTCATCGGCGGGTTTTGGGAGGACTTCGACATCAAGGACGACATGAACTTCCTGTACAAGTCGATCCCATCTTGTACTCCAGCGAACCTGCTGCTGTACCAGGCGGGAACCCAGGTGTGTGTCGGCAACGTGATTCCCGCTCCGGGGTACGCTGCGATCGATCCCTCCGTGCGCAACGATGATGTCGCGTTCGGCGAGGACCTCGAGCGCGGCTACAAGCAGACCGCGTTCTTCACGTCGATTGACTACGACCTGATCCCGAAGGTCCTGACACTGACCGGCGGGACGCGCTATTACGACTATAAGGAGACCTTTCACGGCTCGCAGTACTCCACGAGCACCGGATGCGCGGGTATCCCGAACGGCGCATGCGTGGGCTCGAAGCTCACCGATGCGACGCATGATGCGGATTACAGTGGGTTCAAAAGCCGCGGCAACCTGACCTGGCACGTCACCCCGGACGCGATGGTCTACTACACTTTCTCGCAGGGCTTCCGTCCGGGCGCCGGCAACCGCAAGAACAGTGCCGAGGTCAAGGTCGACGTGGATCCGGCAACAGGATTGGCGACGGTCGGCCCGGATGCGACCCCGACGCTCGTCAAGCAGTACAATAAGCCCTATACGTATCCGCCGGACACGCTGGTCAACAACGAGGTCGGCTGGAAGACGGAATGGCTGGACCACCGGCTCCTGGTCAATGGCTCGGCGTACATCATGGACTGGAAAAACGTCCAGACGCTGATCTACAACCCGCCCATCTTTGGCAACACGACGTTCGGCGTGGAGGGACCCGACTATCGCATCAAGGGCGTCGAGTTGCAGATCGTCGCGCGCGTCACCGACGGCTTGACGCTGCAGGGTTCAATTTCGCACAACAACGCGTCGGAGACCAACTCGCCGTGCATCAAGTCGACGAACGCGGTGGCGAATAACCCGACGCCGCTCGGCACCTGCATCACGCAGGTCTGGTCGCCGACGCTGAGTCAGAATGTGCCTCTGCAAAACCCGCTCGGCGCCGTCGGCTCGACTCCCGCGTTCTCGCCGACCATCGAGTACAACGTGCGCGCGCGCTACGACTGGCGAGTCAACGATTACAAGATGTTCTTCATGGTCGGCGCGCAGCACGTAGGCGACATGCAGAACGAGCCGAGCAGCTTCCAGTCCGGCGCAGGGGTCACCGTGCCGACAACCACATGGTTGCGATACGACCAACCGGCATACACGACGTATGATGCGGCCTTCAACGTCGCAAAGGACCAGTGGACTGTGCAGGCCTACGGCACGAACCTCGGCAATTCCGACGCGAGCCTGTTCACGTCGTCCGCGCAGTTCATCCAGTCGCAGGTACCGCTGCGGCCGCGGGTGCTCGGCATCAAGGTCGGAATCAAGTTTTGACCTTGGGCGCCCCCGGGGGCGCCGCAGCCGGCCGGGCAGTGTGCTGCGGCAACGGGTACGCGCCGTTGAGCTAGACTCGAGGGTGGGCAGCGATGCCCACCCTCTTTACTTATCGGATGCCCATGACTGCCACCGCAACCGCCCATGTGACCTCGACCGTCGAGTCCGAGGTTTCGCGCATCCGCGCGCTCATCAAGGAGCGGCGCTTAGCCGAGGGCGTGGCGGCCGCAACTGCTCTGCGCGTGCGGGTCCCCGAAAACCGCGACGTCCTGTATCTACTCGCGCTCGGCCAACGTCAGCTCATCCGGACCGCGGATGCGCTCGCGACGCTCGAGCACCTCGAGCGGTTCCATCCCGGCTACAGCCGCCTCTATCAGGAGCGTGGCCATTGCTATGTGGCGATGAAGGATGCGCCGCAGGCGATCCAGGCATTTCTGCAGGCCGTCGCGATCAACCCGGCGTTGCCGGCGAGCTGGGGCATGCTGGAAGGGCTTTACCGGATGTGCGGCGACGCCGACAACGCGGCCACGGCCGCGGCCCACGCCGCGAAACTCAAGACGCTGCCGCAGGAAGTGATCACGGCGACGGGGCTGTTCAGCGACGGCGACCTCTTGGGGGCGGAGAAAATCATCCGCGCGTTCCTGCTTGCCAACGGCGATCACATCGAGGCGATGCGCCTGCTGGCGCGGATCGGCGCCGCCCGCGAGGTGTTCGACGACGCGGAGTTGCTGCTCGAGGCGGTGCTCGAGCGCGTCCCCAACTATGTCGCTGCCCGCTACGACTACGCCACGGTGCTGCTCGGACGGCACAAATACCAGCAGGCCCTGACCGAGCTCGACAAATTGTTGGGCGTAGATCCGGCCAATCGTCAGTACCGGACGCTGCACGCCACTGCCACGGTGGGCCTCGGCGACCACGCGCGGGCGGTCACGCTGTATCAGGATCTGCTGCGCGATGCGCCGCCGGGATCCCCCAATGCCGCCGAACTGCATCTATCGATCGCGCATTCGCTGAAGACGCTGGGCCGCCAGCCCGATGCGATTGATGAGTACCGGGCGGCGGCCCGGGAGCGTACGGATTTTGGAGATGCGTACTGGAGCCTCGCCAACCTCAAGACCTACCGCTTCACCGACGCAGAGTTCGCGTCAATGCGCGCTGCGGAGGCCGGGCCTCTGACCAGGCTCATCGACCGCTACCACCTGTGTTTCGCGCTCGGCAAGGCCTACGAGGACCGCGGTGAATACTCTGAGTCGTGGCGCTACTACGAGCGCGGGAATGAGTTGAAGCGAGCCGAGAGCCGCTACCGCCCGGAACTCATCGAACGCAATACCGCTAACCAGAAGAAGGTCTGCACGCGGGAATTCTTCGAGCGGCGCCAGGACTATGGCGTGGCGAGCAAGGCGCCGATCTTCGTGGTCGGGCTCCCCCGTTCGGGATCGACGCTCATTGAACAGATCCTGGCCTCGCACTCCGCGGTCGAAGGCACGCAGGAGCTCGCCGACATCCCACGCTTCGCGCTCGAACTGCAGGGCCGCGACCCCGATCTCGAGTCGCCGCACTACCCCAGCGTTCTCGCGCTGCTCCCGCCGGAGGAATACCAACGCTTCGCCGAGAAGTATCTGCGCGACACCGAGGTCTATCGCACGGGCAAGCCGCGGTTCATCGACAAGATGCCGAACAATTTCCGGCACATCGGTCTCATCCACCTTATGTTCCCGAATGCGAAGATCATCGACGCGCGGCGCGAGCCCATGGCCTGCTGCTTCGGGAACCTCAAGCAGCTCTTTGCGCGCGGTCAGGAGTTCACCTATAGCATCGACGACATCGCCCGCTATTACCGCACATACCTCGAGCTGATGCAGCACTGGGATGCGGCGCTTCCGGGCGTCGTGCTGCGCGTTCTGCACGAGGACCTAGTCGACGACCTCGAGGGCAATGTCCGGCGCGTCCTCGACTTCTGCGAGCTGCCCTTCGAGCCGGCATGCCTCGAGTTCCACCGCACCGAACGCAGCATCGTCACCGCGAGCTCGGAGCAAGTACGCCAGCCCATCTTCCGCGAAGGGCTCGACCAGTGGCGCCGCTACGAAGCGTGGCTGGACCCGCTGCGCGATGCGCTCGGCGACGCGCTCGTGCGCTACCGCGGCTAGTGCGGTCTTAAGATGCCGCCTGGACGCAACGAGCCCTGCCCCTGCGGCAGCGGTCGCAAGTTCAAGCACTGCTGCGGCAAGTCGCCGACCGCCGCGCCCGCCCCGCAACGGTCGCTGCCGGACGCAGCACGCGAACGGGCCCTACTCCACTCCGGGCGATCCGCCGAGGCCGAGATCGAGTGCGAGCGTTTGCTCGCGCTTGGGCAGGCGCTCGAGGAGCAAGGACTGCTCGACCGGGCAGCCGAGTGCTTCGCTCGCGCGACCGTTCTGCGTCCGGAATCCGCCGAGGCGCACAACGACCTTGGTCAAGTGCTGCTCCGGTTGGGACGCACGGACGCCGCGATCGCGAGCTGTCAGCGCGCGCTCGTGCTGCGGCCGCAGTTCGCCGCCGCCATCGGCAACCTCGCGAACGCCAGGCGCGTTCAGGGCGCGCTTGCGGCTGCAATCGAAGGGTACCGACGCGTGATCGCGCTCGAGCCGACGCTCGCCGAGGCTCACCGCAACCTCGCCAGCGCACTTCTTGATGCCGGCGAGAGGGAGGCGGCGATCGCCAGCTTGCAAACGGCGGTTGCGCTGCGCCCCGAATTTGCCGCCGCCGTCGCGCAGCTCGCACGCGCGCTGACAGCCGTCGGCCGCGGAGCGGAGGCGATCCCCCATTACGACCGATTGTTGACGGGCGACCCGCGCGTCGAAATCCTCGATGAGTATGCGGCCTTGCTGGCAGCGCTTGGGCGCTATGAGGCGTCGGCAAGCTGCTATCGCGACTTGCTCACCCGGATGTCCGGTAATGGGCGGCTGCACGCCAACTTAGGTCACGTACTGCATTGTCTCGGCGACTTCCGCGCCGCGATCGAGCACTGCCGGCGCGCGATCGAGCTAGAGCCGCGGCTGCCGGAAGCGCACCTGCACCTCGGCAACTCGCTACTTGCGCTGAACGCGTTGTATGAGGCCGATGCCGCCTACCGTGCCGGGCTCGAGATCGACCCCGACCATGCCGCGCTGCACACCGCGCATGCCATGGCCGAGCGAGCTCTGGGGCGGCTCGCGGATGCGGAAGCGAGCACGCGGCGGGCGCTCGCGCTGCGTCCCGGCGCTGCCGACACGCTCGCGCTACTCGGCAGCCTCGCCATCGACCATGGTCGGTTCGACGAGGCTGAGGACTTGCTGTGCAAAGCCTTAAGGATCGACCCGGAGCTGCCCGAGGCGCTAACCAGCCTAATGGCCGTGCGCAAGATGAGCCCGGCCGATGCGCCGTGGCGCGACGCCGCGGAGCGCGTGCTGGCACGCGGCTTAGCCGTAGCACACGCCATCAACCTGCACCACGCTCTCGGCAAGTACTATGATGACGTCGACGACCGCGACGCGGCTTTCGAGCATCATCGGATGGGCAACGAGCTCGCGCGTCGCAGCCGATTACGCTACGACCGTGCCGAGATGACGCAGCGGGTAACGCGGACTCTCACGGCCTTCGATCGAAGTGCGCTCGCGGCGCTGCGGTCCGGCGGGATTGCCTCCGAGCTCCCGGTTTTCGTCGTCGGGATGCCGCGGTCGGGCACGAGCTTGACCGAACAAATCCTCGCCTCGCACCCGCGGGTGCACGGGGCGGGCGAGTTGCTCTACTGGATCTTCGCGGCGGACGCCGAGCGCGCGGCAAGCCCGGAGCAGCGGGCCGCGACGATAGCCGAGCTCGGCCGCGCCTATCTAGAGGGGCTCGCGACGCAGGCACCCGACGCTTCGCGCGTCGTCGACAAGCTGCCTGTCAACTTCAGGAACATAGGCCTCATTCACGCGGCGCTGCCGGGTGCCCGGTTCATTCATCTCGGGCGGAATTCGCTCGACACGTGCCTGTCGATCTACTTCCAGGGGTTCTCCGCCGCGCACCCTTACGCGACTGACTTCGGCGACCTCGCGCATTACTACCATGAATACCGGCGCCTGATGGCACACTGGCGCGCCGTGCTGCCGCCGCGGACGCTGATCGAGGTCCGGTACGAGGACCTCGTCGATGATCCGGAAGGCTGGAGCCGCCGGATGCTCGCGCACATCGGACTCCCGTGGGATCCGCGCTGCCTCGAGTTCCACCGCACCGATCGACCGGTGCTGACCGCGAGCAATTGGCAGGTGCGCCAGCCCATCAACCGCAGTTCAGTCGAGAGGTGGCGTCGCTACGAGCGCTTCATCGGACCGCTGCGCGAAGCGCTCGGCGACGAGCCACGCGACATTGGCGCGCCGTCCTGTTTCTGATCGCCATGAGCCGGCGATACTTGAATAAAATCCCTGAGGCGCTCGTCGATTACGGCGACTAGGTCGGTCAATGAACGGCGCCAGCGTGCGCCGGCAATACCATCGCGCTCGCGCTGCCGAAGCCGATGCGCGCGTAGCCGTCGCGACTACACGCGGCCCGCAGCGTCACGCAGTCGCCGTCCGCAAGAAAGCGCCGAGTCTCTCCCGAAGCCAGCGTAAGTGGTGTCGTCCCCCCGACGCTCAGTTCCAATAAGGAGCCCGCCTCTGCCGGTGCCGGTCCCGATTGCGTGCCGCTGCCGAGTAGATCGCCCGGCAACAGATTGCAGCCGCCGATCGTGTGGTGAGCGAGCATCTGCGCGATGCTCCAATACGCCTGCCGAAAGTTCGAGCGCGAGAGCCGCTCGGCAGGCAGATCGCGCGCGCGCATGTCCGCGGTCTGCAATGTCACCTCGAGATCGATGTCGATCGCACCGTACTGCCGCACCGCCGGGGAATCCAAATAGGCGAGCATCTCCAGATCGTCGGGCCCACGCGCCAGCGGCGCGCGAAACGGCGCCAGCGCCTCCAGCGTCACGATCCACGGCGAGATCGTCGTCGCAAAATTCTTGCCCAGAAACGGACCCAAAGGCTGCGCCTCCCAGCTCTGCAGATCGCGTGCCGACCAGTCATTGAGCAGACACAGGCCAAAAACATGCCGCTCGGCGCTAGTGATCGGAATCGGTGCGCCGAGCGCATTGCCGCGGCCGACGAACACGCCGACTTCGAGCTCATAGTCGAGGCGTTGACTCGGCCCGAACACCGGCCGCTCGGCGCCCGCCGGCAGGGATTGGCCGACAGGCCGGTGGAACGCATGGCCGGACACGATGATCGAGGAGGCGCGACCGTGATAGGCAATCGGCATCCACCGGTAGTTGGGTGTCAGCGGGTTCTGCGGGCGGAACAGGCGGCCGACCGATAGTGCATGATGGATCGAGGTATAGAAATCCGTGTAGTTGCCGATGCGCGCAGGCAGATCGAATTCCGCTGCCGATTGCGGCACGAGTTCGGCGTGCAATTTCACGGCCCATGGTGAGTCTGTGCGCAGTAGCTTGGACAGCGCCGCGCGAAGCTGCGTCAAGACGCTGTTCGGCAAGGCCATGAGCCGATTGAAACTGGGCTCAGCGGCAGCGCCCAGCGCCTCTGCCGCGGCACCGGAAAACGGTCCGTGCAGATTCAATGCCCGCAAATCCAGAATCTGATCGCCGATCGCGATGCCGCCGCGATAGGTTTCGGGACTACCGGCACGGCGGAAGATCGCGAACGGCAGGTTTTGGATCGGAAACTCGGTGTCCGGTTGGTTCGCGGACGCTACCCAACTACGCAGCGCGGGATCATGCGACGAATTCGGCACAGCGCTCATGCGCCCCCACCCGTAGCGCCACTGTCACTGCCGCCACGACCCGTAAAATTCCTCGGCAGCGCCTGCCAACACTGCGCGTAGTCGGCTTGCAGTTGGGGTAAGCCCAGCGCGATCGGTGTCGGGCAAATGACCGCGCGCGTTTCGAACATGAAGGCCATGGTCGCGGCGAGATATTCGGGGCGCGACGTGTCGGCCTTACTCGCCTTATCGAAGGTCGCGGCGTCGGGGCCATGCCCGCTCATGCAGTTGTGCAGCGAGGCGCCGCCCGGTAGAAAGCCGTCCTGCTTCGCGTCGTATTCGCCCTCGATCAAGCCCATGAACTCGCTCGCGACATTGCGATGAAACCAGGGTGGCCGAAACGAGTTCGTCATAGCGAGCCAGCGCGGCGGAAAGACCACGAAATCGAGGTTATCGACGCCCGGCGTATCGCTGGTCGATTGCAATACCAGAAATATCGATGGATCCGGATGATCATAGCTGATCGAGCCGATCGTATTGAAATCACGCAGATCGTATTTATAGGGCACGTGCGTGCCATGCCAGGCGACGACGTCGAGCGGTGAATGATCGATACGCGCCGACCACAAGGAACCGGCAAACTTCGCGACGAGCTCAAAGTCGCCGCTGCGATCCTCGAATGCCGCTACCGGCGTGCGAAAATCGCGCGCCCGCGCGAGTCCATTGCTGCCGATAGGGCCGAGATCGGGCAATCGCAACGCCGCGCCGAAGTTCTCGCAGACATAGCCGCGGGCCGCCGCGTCCAGCAGCTCCACGCGAAAGCGTATGCCCCGCGGAATGACCGCGATCTCCAAGGGCCCGAGTTCGACAATCCCCAATTCCGTCACAAGCCGCAGCCGCCCAAGTTGCGGTAGGATCAACAGCTCGCCGTCGGCATCGTAGAAAAATCGATCTTGCATCGACCAGTTGGCGACATACCAATAGATTGCACAGCCGCTCTGCGTAGCGGACGAGCCGTGCCCACCGACCGTCACGAGTCCTTGCACGAAATCCGTGGCTACGGTGGGGATCGGCAGCGGACTCCATCGCAATTGATTGGGCGAAACCAACGCGCAATCGAAGCTGCCGACGATCGAACCGTTCTCGATGCGATGAAAAGCTTCATGAACGACCGCCGGTCGAATCCGGTAAAGCCACGACCTGCGGCTCGCGTGCCGCGGCACCGTAAAGGCGGTACCCGAAATCTGCTCGGCGTACAGGCCGAAAGGACATTGTTGCGGAGAATTGCGCACCAACGGCAGCGCGCCCGCGACGGCCTCGCTCGCGAATTCGTTGCAGAAGCCCGTTTGATAGGCGAGGGTCATCGATTCGGCGTCCTTAACGCGCCTTGAGGACGCCGCGGCGCACTTGATCGCGCTCCATGCTCACGAACAGCGCGCGAAAGTTGCCCTGACCGAAGCCTTCGTCGCCTTGCCGTTCGATGATTTCGAAAAAAATCGGTCCGATCAACGTCTGCGTGAAAATCTGCAGCAGATACTTGCCGTCGACGCCGTCGAGCAGAATTCCGCGCTTCTGCAGCTCTTCGATTTGCCGGCCGTGGCCCGGCACGCGCTCCTCGAGCATCTCGTAATAGGTATTGGGCGGCGGCGTCATGAACTTCAATCCGTTGGCTCGCAGCACGTCATAGGTCTTCAATATATCGTCGGTGCGCAAGGCCACGTGTTGGATGCCCTCGCCATGATACTGTTCGATGAATTCCTGGATCTGATCGAGCTGCCCGCTGGCCGCGTCGAATTTGGATTCGTTGATCGGAATGCGAATCTTGCCGCAAGGCGCGGACAGCGCCCGGCTGGTCAGTCCCGTGTATTCGCCGGTGATATCGAAGAATTGCTGCTCGCGAAAGTTGAACACCCGACGGTAAAAATCGTAGAAAAAGTCCATGCGTCCTTTCCCGACATTGTGGGTCAGGTGGTCGATCTCGGCGAGCCCAGCGCCCGGTGGGAAGCGCTGCGCCCCGGGCTCCAGGATGAAGTCGATATCGTAGATCGTCGGACTATCGTAGCGATCGACCAAGTAGATCAGGCTGCCGCCGATGCCTTCGATCGCAGGGATGTTCAGCTCCATCGGTCCAATCGTGCCCTTGACCTCCTTGGCGCCGGCCGCGACGGCATCGCGCAGCGCGCGAGCGGCGTCTTTGACGCGAAACGCCATCGCGCAAGCGCTCGGGCCGTGTTGCCGCGCGAAGTTCTGGGCGAGGCTGTTCGGTTCCGCATTGACGATGAAATTGATGTTGCCCTGCCGATAGAGGCGGACGTCTTTCGATCGGTGCCGCGCCAACAGGCTAAAGCCCATGATCTCGAATAGGCGCCCCAATTCGGCCGTGTCCGGCGCCGTGTACTCGACGAATTCAAAACCGTCCGTTCCCAGTGGATTTTCCCAAGGGGGCGGCGCTTCTACCCGCGTTGTGGTCATGCCGGCTTGCCTTGCGAAAGTGATCGGGCCATCATGGTAGTTAGTTGCGCGTGCAACTGTCAACGGGAATGATGATTTGACCCGAAACCCGGCAACCGCAGCTCCGCCTTTGCAATTGGCGCAGTTCGCCCCTTTTCGCCTCAACCGTCTCGCGACGGCGGTCAGCGAGCATTTATCGGAGATTTATCGAGAGCGCTTCGGGCTTGCGATTCCCGAATGGCGAGTTCTCGTCACAGTCGGAGAACAGCGGGAATGTACGGCACAATGGATCGCCTGCAGCGCGCGCATGCACAAGACCCGGGTCAGCCGGGCCGTTGCCTCGCTGACGCGTCGACATTTACTCGAGCGCTCTACCCGTTCGAGTGATGCGCGCGAGGTTTCGCTGCGCCTCGGCCCCGCCGGAAGGCGGCTCTATGTGCAACTCGTTCCATTGGCGCTCGATCGTGAACGCACATTACTGGCCTGCATGACCGAAGCACAGCGGCGCGGATTTCTGCTGGGCCTTACGCGCCTCGAGGAGTCCCTGGGGCTTGCGAGCGAATGAGCGACCGGCGCATTCGGCGAGACAGCATCGGAGCGGTCTGCCGCAATGGCTCTCATTCAACGTGGCGGGGCTTGAACAAATGCCGTCAGTGTCGCACTGTCGAGCGCGCGTTGCGAAAGGTAAGCGAATACGTCGGTGGCCTTCTCGTCGGCAGCGAATGAAACCGACGCGGTCGGCAACGCCCAGATCGTAAACTGATAGTGATGAACGCCGGTGCCCTTGGGCGGGCATGGGCCCGCATAGCCGGCATCGCCGAAATTGGTGACGATCGACCTTGCACGGCCGGGCAGCGATGTCGCGCCCCGCGGTATCGAGGTGGTGTCCGCGGGCAGATCGACCAAAATCCAGTGCGACCACTGCGATGGCTTCACGTCTACGTCGATCATGGTCAGCACCAAGCTCTTGGTGGCGCCGGGTACGTTACTCCAGGTGAGTTGAGGCGAAACATTGCCTCCGCCACAGCGGGGATAGATGTGCGCTGTCGGAATCGGTTCGCCTGGCGCAATATCGGCGCTGGTTAACGACATCGCGGCGAATGCGGGGCCGCACATTAGCGCAAGCAGCGGAATCAGTCCTGCAGTTGCTTTACTCATCGAGTCGACTGTGATTTGTACAGCGCTTGCCATACAGGCTCGTGCCGTTGAGCAATGCGCTGAACCGCGTTACTGAGCGGATTGCCCGCCGCCCGGATCTTTCGAATCGCGAAACCGAACGCTTTGAAAAGGCGTCGCGAGGCCTCGGTCTGCTCAAAGGCTCGGAACTTCGACAGGTCGTTTCCATACTGGGAATCGAGCGCAGCCAAGTCCGTAGGATTTCGCATTGCGAGTCCTGCGATGAATCCGATTGCTCCATAACCGGAGGTATCGCGGTGGGCGGCTTCGCCGGA
>Ga0209415_10010885_pt1 | contig 15396 bp, 12 predicted proteins | sample PeaSoiSIISIP2007_FD_187696 | JGI IMG/M metagenome (GOLD analysis project Ga0209415, IMG submission 187696) | Peat soil microbial communities from Weissenstadt, Germany - SII-SIP-2007 (SPAdes) (version 2) | ecosystem: Environmental > Terrestrial > Soil > Wetlands > Peat | place: Germany... | reverse complement strand
GCTCTCTTTCCAACATTCACCACATTGGCGTACAGTCGCCTCAGGCGGGAGAGGGGTGATTCCACTGAGCGCAGATGACGTCACCAGCGCTCGCTACCTGACGGTACGCGAGGTAGCGAGCACGCTGAGAGTGTCGAACATGACGGTGTATCGATTGATCAATGCAGGAGAACTGCCTGCGGTACGCGTTGGCAAGTCGTTCCGTCTCCGTGAGGATGACGTGAACCGGTACCTGGCCGACCGGTACACCCAGGCCGGCTGACTCCCGCCGGCCGCCTTGGCGACGGGGGGGTAGGTGGCGGGGCGTGCCCGTGGGACGGTCTTCTTCCTGACCGACTACGGGCTCGTCGACGAGTTCGCCGGAGTGGTGCGCGCCGCTGTGCTGCGCGTTGCACCCGGCGCACCGATCATCGACCTGACGCACGGCGTGACGCCGTTCGACGTCAGGGCAGGAGCGCTGGCGCTGGTGCGCGCCGCGCCGCATCTCGGCCCGGGCGTTGTGCTCGCCGTGGTCGACCCGGAGGTGGGGACGTCGAGGCGCGCCCTCGCCGTGTCAGTGGCGCGCACGACCGAGACCGAAGGACCGCAGCACTTCGTGGGTCCTGACAACGGACTCCTTCCGTGGGCAGTCGACGCTCTGGGCGGTGTGGAATGCGCCGTGGCGCTCACATCTCCGCGGGGCGGCACTCTCGACGATGCGTCTGCCCCGGGCGCTACGTTCGACGGCCGCGATCTGTTCGCACCCGTCGCGGGCCGGCTGTGGCAGGGGTCGTCCCTGACGGAGTTGGGAGCGGAGATCGATCCCGGGAGCCTCGTGCGTCTGGCTGATCCTCGGGTGTCGACGACCTCCGGCGCGCTCGCGGCCGAGGTGCTGTGGGTCGATCGCTTCGGCAACGTGCAGCTCGCAGCGCGACCCGCCGACGCCGACGCCGCCGTGCTCGGTATGGAGCTCGAAGTGATCGCCGGTGCAGTCCATCGGGCGCAACGGGTCCCGACGTTCGCGGCGCTCGAGCCCGGCACGCTCGGTCTCGTCGTCGATGCCAACGGACATCTCGCTGTTGTCTGTGACCGGCAGTCGGCCGCTACCGTGCTGCAGGTGCGAGCGGGCGACCTCATCACCGTGCGGAGCGTCGCTCCAGGGTGTGTGTCACGGTGAACCTGGCCGCCCTCGCCGAGCAACACGCACCCGGCGACCGTGCCCTGCACGCAGAGGGAAGTTGGCACACATGGGGCGAGGTCCGCCGCCGTGCGGCCGCAGTGCGCAGCGCGCTCGTCGAGCTCGGCGTTCGCCCCGACGACCGGGTGGCGATCGTGTGGCCCACGTCGGTCGACTTCGTCGTGGCCTACCTCGGGATCCTCGCCGCCGGCGCGGTCGCGGTCCCGCTCAACCCCAACAGCCCGCCCCTCGAGCTGGCACGCGAGCTCGAGGTCGTCGAGCCCGTGGCCATGCTCGCCGGTGTTTCGGTGGGTGCTGTTTCCCCGGTTCGACACCTGGCGCTGCCTGTGGCCGTGGTCGAGGCCGGCGCTCCAGTTTCCGGGGTGCCGGTGGGTGCCCTGATCTGGGAGGAGTTCTCAGCCGCGACCGGGGCTCAGCCAACCGGGCTGGCTTCGGGCCCGACGTCGGCCGCGTCGCCGGAGTCGGCGACCGAGCCCGGTGGGCACGACGGGGGTCACCTCGAGCGCTTCGTCCTGGGCGCGACCGAGCGCGAGGACTCGGATCTGGCGGTGTTGCTGTTCACCTCCGGAACAGCCGGTGAGCCCAAGGCGGCCATGCTCACCCATGGCAACCTCGTGGCCAACCTCCACCAGATGCTCCGCATCCCCGAGATCCTCCGTCCCGACGACGTCGGGTTCGTGGCCCTGCCGCTGTTCCACATCTTCGGCTTGAACGTCGCGCTGGGTCTGTCGATCGCCACGGGTGCTGCGCTCGTTCTCGACACGCGATTCGATCCGGCCGCGTCGCTGCGCCAGGTGCGCGCTCTGGGGGTGACGACGTTGCTCGGGGTGCCGACGATGTTCGCAGCCTGGGCCGACACGCCGCTTGCCGATGCGGGTGATGCCTCCCCGTTCGCCGGCGTTCGCCGGGCGATCTCGGGCGCGGCCGCGCTCGACCCGGAGGTCGCGGTGCGCTTCGAGCGTCGATTCGAAATCGAGATCTGGCAGGGATACGGCCTCACCGAGGCGTCCCCGGCTGTGTCGACTTCATTCGGCACGGGCCGGAACCGGCCCGGCTCGGTCGGTCGTCCGTTGCCGGGAGTCGAGGTGCAGCTGGTCGACGATGCCGACGAACCCGTGCTCGAAGGCGACCCGGGCGAGATCTGGGTGCGGGGAGACAACGTCTTCGCCGGCTACTGGCACGACGAGGCCGCCACCGCGTCGGTTCTCACCCACGACCGATGGTTGCGGACCGGAGACATCGGCGTGATCGGCGAGGACGGTGATCTCTTCGTGGTCGACCGATCCAAGGACCTCATCATCGTCTCCGGGTTCAACGTGTTCCCCGCCGAAGTCGAAAACGTGGTGGGGGCCGTTCCCGGAGTGGCCGAGGCAGCCGTCATCGGCCGACCCGACGCGGTGACAGGGGAGTCGGTCGAAGCCGTCATCGTGGCCGAGCCCGGGGCGACGGTGACCGAGGAGACGGTGCGGGCCGCGTGCGCGTCGAATCTGGCGCGCTACAAGTGTCCCGTGACGATCCGGTTCGTGGAGGAGCTTCCGCGCGGCCTCGTCGGCAAGGCACTGCGCAGAGCATTGCGCGACCAGTCCGGCTGAGAAGAGGCGCCTCGGTCCGCCTCTCCCGACGGGTGCGGCGCTGAGCTGAGCTTCGTCGACCGTTGTCGCGCTCAGGCCGGGCCGACTTGGTGCTCCGCACCCGAGCCTATGTACGATCCGGCTACATGGTGGTCCCGAGCTCGCGCCGCATCCCAGAGGCGACAGTCGCACGCCTCCCCGTGTACCAGCGGATCCTGCTCGAGCTGGTGCGAGCCGGGACGTCCACCGTGTCCTCGGACCAGCTGGCCGAAATGGCCAGGGTGAACGCGTCCAAGGTGCGCAAGGACCTCTCGTTCCTCGGGTCCTTCGGGACACGCGGCTCGGGCTATGAAGCACAATTCCTTCTCACGCAGATCGACAGGGAGCTCGGCCTTCACGGCGACTGGCCCGTTGCCATCGTCGGCCTGGGCAATCTCGGACGAGCGCTCGCCAATTCGCAGGGATTCACCTCGCGTGGCTTTCGGGTGGCGGGACTGTTCGACGTGGAGACTGCGCTGCTCGGGACGGAGATTCGGGGCGTGATCGTCCATCACGTGGACGAGTTCGAAACGGTGTCCGCCGCCGATCCGCCGTCGATCGGTGTCATCGCGACGCCCGCATCCGCCGCCCAGGAGGTGGCCGACCGGATGGTCAAGGCCGGGGTCGGGTCCGTGCTGAACTTCGCCCCCCGGGTCCTCACCGTTCCGCCCGAAGTCCTGCTGCGTTACGTCGACCTGTCGATCGAGCTGCAGGTCATGAGCTTTTACCTCTCGCACCGGGACCTGCCGGGCACGGCGCCCACGTGGTCACCGCTTCCCCACGCCGTAGGCCTCAGCTCGGCCGAACCCGGCTGAGCCCACTCCAAAAAGGCCCGGTCTGGCATAGCGCCGCACCGACCGGCATCCTGGTAGGGAGAATTCGACCCGCCCTGGGGTCGACTGTCGCGTTGCGGGTGGTGCCCGCACAAGGAGTGCGAGCCGTTGTCGGTCATCGTCGTTGGACTCGAGCAGCACCGGGTCCCCCTGGACGTCCTCGAGAGGGTGGCGATCGCCGAGGATGACCTCGGCAAGGTGGTCGCGGGGCTGCTCGACCGGGCGAACCTGGCCGAGATCGTGGTGCTGTCGACGTGCATGCGGACCGAGCTCTACGCCGTGGTGGATCGCTTCCACGAGGGGGTCACCGACCTCCAGGAGTTTCTCGCCGGGATGGCCGGTGCGCCCGTGGACACGCTCGAGAAGAGCTGGACGGTCCTCTTCGACGATGCGGTGACCGGCCACCTCTTCGAGGTCGCGGCTGGCATGCGCTCGAGCGTCCTGGGCGAGACCGAGGTCCTCGGCCAGGTGAGGAGGGCACTCGAGCGCGCCCAGGCCGAGCACGGGGCCGGACCGGTGCTGTCGGGCCTGTTCCGCCATGCGGTGCAAACGGGCCGGCACGTCCGCTCCACCACGGCCATCGCGCAGGGCACCACGTCGCTGTCCCATGTGGCAGTGGAGCTCGCCGCGTCGAGACTGGGTGGATCGCTCGCCGGGCGCCACGTCGTCGTCGTCGGTGCGGGGGAGATGGGAGAGGGGATGGTCGACGCGCTCGGTGGACACAGCGACCTCGCCCAGGTCGTGGTGGCCAACCGCACCGAGGGCCGGGCGTCGACGCTCGCGGCGCGAATCGGGGGCACCGGAGTGGGTCTCGCCGGTCTTCCCGACGCTCTCGCTGCTGCCGACCTCGTCTTCGTCTCCACCAACGCGGCGCTACCGGTGCTCGATGCCGAGCTCCTCGGTCCCGCGCGCGCCCGCCGCGGTGCCAAGGCCGGCATTGCTCCCCTCGTCGTCATCGACCTCGGGGTCCCGCGCAACGTCGACCCGAATGTCGCTGCTCTCGCCGGGATCGAGCTGTTGGACATGGACGACCTCACCGAACATGCCGAACGCGCCATGGAGGGACGCCGGGGCGAGTTGTCGGCTGCCCAGGACATCGTGGCCCAGGAGGTCGAGCGCTACCGAGCCGACGAGCGGGCGAGAGGAGCCGCGCCGGTCGTCTCGTCATTGCGTGCCCGTGTGGAGGACCTGCGCCGGTCCGAGCTCGAACGCCACCGGGGAAGGCTGGCCGAGTTGGACGAGCGGCAATGGCAGGAGGTCGACTCCGTCGTACGCGACGTTCTGGCCAAGCTGCTGCACCACCCGACGGTGGCGGTGAAAGAGGCGGCCGGCACTCCGCGCGGAGAGCGCCTGGTCGAGGCGTTGCGCACGCTGTTCGACCTCTGAAGACGTGGTGACCCCGATGAGCGGGGACGGCGGGCCCCGGATGCTGCGGCTTGCGACTCGAGGATCGCCCCTGGCGTTGTGGCAGGCCCGACGCGTCTCGGCTCTTCTCGCCCGAGTGCCCGGTGCACCACCGTCCGAACCCGTCGTCGTCCAGACGACAGGCGACGCACTGGTCGATGTCCCGGTTGCCGAGCTCGGTGGTCAGGGCGCGTTCGTGAAGGAGGTACAACGAGCGGTCCTCGATGGAAGGGCGGACGCGGCGGTGCACTCCGCCAAGGACCTGCCCTCGATGACCCCGCCCGGGCTCGTACTGGCGTGTGTCCCCGAGCGCGCCGATCCCCGCGACGCGCTCGTGGGTTGCGCCCTCGAGGATCTCCCGACCGGAGCGACGGTGGCGACGGGTTCGGTGCGTCGTCGGGCCCAGCTCGCATGGCTACGCCCGGACCTCACCTTCTGCGACTTGCGCGGCAACATGGCGACGAGGTTGGAGCGGTCACGCGAGATCGGGGCGGGTGTCCTCGCCCTGGCGGCCCTCGAACGGCTGGGCCTCACGTCGCATGTGGCCGAGGTCCTCGATCCGCGGACGCTTCTCCCCCAAGTGGGACAGGGTGCCCTGGCGGTCGAATGTCGTGACGATGACCATGAGGTCCTCGAGCTCCTTGCCGCAGTGGACGATCCGGTCGCGCACCGCGCCCTCGTCGCGGAGCGGGCCTTCCTGGCGGCGTTGGGTGGGGGATGCACTCTCCCGCTGGGAGGCCTGGCCGTTCCCGTCGACGCCGGCGCCCTTCTCTCGATCGAGGCCTTCCTGGCCAGCCGCGACGGTCGAATCCTGTTGCGGCAGTCCCTCACGGGTCCGGCGTCGGAGCCCGCCCAGCTCGGAAGAGAGCTGGCCCGTGTCCTGCTCGACGACTGTGGTGGCCGTTCGCTCGAAGACTGGTCCGAGCCCGATGTCACGCCGGCGCTCCCATGACGGTCTATCTCGTCGGGGCGGGCCCCGGGGATCCGGGACTGCTCACTCGCCGCGGCGCCGATCTGCTCGGCGCCGCCGACGTGGTCCTGTTCGACCGGTTGGTCGACCCCGCGCTGCTGGAGCTGGTGCCGCCCGAAGCGCTGCGCATCGATGTGGGGAAGCGACCAGGCCAGCGTGAACGCCAATCCGAGATCAACGCCCTCATCCTCGAACACGCGAGCCAGGGAAGGAGGGTCGTCCGGCTCAAAGGCGGCGACCCGTTCGTCTTCGGTCGCGGCGGGGAAGAGGCCGAGGCGCTGCTCGCGGCCGGCATCGCCTTCGAGGTGGTCCCCGGTGTCACATCGGCCTTCGCCGCACCGGCAGCCGCAGGCGTCCCCGTGACCCACCGGGGGCTGTCTTCTTCGGTGACGGTGGTGAGCGGACACGTGGGTGATCCCGACGCACCCGGTGCGGTGGACTGGGCATCGCTTGCCCGCGTCGGCGGCACGATCGTGATCCTCATGGGGATGGCGAGTCGCGCCGAGATCGCGCGTCGGCTCGTCGACGGCGGGCGTAGCCCCGACACGCCGGTGGTGGTGGTCCACAGTGGCACCGCGCCGTCCCAAGCAAGCGTGCGAACGACTCTTGACGGTCTGGGGGCGGTGGATCTCGGGCCCCCGTGCACGATCGTCATCGGGCCGGTCGCCGCGCTCGACCTCCGCGCTCCGGACCGCGGTCCGCTGACGGGCACCCGCGTGGTGGTCACACGCGCCCGGACGCAAGCCGGCCCGCTCGTTTCCGCACTTGTCGACGCCGGTGCGACCGTCGTCGCACTGCCGGTGATCACCATCTGCGATCCTGCCGACGATGGCGCCGCCCTGCGGGACCAGATCGCTCGGATCGACACCTTCAACTGGATCGTGTTTACGTCGTCCAATGCCGTGACGCATCTCGTGAGCCTGTTGCGCGACGCGCGGGTCCTGGGAAATACCAGGTTGGCCGTTGTGGGCTCGGCAACGGCCCGCGCGCTGGCCCAGCGTCACCTCATCGCTGACCTGGTCCCCGACCAAGAGACGGCAGAGGGGCTCGTCGCCGCCATGCCGACGGCTCCGACGGGGTCGTCGGAACCGGGGCGTGTGCTCTTCGTGCGGGCGGCCGAGACTCGCGACGTGGTGGCGCCGGGGCTCCGGGCCAAGGGATGGGAGGTGACCGAGGTCGAGGCATATCGCACGGTGACGGCTCGACCCGGAGACATCGGGGACGACGAGCTCGACGCGGCATCGGAGGCGGATGTGATCACCTTCACGTCCCCCTCGACCGTCACCGGGTACGTGGCACTCGCCGGACCGGGTCGCCTTCCCCCCGTCGTGGCGTGCATCGGGCCCGTGACCGCCGAGGCTGCCCGTCGCGCCGGATTCGACGTCGATGTCGTTGCAGCCGATCACAGCGTCGAGGGGCTGGTGACAGAGCTCGCCGCGCACCTCAGCGCCCGCCGGGCCGCATCCGGGGACCCGACCACCTCCGCGGACCCGATCGTCGCCCCGCCCTCCGCGTAGGCTCGCGCGCCATGGAGACAACGCCCGAGCGCCGCATCGTCGGTGCCCGGTATCCGGACCGGCGGATGCGTCGCCTTCGCCGTACGGCGGCGCTGCGCCGGTTGGTGGCAGAGACGAACCTTGACGTCGACGACTTCGTCGCTCCCTTGTTCGTGAGGGCGGGCGCGCCAGAACCCGTCCCGATCCTGTCCTTGCCGGGGCATTTCCAGCACTCGGTGCCGTCGTTGGTCGTCGAAGCCAAGCGGCTGGCATCGCTGGGAGTGCCCGGGATCGTCCTGTTCGGCATCCCGGCCGAGAAAGATGCCGTGGGGTCCGGTGCCTGGGATCCTGACGGCGTCGTCCAGGTGGCATTGGCCGAGCTGCGCGGCGCGCTGGGCGACACCATGGTCCTCATCGCGGATCTGTGCCTCGACGAGTACACCGATCACGGTCATTGCGGCGTCCTCCGAGCCGACGGCACCGTCGACAACGACGCCACCCTCGAGCTCTACCAACGCGTTGCCGTGGCGCAGGCCGAAGCAGGTGCCGACGTCGTCGCGCCGAGCGGGATGATGGATGGCCAGGTCCGGGCCATCCGGGGCGCCCTCGATGGCGTGGGCCACATCGACGTGGCGATCCTCGCCTATGCGGCCAAGTTCGCCTCGGGTCTGTATGGGCCGTTCCGCGAGGCCGTCGACGTGACCATCGCCGGTGGTGGCGACCGGCGGGGATACCAACAAGACCCTCGCAACGGCCGCGAAGCCCTGGCGGAGGTGGCTCTCGACATCGCCGAAGGGGCGGACATGGTCATGGTCAAGCCCGCCGTCGCCTACCTCGACGTGATCGCCGCGGTCGTGGCACAGGTGGACGTGCCCGTGGCGGCCTACCACGTGAGCGGCGAGTACTCGATGGTGAAGGCGGCTGCCGAGCGGGGTTGGATCGACGGCGATGCCGTGGCACTCGAGCACCTCACCGCGATCAAGCGGGCTGGTGCCGACTTCATCCTGACGTACTTCGCGGGCGAGGTCGCCGAGGCCATGCGTGACTGACGCACCTTGTCTTCCCGCGGTGGCGGCGCAGACGCCGTGACCGAGGCGGTGACCTCCAACGCAGAGTGGTTCGATCGGGCCCGTCGGGTGATCCCGGGGGGAGTGGACTCCCCGGTGCGCTCGTTCGCCGCTGTCGGAGGTACTCCCTACACCGTCGAACGGGGCGAGGGTCCCTATGTGTGGGACGTCGAGGGCCGCCGCTACATCGACATGGTCCAGTCCTACGGGGCAGTGCTCCTCGGGCACGCCCATCCGGTCGTGACCGACGCGGTGGAGCGGGCCGCGGCGCGTGGCACCACATTCGGTGCACCCACCGAGGGCGAGGTGCTGCTGGCCGAAGCGATCTGCGCCCGTGTGGCCGGGTGCGAGCAGGTCAGGCTGGTGTCCTCGGGGACCGAAGCGGCCATGAGCGCGGTGCGGGTCGCACGCGGGTTCACACACCGCGATCGTGTGGTCAAGTTCGACGGCTGCTACCACGGACACTCCGACACGCTGCTGGCCGGTGGGGGAAGCGGCGTGGCGACGCTCGGACTGCCGGGGTCCGCCGGGGTCCCGTCGTCGGCCGTCGCCGACACCATCGTGGTGCCCTACAACGTGGTGCCCGAGATCGACGACCGAGTGGCGTGTGTGATCGTGGAGCCCGCCGCCGCCAACATGGGTGTCGTCGCACCGGCACCGGGCTTCTTGGATGGCTTGCGTACGGCGTGCGACGCCGCCGGCGCGCTGCTCGTGTTCGACGAGGTGATCACCGGGTTCCGCGTCGGCCCCGGCGGGATGTCGGTGCTTTCGGGGGTCACGCCGGATCTCTGGTGTTTCGGAAAGGTGATGGGCGGCGGTCTCCCGGTCGGCGCGTTCGGGGGTCGCCGCGACGTCCTGGCGGTGCTCGCCCCGGACGGCCCCGTGTACCAGGCCGGCACGCTCTCGGGGAACCCGCTGGCCACCGCAGCGGGGCTGGCCGTGCTCGAGCACGTGTCCGGCGCCGACTACGACACGCTGTGCGCGCGGGCCCGCCGTTTGGCTGAAGGCCTCGCCACGGCCATCTCGGGAGCGGGGATCGCGGTGCAGGTACCGGTGGTGGGTCCGCTCGTCGGCCTCTTCTTCGGGGCCGAGTCCGTCACCGACTACGAATCGGCCCGGACGACGGTCGTCGGCGGCCGTTACGCCACGTTCTTCTCAGCCATGCTCGAGCGGGGTGTGGCGCTGGCTCCGGGACCCTACGAAGCCATGTTCCCGGGACTCTCCCACCTCGATTCGCACGTGGACGCAGTGGTGGACGCCGCCGCGGAGGTGGCGGACCAGCTGGCGAGCGGCCGTTCGCCGGTGGGCTGACCTCTTCGATCGGCGGCGCACCCTCTCGCACCACACGTTTCGTCGACGCAGGTCACCGTGCGTATGAGCGGTGACCCGCCGCGGTGGTCGGTTGCCCTTTCATTACGATGCCGAGGATGGACGGGCTGGAGGCGCCACCGGCGGAGCCCGGCTGCGTGCTCACCGGCGACGGGACTGCTGCACACCAATCGGCGCCGCCCGTGGACCGAACCGAGACGTCCGCACCACCCCGGACTGCGGGTGACGAAGGTGGCGGTGACAGCCGAGCCTTCTCGCCGAGGCTGGCTCGGCTCATCTTCGTGGGGGCAGTGGCTGTCGTCGTCTTGGGCATCGCCCTTCGCTTCGTGGCCCGTTCCGACATGTGGCTCGACGAGGCGCTGACACTCAACATCTCGAGGTTGCCACTCGGACAGATCCACGGGGCCCTGCGCCGCGACGGCGCCCCTCCTCTCTACTACTACCTCCTGCATTTCTGGAGCGGGGCCTTCGGCACCTCTGATGTCGCGGTCCGAGCCCTCTCCGGTGTCCTCAGCGGCGCGACGCTGCCTTTCATCTGGTTGGCGGGGCGCCGCCTCGGCGGGAAGGCGGTTGCCGCGGCCGCCCTCGTGCTCGTGGCGACGTCACCTTTCGCAGTGCGCTACGCGACCGAGAACCGCATGTACGCGCTGGTCGGCTTCCTGACCGCCGCCGGGGTCGTCGCGCTCCAGCAGGTCTTCCGTCACCGCACCGTCGCCAACGTCGTTTCGGTAGCCCTCCTCACCGGGTTGCTGCTCTACTCCCACTACTGGGCGCTCTATCTCGTCGGTGTCACGGCGTTGTGGCTGGCCTTTCAGGCGTGGCGGGGTCCCGATGCACGCCGGCCCGGGGCGCGCGTGGCATTGGTCGCGGTCCTCGTGGGGTGCTTGAGCTTCGCTCCTTGGGTCCCGACCTTCCTCTATCAGGCCCACCACACCGGGACGCCGTGGGCGAAACCGGCCGACTTCGCGGCGATGGTCAACGCAGTGACCTCTTTCGCAGGGGGGGCAACGAACCAGGGCCGCGCTCTTGCGCTGCTGTACTTCGCGCTCGTCGGGCTGGGGCTGTTCGGGGCCGCCCGAGGCTCGTTCCACGTGGACCTCGACCTCCGCACCCGCCCTCGGGGCCGGGCCCTGGCGCTGGTGCTCACCGGGACCCTGGCCGCCGCGGTGATAGGGGGGTATGCGAGCCGGAGCGCGTTCCAGGCGCGTTACGCGTCGGTGGTGTTCGTGCCCCTCGTGCTGCTGGTGGCTCTCGGCTTGTCGTGTTTCGCCGATCACCGGATCCGCATCGGAGTACTGACCGCCACCGTCGCCTTCGGGTTGGCGAGCGGCCTTCCGAGCGCCTGGACGAGTCGCACCCAGGCCGGCGAGGTCGCGACGACACTGGCCCAGCTCGGTCGGCCCGGTGACGTCGTGGCGTTCTGCCCCGACCAGATCGGCCCCGCCGTGAACCGGCTGGTCCCCCCCGGGCGTTACCGCGAGATCACATTCCCCCGCGGGACCGGTCCCGAATTCGTGAATTGGGTCGATTACGCCGCCGCGTCGGCTCGGGGCAACCCCACCAGCTTCGCCGCCCGCCTGGAGCGCATGAGCGCGCCGTCCCACCAGATCTGGCTGGTGTGGGCCCCCGGCTACCAGACGTTCGGGACCAAGTGCGAGGAGCTCGAGGCAGCCCTCCTCGGCGACCGGTCGCTCGGCGCGCACGAGATGTTCCCTTACGCACAAGTGAACGACTCCTGGATCACCTACGAGAGCATGGAGTTGGTCCGCTTCGTCCACGTCGGCTGACGTCGACAAGCGGCGAAGCGGGACGCGCGCCATTCGAACAAACCTCCTGGTAGGTGCTCAGGTTCTGAGCCCCTCGTGCCGACACATGCGCACAAGAAGCGGTCCCATCCAGCGCGCGTGTTCGGTGGAGGTCAGCGTGATTCTGGCTCTGTTGCGCCGGCCGTCGAGCGCGCCGGTGACCTTGACCACGTTCGCGGCGGCCGCGGGCACCGCCATGTCCCTCGTCGCTCCAGCCGGGTACTCCCCCGGACCGACTGCCGGGCGAAGCCTTTCCGAGTCCGATCCCCCTTGCTCGGTCCCCGAAGGGATACCGGCGTTCCCGGATCCCGGAAGGCTCCGAATGGGATCGACCCAGAGCCTTCGGCGCGGGTCGCGCCCGTTCCACAGGTTGAAAGAAGCCCAGGCGAAGGCGCCGGCGGCGACAAGGTAGACGGAGGAGGCAGGCGATGGGATCACTCGGGCTCGGGAATGGGAGCCTCCGCATGGACGACGTCTACCTGTCGGGTTCCACACCCGACGGACCCGCCGTCGTCGCCCACCTCTCGGTGATCGTCGACACCGAGGGAATCACGTTCCTGGGACCTGAACCGGGCGAACGCAGGACCGTCGGATGGGAACGCACTTCTCCGCTGGAGTTCGGTCCTCCCGCCGAACTTCCCGGAGGCGAGGCGGTCACGTCGCTGGAGTTCGTGGTCGACGGTCGACCGCTGCGACTTCTCGTCCCCACCAAGAAGGACCCCGACCAAGCATCCGATCTGGTCGCGGCCGTCGCGGTTCCCGTGGCCTCGAGCACGGTGGTCGAGAGCCCCGCGCCCGTCGCGGTTCCCGTGGCCTCGAGCACGGTGGTCGAGAGCCCCGCGCCCGTGGCTGTCCCGGTGATCGAGAGCCCGGTCGTCGACCTCCCACCGCCCGTCGCCGTCCCGGTGGCAGAGAGTCCGGTTATCGAGAGCCCCGCGCCCGTGGCTGTCCCGGTGATCGAGAGCCCGGTCGTCGACCTCCCGCCGCCCGTCGCCGTCCCGGTGGCAGAGAGTCCGGTGATCGAGAGCCCGGTCGTCGAGATCCCGGTCGTCGAGATCCCGCCGCCCGTCGCGGTCCCCGCACCCGTGGCGGTCCCGGTGGTCGAGAGCCCCTCGCCGGTCGAGATTGTCGTTACCGAGGAAGCCGCTGTAGCCGATCGATTCGCCGAGGCACCCGCCGATGCACCCGCCGAGACCATTGAGACGTCACCGGACTCGCCCGTGGTCGCCCCGGTTTTCGAAGACTGGCTCCCCGAGGACGACGACATGGCGCGTCCCCAGCCACGGGTCTGGTACCAGTACACCCCGCGCCGACCTCGAAGGCGCTTCAGCGAAAAGACCCCTTCTCCCGAACGCCTGGTGAAGCTCGTCGTCTTCACGGTGCTCATCGGTCTCCTCCCCATCGCTGGAGGATTGCGGTACTTCCGGTCGTACGTGCCTTCAGGGCGGATCACCGGTGTCGCGTTGTCGGATTCGGCTATCGCGGCCCGCGTCGGGATCCAACCGGGGGATCTGCCTGGTTGGAGCACCGACGCGCCTCGGATGGGGAACGCCTTCGCCGCCGGTGCGACGACCAACGGCGCGGGTGCACTACGAACGGCCGAGCAGGCGTCGACGGTCATGGCCCGCTGCCTGCACGTCCCGGTCTCGTCGGTCGCGGGCGCATTCGGCATGGGGAGCGCGATCTCGCAGATCAACGCCGAGGTCACCTCGCCTTCCTACCTGGACCCCGCCGGGAACGGGGGTGCGGTCAGCTCGGTCGTCGACATGGTGAAGACGCCGCAGGTCCAGCAAGCGGACTCGAGTGTCTTCGACGACCCGGCTCTGTTCGCCACGTGTTACCAACCGTTCGTCCAGGCCATGCTTCCCTACGCTCCGGGCTTCGGGTCGACGGGCTTCGCCACCGCCACGGTGCAACCGATCGTCGTCCCGGTGCCTGAAGGGCCAGGAGCGGTCCAGGTCGCCGCGTTCCAGATCGCTCGCATCGCCAACCAGGACGGTCAGGCCAAGACCGTCGTCACCACTGCCACCGCCGTCTTTGACGGGCGCGTCCAGGCGACGTTGGGCACCGTCACGAACTTCGTGTTCTCCCTCGACGCCCAGAACGAGCTCGTCCGTGACCTCGAGACGCGCGTCCTCGGTGTGAGCGAGCTCTGACAGCCTCCGACGTTACGGTTCAGCCGGGCGTCAGTCGTCCGATGGCCGACAGTGCCCGGTAGGCGGCCTCGGCCGGGCCCGTCTCTTCGGGACGCACCAGGTTGGCCATGATCCGCAGGAGCCACTCCATCACGTTGCGGGAGTGCATCCCGCTGCGCACGCAGGTCTGCATCAGCTCGGGGCGGCTGATGAGCCGGACGAACTCGCGCGCCATCCGGTAGTACAGCCCGTACGCGGCTTGGAGCTGCGACTCGTAGTCGACGAGGGCGTGGACACCTCCGCCCGACAGCGCTCTCGCCACGCACGCCGCGGCCAGGCGCCCGGTCTCGTAGCCGTAGGCGATCCCTTCACCGTTGAAGGGGTTGACGGTCCCCGCCGCGTCCCCGATGACCAGCACGTTGGGACCGATGCGGGGTCGCACCGACAGGCCCATGGGGAGCTTGCCCCCGGTGGGGGGTCCGCACAACGTCGACTTGGACAATTCCCAGGACTTGGGAGCCCAGTCGATGAAGGCGTCCATGAGCTGGGAGGTGTTGGCCCCCTTCCAGCGGCCTTCGACCGACAGGATCCCGACGCCCGCGTTCACGCGCCCGTCGCCGAGCGGGAACACCCAGCCGTACCCCGGCACGACCGTGCCCGACGCATCTCGGATGTCGAGATGGGACTCGATGAACGGTTCGTCATGGCGGGGGGAGCGGAAGTATCCCCGTAGCGCCATACCCATGGGGTAGTTGCGGTCCCGCGAGGTGCCGAGGGCGCGGCCGAAACGCGAGTTGGCCCCGTCGGCTACGACCGTGTAGCGGGCCCGCACCTCGTGCTGGCGGCCGGCGTCACGGTCGAGCACCTTGGCTCCTGCACAGCTCGGGAGCACCTCGGCACTCGATCCCGTCCCTCCGACGCTTCCCGCGGTGGCGCGGTCGAGGATCGGGCCGATGGCCTCGGCTCCTTCCCACACCGTGGCACCGGCTTTCGCGGCGCGCTCGGCGACGATTTGGTCGAGATCGTGGCGGGTGATCACGTAACCCACCGACGGGAACGAGGGGTGATCGGGCCAGGCCATCTCGAGGGTCATCCCATATGCACAGGCCCGCAAGCCCTCGTACCGATGCGCCCCCGCCATCGCATCGGACAGCCCCATGTCGCTCAGCTGGCGGACCGAACGCGGCGTGAGCCCGTCACCGCAGGTCTTGTCGCGTGGGAAGTGCTTCTTCTCGACCACGACGACGTCCCAGCCGGCGTCGGCCAGCCAATAGGCGCAGGCGGCGCCCGAAGGTCCGCCGCCGACGACCACCACGTCGTGGACATGCGAGTCGTCGGCCGTCTCGGGCCGACCCGCCGAGGTCGACGACGGGGAGGTTTTGGGGTTGCTCACCGGGTAGATCGTACGGGACGGCGGGTGCGCGGGCACCCCGGTCGGATCCCGGCTCCGGAGCCGCCGAGGCACCGAATCTCAATGTGCTCGTGCGCAGGGCGCCGTGGTAGAACCGCATTCGGTCATGAGCGACTACCTGCCGATCGTGGTGCTGTTCGTGCTGGGCGTGCTCTTCGC
>Ga0209415_10010884_pt1 | contig 15396 bp, 14 predicted proteins | sample PeaSoiSIISIP2007_FD_187696 | JGI IMG/M metagenome (GOLD analysis project Ga0209415, IMG submission 187696) | Peat soil microbial communities from Weissenstadt, Germany - SII-SIP-2007 (SPAdes) (version 2) | ecosystem: Environmental > Terrestrial > Soil > Wetlands > Peat | place: Germany... | reverse complement strand
GGAGCCGGCTCGCGGACCTCGCCGACGATTTGCTGGGCTGGGACCTCGACTTTCTGCGACCGGGGCTCACGCTCGTCGTGCTTGGCCAGTTCTCCTATCTCGCGACGATATCGACGCTGACCATCGCCGCGCGGCTGCGGCGCTTCGACCGCACGCTCGAAGAAGCCGCGCTGAATTTGGGCGCGAGCCATGGGGCCGTGCTTCGCACGATCCTGCTGCCGTATCTGCGGCCCGCACTTTTTGGCTCTGCTGCGATTTCTTTCCTGATGTCATTCGCGGATTTCAATACGACGCTGATGCTCGTCGGCGCGGATTCGCCGCTCACTGTCATGATGTACGGGCGCATGCGCGAGGGCGCAACCCCGGTGCTCAACGCCGTGAGCTTGTTCTTGATGCTCGCCTCCGCGCTGCTCGCTCTATCGCTGATGCGCGGCGGCTCAAAGAAGAAGCCCGGCTAGGCAGCGATCGCAGCGAGTAAGCCGGCTATCGCGCGAGCAATGTGCGCTCGCCGCCGGCGCGGCGCGCTCGGCCGTCGCCTCCTAGACCATCGCATCATCGAGCACTTCGATCCAATGCCTGACCGGTGTCGTGGTTCCGCTCTGCAAGTGCTGAATACAGCCGATATTGGCGGACACGATGCAGTTCGCGCCGAGCGCTGCAAGGTGTTCGAGTTTGCGATCCCGCAGCTGATGAGCCAGCGCGGGCTGCAATACCGAATACGTTCCTGCCGACCCGCAGCACAAGTGGCTCTCGGCAACGGCGGTCTTGATTCGGAAGCCCAATGCGCCGAGATGCGTCTCGACGATGCCGCACAGGCGCTGGCCATGCTGCAAGGTGCAGGGCGAATGAAATGCGAGCGGCGGAGGGGCATCGAGCCGCAGCTGACCCTTGAGATGCGGCACGAGATCGGGCAGCAATTCGGACAAATCGCGCGCAAGCGCGCTGACGCGCGCCGCCTTGTCGGCATAGGCCGGATCATGGCGCAGCGCATGACCGTACTGCTTGACCATGACGCTGCAGCCGGAGGCGTTGACGACGACCGACTCGGCTTGTCCCGCGGCGATTGCGGGCCACCAGGCATCGACGTTGCGGCGCATGTCGGCAAGCGCGCCTTCGTGGTCACTGAGGTGCTCGCGCAAGGCGCCGCAACAGCCGCCGCCGGCCATCGTCGTTTGAATCCCGGCGGCGTCGAGCACGCGCGTGGTCGCTCTGTTGATGTTCGGCATCATCGCCGGCTGCACGCAGCCGGCAAGCAGCAGCATCTTGCGTGGCTGCGTACGCGTCGGCCGGCTCTGATCGCGCTGGCTGGTCCGCTCGGCGCTCAGCCTCGCGCGCTCGGGCACTTTACGCCTCAAGCTCGAGGGCAGCAGCGGACGCAGGCGCCGCGCAATGCGCATCGCCGGTGCGAACGCGCGCGAGGTCAGTCCTTCCTTGAGCAGCCACCTCGTCGCTTTCTCCGCTGTGGGCCGCTCGACGCGCTGCTCGACGAGTCGGCGACCGATGTCGATCAAGGATCCGAACTCCACGCCGCTCGGACAGGTCGTCTCACAGCTGCGGCACGTCAAGCAACGATCGAGATGCAGCTGCGTGCTGCGCGTGACGTCTGCGCCTTCGAGCACTTGCTTGATGAGGTAGATGCGCCCGCGCGGCCCGTCGAGTTCATCGCCGAGCAGTTGGTAGGTGGGACAGGTCGCATTGCAGAATCCGCAGTGCACGCACTTGCGGAGGATGACCTCGGCCTCATCGCCCTCGGGCGTATTCTTGAACTCGGGGCTTAATTGAGTCTGCATCGCGGTGATTCAAAGATCGGCATACAGGCGTCCCGGATTGAAAATGCGCTCCGGGTCGAACGATTGCTTCAAGCGCCGGTGAATCTGCATGAGCGCCTCGCTCGGCCGCGAGAATGCCCCGGGCGATTTATCGGCGGCGCGCACCAGCGTCGCGTGCCCGCCCGCGCTCGCGGCTGCGGCCCGCAATTGCGACGCTGGCGCTGCGCTGCGCCACCAGCGCTGCGCGCCGCCCCATTCGATGAGCCGGCTCCCCGGCAAGTCTAGCGGCGCCGTGACCGCGGGCACCGACAAGCGCCACAGACATACTCCCGAAGCCAGATCCGCATCGCCGAGATGAAAGAATTCGTGCTGCTGGTCGCGCACCGAATCCCACCACGGCGCTGCCACGTCGGGCGCCAGCAGCGCGCCGCCGAGCTTGCGCTGCGCCGCGCGCACCGCCGACTCGGAACCATCGAGACGCACGCGCAGCTGGCCCTGCTGCCAGCAACTGGCACGCAGCGGCAAGGCCTGCGCGGCCCAGCCATAGAGCTGGCGAAGTGCGTGCGGCTCGTCCCAATCGAAGCACAGCGTCGCCGTCGCCCTCGCGACCGGCACGACTTTCAAGGAGACCTCGCAGATGACGCCGAGCACGCCCCAGGATCCAGCCAGCAGCCGCGAGACGTCGTAGCCGGCAACGTTCTTCATGACTTGGCCGCCGAAACACAGGACCTCGCCGCGGCCATTGAGCAGGCTCACACCCATCACGAAATCGCGCAGCGAGCCCATGCTCGCGCGCGCCGGCCCCGACAAGCCGGCCGCGACCATGCCGCCGATCGTACCGCCCGGCGCGAAACGCGGCGGCTCGCAGGGCAGGCACTGGCCGCGCGCCGCGATTGCCGCCTCGAGCTCGGCGAGCGGCGTGCCCGCGCGCGCCGTGACGACCAGCTCGGTCGGTTCGTAACTGCTGATGCCCGCGAGGCGCGTCAAATCGAGCGGTTCGCCGCTGGGCGCCTCAGCGTAAAATGCCTTGGTGCCGCCGCCGCGGATATCGAGCGCGGCACGCCGCGCACCCGCCATCCGCACTTGATCGATGAGCCGGCGCAATTCCGGGTCTGCGGCAGCGTTCAGAATCTTGGCAGCTCCGCGAACGGCAACATGCCGCGATGCACGTGCATCTTGCCGTATTCCGCACAGCGCTGCAGCGTGGGAATCACCTTGCCGGGATTCAACAAGCCCTGTGGATCGAACGCGCGTTTGACCCCGAAGAATGACTCGCGCTCGGCGGGCGAGAACTGCACGCACATGGAGTTGAGCTTCTCGACTCCGACCCCGTGTTCGCCGGTGACGGTGCCGCCGAGCCGCACACTGGTCTCGAGAATGTCGGCACCGAACCGCTCGCAGCGGCGCAGTTCTTCGGGATCGTTGGCATCGAACAAGATCAGCGGATGCAGGTTACCGTCGCCCGCATGGAAGACGTTGACACAGCGCAGTCCATATCGCTGCGCCATCGTCTCGATCGAGCGCAACATTTCAGCGAGACGCTTGCGCGGAATCGTCGAGTCCATGCACATGTAGTCGGGGCTGATTCCGCCGGAGGCCGCAAACGCGTTCTTTCGGCCGCTCCAGAACTTGAGGCGCTGCGCCTCGTCGCGGCTGACCTCGATACGCGATGCCCCGCTCTGCTCGAGGGCCGCCGTCATCCGGCCAATCTCCTCGTCGACTTCCTCCGGCGTACCATCGCTCTCGCAAAGCAGAATGGCGGCGGCCGCGAGATCGTAGCCGGCGTGCACGTAGTTCTCGGCCACGGCGGTCATCGGTTTATCCATGAGCTCGAGGCCGGCCGGAATGATGCCGCGTGCGATGACGTCGGCGACCGCGGCGCCTGCAGATTCGACGTCGGAGAAGCTCGCCATGATGCAGCGAGCGAGCTGCGGCTTGGGGATCAGCTTGACGGTGATTTCGGTCATCACGGCGAGCATGCCTTCGCTGCCCACGACGACCGCGAGCAAATCCAGACCCGGCGCATCCAACGCTTCGGAGCCGAATTCGACGGCCTCGCCGGCGGCCGTGTAGCCGCGCACGCGCAACACGTTGTGCAAGGTCAGGCCGTATTTCAGACAATGCACGCCGCCGGCATTTTCCGCAACGTTGCCGCCGATCGTGCACGCAATTTGACTACTCGGGTCCGGCGCATAATAGAGCCCGAAGCGCGCCGCGGCTTCGCTGATCGCCAGATTGCGCACACCGCATTGCACCGTCGCGGTTGCGGCGAGCGCATCGATTTTCAGGATTTTGTTGAACTTCGCGAGCGACAAGCTCACGCCGAAGCGATGCGGCAAGGCTCCGCCGGAGAGTCCCGTTCCGGCGCCGCGCGCCACGATCGGCACCCCGAGCGCATGACAGATTTCGAGCAGCGCCACCAACTGCGCGTCCGTTTCGGGCAATGCGACGACCAGCGGCACCTCGCGATAGGCGGTCAAGCCGTCGCATTCGTACGGCACGGTATCCTCGTGCCGAGATAGGATCGCCCGGCTGGGTAGCACGCGGGCGAGCGCCTCGACCACTTCGGCCTGTCGCCGCGCCCGCTGTAGCCGCTCTTCGGGCAACGGGTTTTGTGGAGTCGCGTTCATGGCCCCGACACTTTAATGCTTGTCGCGCGGTATTTGCTACTCTAAGCCGATGAGGAGCACTGCCGAGAACACGACGATGCGGCGCGCGGCGCCCGTGCTGCTGCGTAGCCTGTTCGACGCCGCGATCGCTGCGGCGCAGCCGGCGCGCTGCGTTCCGCCGCATTTGCCCGCGCCACCGCGCGGTCGATTCATCGTCATCGGCGCCGGCAAGGCCTCGGCGGCGATGGCACGCGCCGTCGAAGACCACTGGTCGGGTCCGCTGTCGGGCTTGGTCGTGACGCGCCATGGCTACGCCGTGCCATGCCGGCACATCGAGATCGTGACCGCGGCGCACCCCGTTCCGGACATGGCTGGCCTGGGCGCGGCCGAACGCATGCTCGAACTCGTACAAGGCTTGAGCGCCGATGACCTCGTGCTGTGCGTGTTCTCCGGCGGCGGCTCCGCGCTGCTGCCGCTGCCGGCGGCGGGCCTCACGCTCGCCGATAAACAGCACTTGAGCCGCGCGCTGCTGAACTGCGGCGCCACGATCAGCGAAATGAATTGCGTGCGACGGCACCTATCCGGCATCAAGGGTGGGCGGCTCGCGGCAGCCTGCCACCCGGCGCGCGTGGTCTCGCTGCTGATCTCGGATGTGCCGGGGGACCGTCCGACGGATATTGCATCCGGACCCACGGTCGCCGATGCTTCGAGCTGCGCCGACGCCCTCGCGATCTTACGGCGCTATCGCATCGAGGCGCCGCCGCATGTGCAAGCGCTGCTCGAGAGCGGACGTGGCGAATCGGTGAAACCCGGCGATGCGCGACTCGCGGGCGCCGAGGCGCAGCTCATCGCGACTCCGCAAATGGCGCTCGAGGCCGCTGCCGCGGTTGCGCGGGCGGCCGGACTCGACGCGCATCTATTGAGCGACTCGATCGAAGGCGAAGCTCGCGACGTCGGCACGGTCATGGCCGGCATCGCACGGCAGATCGCCGATCGGAATCAACCGCTGCGCGCGCCCTGCGTATTGCTATCCGGCGGCGAAACCACGGTTACCGTGCGTGGCTCCGGCCGCGGCGGCCGCAATGTCGAATTCCTGTTGTCGCTCGCTCTCGCACTCGCAGGCCATCCGCGCATACACGCGCTCGCCGGCGATACCGACGGCGTCGACGGACAACAAGAGATCGCCGGCGCCGTCGCGATGCCCGATTCGCTCGCCCGGGCGTGGTCGCTGGGATTGCAACCACGGGAAATGCTCGATAATAACGACGGCCACGGATTTTTCGGCGCGCTCGGCGACTCCGTGATCACCGGACCCACCTACACCAACGTCAACGATTTTCGGGCGATCCTCATCGAGTGATCGGCGCGGCGGCGTCGCGCCATTTGATCGAGCAGCCGATGCAAGCATGTTGCTGTGGGGGACCGTGGCCGGTCGCGGCGACCAGTCGCATGGCCTCATACAGATCGCGCGGCGTTCCCTCGGGCGCGCCTTCCTTGCGCGAGGCGTCGAGCCGGCCGCGGTAACGCAGGCGCAGCCCCGCATCGAAGCCGAAGAAGTCCGGCGTACAGACCGCGCCATAGGCGCGCGCGACGGACTGGGAGGCGTCATAGAGGTAAGGGAACGAGAGGCGCGGAGCGAGTTCGACCATGCGCTCGAATCGGTCTTCCGGGTAGGCGTCTCCGTCGTTCGAATTGATCGCAACCACCGAAACGCCGATCGCCGCGAGCTCGCGCGCCTCGCGCACGAGGCGCGGCAGAATGGCTTTGACGTAGGGACAGTGATTACAGATGAACGCGACCACCGTGCCATGCTCGCCCGCGAGATCTCGCAGCCGGTGCTTGCCGCCGTCGGTACCCAGCAATTCGAAATCCGGCGCCGGAAAGCCAATTTCTGCCACGGGTGCTTCGGCTGCCATGGTTGATGCGTGCTCAGGCGGTTCGTGGTTCGCGCAGAATGAGCGCGGGCAAATCGGCGATGCTCTCGATCAATTGATCGCAGGGCAGCGTGCGCGGATCCATGCCCTCGTTATATCCATACGGCACGCAGACGATCGCCACGCCGGCGCCGCGCGCGGCCTGAACATCATTGATCGAGTCTCCGACCATCAAGGTCTGCGCGGGCGCGACCTTCAGCGACTCGCAGGCGAACAGCACCGGCATCGGATCGGGTTTGCGGCGCGCGCAACTGTCCCCGCCCACGACCACGTCGACCCAGTCATTGAAGCCGAGGCGCTTGGCGAGCGAGATCGCAAAACGCTGCTGTTTGTTCGTGACGATCCCGGTGCGCAGTCCGGCCTCGTGCACGCGGCGCAAGCCCTCGGTCGCGCCCGCAAACGGCTGCGCCGCGCATTCGTCGTTTTCTTGGAGCGCGCCGTAGTGGTAAAAGAAGCGCTCAACGATCGCCGCATGCGTCGCCGCGTCGAGATGCCGCTGCTGCAAATGCGCGGCGCGCTGAACCAGCATGGGTCCGCCGCGTCCGATCATCGAGCGCGTATCGCTCGCCGCAACGGGTTGCCACCCGTATTCCGCGATCGCGCGATTAAGTGCGAGCGAAATATCCCCCGCGGTATCGAGCAAGGTGCCGTCGAGATCGAACAACACGGACGCGATCGGCGCGCCGCGCCAACTGGCGGGACTCAGCTCTAGGGCGGCCGATGGCTCGTTCACGGACTTAGGATCTGCGGGGACGAAGGACATCGATCCATTATGCCGGATTTTCTGCTACCGCCGCCAAAAAGCCGGACGGCCCCGCGGGGCTGCCCGCGTTTTCGGGCCGCGCGTACAGTGCATCGGGCCGGTGATTGAGTAAGTCTTGTTTTACGACGACGAATTATAGCTCAATCACCGGAGCGCCCGATGCCGACACAGTGTAACGCGGAACAGCTGTAATTTTCATGTGTAGAACGACGCCGGGTAGTGGCGGCCTTTGACGGCGGGACGGTCAGTTCGGATACGGGGGCGTTGCTGCTCGGCCGGACCGACGAGGCGATCGGATTGATCGTGAGTTGGTGCGAGCAAAACGCTGTGGATTATGTGTTTGGGCTCGCCCGCAACAGCCGCCTGGTGCGCTCGATCGGCGCAGTGGTCACGGTCAGCGTACGACGCGTGAAACTCGCGATGAGCGAGGCGTGTGCAAACTAGCGCGAGTTCATCGCTGCCCTGCACAACTTAGACGCCGCGGCGCGATAAGCTTCTGACGGGATTCGAGACCGGGGCTCGCCGCGCGGAAATTGGACTCGTTCGCTTTTATCTGCGGGCGCATGAGCCGCCAGAATGTCGTGGACCCGGGCAATCCGTCCGGCGTCCGCAATTTTGCAATTGAATTAATCAGTTAGCGTACCGCGGCGTATATGGCCGGATTCACCTATTTTTGCATGTTGCGCGGCAACGACCATGAGTCCGCGTCGAATATGTAAAGCCCGATTTTTCATAGGCGAATGCCCTGATTTCGATCAGCGAACAGAGCGCCTAAGGTCTGCACGACGAGAGGGGCAGCAATGCGAGATTGAAGCGCTGGTGAAACATTCAAGGAGAGAAAAAATGAATCGCTTAAGTCTAGGCATTATTGTTGGGATTTTACTGCTTCTGCCGGCCGCGCTGCCCGCGCAAGTCGCGGGGTCGTCGGTGATCGGCGTGGCTGCGGCAGAACTGCGCGACGTAACGCTCGGTTGGAGCGCCAAGCAGCAGGTTCTCGGCAAGGCCGTATACAACGACAAGAATGAGCGCATCGGACGCATTGACGACATCATCATCGCTCCCGACAAGTCGGTCTCTTACGCCATCGTCGGGGTCGGCGGTTTTCTTGGCGTCGATCGTCACGATGTCGCCATTCCGGTCTCGCAGCTAAAGCTGAAAGCCGGAAAGTTCGTGCTGCCGGGCGCAAGCAAGGAGGCCTTGGAGGCGGCGCCCAAGTTCGAATATGCGCCGCCAAGCAAGTAAACAAACGACGCTGACTCGGATCACAGCACATCGATGATCAGGGTCTTGAGCGTATCTGATCCAATGGAGGTAACGATCATGTCAGAAAACAAATCAATCGCCGCGTCAATCGCGGCTGGGCTCGACGAAATCCATGATTCCTGGGGCTGGTTCATGGCATTCGGCATCGGGCTCATCATCATGGGCGGCATCTGCATCGCCGGCGAGGTCACGGCGACGCTCGCGACCGTGCTGACGTTCGGCTGGCTGCTGCTGTTCGGCGGCGTGCTCGCGCTGATTCAGGCGTTTCGCATGCGCAGTTGGAGTGGCTTCTTTCTCTGCCTTCTGAGTGCGTTGCTGCGCGGCTTTACGGGATACTTGCTGATCCGGTACCCGCTCGCAGGGGAAGTGAGCTTGACGCTGATCCTCGCTTCGTTCTTCGTCGTCGGCGGCATGTTCCGCGCGATTGGCGCCGTCGCGTTGCAGTTCCCGAGATGGGGCTGGGCGATGTGCTCCGGGATCGTCTCCGTGGGCCTCGGCATCATGTTACTCACGCAGTTGCCGGTATCGAGCCTCTGGTTTATCGGTCTGGCCATCGGTATCGATTTCATTTTCGATGGCGTGTCGTTCGTCGCCCTCGCCAATGGATTGCGCCACTTTCCGAGCGGCCGATCCTTCGCGAGCGCATGAACCGGGTCACTCTGCACTTCGTAGGAGAAATCGACATGAACAAGATATTAGCAATCGTATTTAATGATGAAAAATCCGCCTACGAGGGCGTGCGGTCATTGTCTGCGCTCGATCGCGAAGGCAGCATCGAGGTAACTTCGCTGGCGGTACTCAAGAAGAATGCCGACGGCACCGTGTCGAAGGAGCGCGTGGATGATGTGTTCCCGGTTGGAATCGTCGCGGGGACGACGCTCGGGAGTATGATTGGGATCCTGGGAGGTCCCGCCGGTTTGGCGATCGGCATGGGTACGGGTGCACTCCTCGGTTTCGTCCGCGATCTTTACGCCGCCGACTTCGACGCCGACTTCTTGTCCGAGGTCTCGGCGACGCTGATTCCAGGCAAGCATGCCGTCGTTGCGGAGGTGAATGAGGAATGGGTCACGCCCGTGGATACGTGCATGGAGGCCCTAGGCGGCGTTGTGTTCCGCATGGTCAGGAGTGAGGCTGAGAATGTACGCAGCGCGCGCAAGGCGGCCGCCCATCGCGCCGAACTCGACCAGCTCAAAGCGGAGCATGCCAAGGTACGCAGCGACCTGAAGGCAAAAGTGCAGGCGCAGATTGATCGGCTGCGCGCGCGCATCGAGAACACGCTGGAGAAAGATCGGCTGGAATCGAAGCGGGCCGAAGCCGAGATGCAGGCCAAGGTCAAGGCGCTGCAGGCGAAGGCGGACAAAGAGCAGGGTGACGCCAAGGCGGCCATTGAGGCGCGGATCGCCGGCCTTCGTAACGACTTTCAGCATCGACAACAGGCCTGATTAGCGCGATCGAGACTTGCCGCCGGAGCGTTCGAATGGACGTTTCGGCGGCATTTTTGCGGCGTGACTATCGGATTTGGCCATCCAACCGCTGCCGGAACTGCTGAAGTCTCGGCAGTCCTCAGAGGACGGCCTGAGCGCCAGCGATGCGGCGAAATCGAAGCGCCTGCTGGTCGATTTCATCGGGCGCTTTCGCAATCCCTTGGTGCTAGCCGGGCGTGCATCGCTAGGCATGCGTTATTGCGGGTAGCGTAGGCGTAGTGGCTGAAACCGGCGCCAATAGGACATTCGAATACAATGAGACTTTGTCGGAGACTCATGGAAATGTCGTATCGGTTCGAACACGCGTTGACGCGCCTGCCGGGTGCGAATTTCGCGCAAGGATTGACGAATGCGCAGTTGGGGCCCCCGGATCCCGCTGCGGCGCTAGTCCAGCATGCGGCGTATTGCGCGGCGCTGCGTCGCTGCGGGCTCGAGGTGCATACGCTGCCTGCGGACCTCATGCATCCCGACAGCACCTTCGTCGAGGACACCGCGGTGCTCGCCCAAGCGGCGACGATCATTACGCGACCCGGCGCGGCGCCCCGCCAGGGGGAAGTGAGCGCGGTCTTGCAAGCGCTGCGCGACCTGGATCGCGAGGCTGAGTGTATAACGGCGCCCGGCACCGTCGATGGCGGCGATATTTGTCAGGCCGATGGTCACTTCTTCATCGGCTTGTCCGCGCGGACCAACGATGCGGGCGCGCTGCAGCTGGGCAAGTTGCTGCGCGCGCACGGATACACGACCTCTACCGTGGATATTCGTGACAATCGCGGCTTATTGCATCTGAAATCCGCTATCGCCTATCTTGGCGACGGCCGTCTCGTGCTTGCGCCGGAACTGGCGCCGGTCGAGGAATTTCGCGCCTACGAACTCGTGCGCGTCGAGCCCGTCGAATCGTATGCGGCAAACTGCGTGCGTATCAACGAACACGTCTTGGTTGCCGAAGGCTATCCGCGATTGGCGGCCACATTGCGCAACTTAGGATATGCCGTCATCACGCTGCCGATATCGGAGTTTCGGAAGATGGACGGCGGCCTGAGCTGTTTGTCCTTGCGTTTCTAGAAGACGACGGCGTCATTTAGCGCGGCTAGTCTCGCCCGGCCATTTCCAGCCGCGGATTTCGGGCATGTCCTGGCCCATTTCTTCGATGTAGCGTTTGTGTTCGACGAGCTTGTCGCGCAGCTGCTGCTCGAGATAAACGCCGGGACTGCCGATCTGCGGCACGCGGTCGATGACGTCCATGACCAGATGAAACCGGTCGAGTTCATTGAGCACCGTCATGTCGAACGCCGTCGTGATCGTCCCCTCCTCCTTGTAGCCGCGCACATGCAGGTTGTGATGATTGTTGCGCCGATAGGTCAGCCGATGAATGAGCCACGGGTAGCCGTGAAAGGCGAAGATCACGGGCTTGTCCGTCGTGAACAGCGAATCGAAATCCCGATCGCTGAGGCCGTGCGGATGTTCCGAGGTCGGCTGCAGTTTCATCAAATCGACGACGTTGACGACGCGCACTTTGAGGTCGGGCAAGCGCTCGCGCAGTATCGTCACGGCGGCCAGCGTTTCGAGCGTCGGTACATCGCCGGCACAGGCCATGACGACGTCGGGTTGCGACTGTTGGTCGTTGCTGGCCCATTGCCATATGCCGATACCGGCCGTGCAATGCGAGATGGCCTGATCCATCGTCAGCCACTGCGGCGCGGGATGCTTGCCGGCCACCACGACATTGACGTAATGGCGGCTGCGCAGGCAATGGTCCATGACCGAGAGCAGGCAATTCGCGTCGGGCGGCAGATAGATGCGCACGATTTCGGATTTCTTGTTGACCACGTGATCGATGAAGCCCGGGTCCTGATGCGTGAATCCGTTGTGATCCTGACGCCACACGTGCGAGGACAGCAAGTAATTCAGCGACGCGATTTTGCGCCGCCAAGGCAAATGGGCCGTGACCTTGAGCCATTTCGCGTGTTGGTTGAACATCGAATCGATGATGTGGATGAATGCTTCATAACAATTGAACAGGCCATGCCGGCCCGTCAGCAGATAGCCCTCGAGCCAGCCTTCGCATTGGTGCTCGCTGAGCATTTCCATGACCCGCCCATCGCGCGCTAGAAATTCGTCGTTCGCGCATCGAGGCGCCTCCCATTGCCGATTCGTGACCTCGAAAACGGCCTCGAGTCCGTTCGAAAGCGTCTCGTCCGGCCCGAAGATCCTGAAGTTGCGCTGATCGTCGTTGAGTTTGACGACATCACGCAGAAACCGGCCAAGCACGTGCGTGTCGCCGATACCGAGGACGCCGGGCGTGGGCACGTCCACGGCATAATCCGCGTAATTCGGCATGCGCAAATCACGCAGCAGGATGCCGCCATTCGCATTGGGATTGGCACCCATGCGCCGCTCAGCGGTCGGTGCGAGTGCCGCCAGTTCCGGCATCAGGCAACCTTGCGCGTCGAACAGCTCCTCGGGCCGATAGCTCCGGAGCCACTCTTCGAGCTGGAGCAGATGCGCGGGATTCGTGGCCGGGTCGGTCAGGGGGACTTGATGCGACCGAAAGCTGCCTTCGCATGGCCGCCCGTCGATGAACTTGGGGCCGGTCCAACCCTTCGGCGAGTCGAGCACGATCATCGGCCAGCGGGGCCGCGTCTGGTCGCCGTGCCGGCGCGCGGCATGCTGCGCTTCGTGGATTTGTTCGATGACCCGGTCGAGCGTCGTCGCCATCGCCTCATGCATGAGCGCGGGTTCGGAACCCGCGACGAAGTGAGGCGTCCAGCCGTAGCCGCGCAATAATTGATCGAGTTCTTCGCGCGAAATGCGCGCGAGCACAGTGGGATTGGCGATCTTATAGCCATTGAGATGCAGGATCGGCAGCACCGCACCGTCGGTTGCGGGGTTGAGGAACTTGTTCGAGTGCCAGGCCGTCGCGAGCGGCCCGGTCTCGGCTTCGCCGTCGCCGATCACGCAAGCGACGAGCAACGACGGATTGTCGAACACGGCGCCGAACGCATGACTCAGCGAGTAGCCGAGTTCGCCGCCCTCGTGGATTGAGCCGGGACACTCCGCCGAGGCATGACTCGGAATTCCGCCCGGGAACGAGAACTGCTTGAACAGCCGCCTCATGCCGGCGGTGTCGCGGCTGATGTTGGGATAGACCTCGCTGTAGGTACCTTCGAGGTAGGTGCCGGCGACGACGGCTGGCCCGCCGTGGCCCGGACCCGACATGTAAATCATATCGAGTTCGTAATTCTTGATGACGCGATTCAGGTGCGTATAGATGAAATTCTGTCCGGGCGTCGTGCCCCAATGGCCGAGCAGCATGTGCTTGATGTGTCCAACCTGCAGCGGCTCGCGCAGCAGCGGGTTGTCCTGCAGATAGATTTGTCCCACCGACAAATAGTTTGCGGCCCGCCAATATGCGTCCAGCTCGCGCAGCTGCTGTGCGTCGAGCGTCGGTGCGTCGGAATTTTCAGGCATGATTTCTCTCCGTTGCGGTATTCAGCCCGAGCGTTTGCAGCGTCTGTTCGCCGATCATCAGCTCCTCATCGGTGCGAACGACCCGAACGGCGACCCGGCTCGAGTCCGCGGATATCAAGGGCGCATTCGCGGCATTGCGCGCCTCGTTGAGCTCCAATCCCAGAAATTCCAGGCCGGCGCAAATGCGCGCGCGTATGGCCGGTGCGTTTTCGCCGATGCCGCCCGCAAAGACCAGCGTGTCCAAGCCGCCGAGCGCCGCACTGAATGCCCCGACCCATTTTTTCGCCTGATAACAAAACAGCGCCAAGGCCTCCGCGGCCCTCGGATCCAGGGCTTCATGCGCCAGCAGATCGCGCACATCGGAACTGGTCTCGGAAACGCCGAGTAGACCCGCCTCGTGATTGACCATGGTTTGAAATTGCCGTGCACTCATCGCCTCGGTACGGGAAAAATAGTACGCGAGGCCCGGATCCAAATCGCCCGATCGCGTACTCATGACCAAGCCCGCGGTCGGCGTGAACGCCATGCTGGTATCGACGCTTTTGCCGTCCCGCACGGCCGCCATGCTCGCGCCGTTACCGAGATGTGCGAGTATCACGCGCCCGCGCGTCGCGGAGCGCTCGCCGAGGCGCGCCAATTCCCTGAGCAGGTAGGCATACGAGAGGCCGTGAAACCCGTACCGCTGCACACCCTGCGCGTCGTATTTGCGCGGGATCGGCAGCATTTTCGCGACGCGCGGCATAGTTTGATGAAATGCCGTATCGAAGCAGGCGACTTGCGGCAGCTTGGGGTTGCGCTTCTGGATTGCCTCGATGAGCTTGATCTCGCTCGGAAGATGCTCCGGATCGTAGGGCTGGATGCGCCGTAGTTCGTCCACTAGCAGCGGTGTAATGCGCTCCGGCGCCATGTGCGCCATGCCGTTGACGATCCGGTGGCCGACGGCCTGCACCGCGCCGAATGCCGGCTGCGCCTCCAACCAATCCATCAGTACCTGCATCGCTGCGCGATGATCGGCCAGCGCGACCTCGCGACGTGTCGGAGCGCCTGCGGATCCGTCGCTGCAGGTGAAGTTCGCGCCCGGCAGACCGATGCGCTCGATCTTGCCGTGCATGCGCTGAAGGATTGCGAGCCCGGGCCGGTAGAGCGCAAACCGAATACTCGAGGAGCCGCCGTTGATCGTCAGGACAGTGGGCATCGATGAAGTTTGACACAGTGACGCGGTTTGTTTGGTGACAGATGCATGTCCGCGGCATTGGGACAAACACTTGCAGGCGCGCCGGTTCCTCGGGATCATAGGCCCCCGGATGTGCCGCGGTTTACAATGCCAAAAGTTTGCGCCCGAACGCGCCATGCACTTCAGGAGTTCTCGATGTCTCATTACCATGCCGTGGTTTGGATCGACCATCAAAAGGCCTCGGCCTGGCAAGTGACCGTAACCGAGCAGCAGCACACCGTGGTGCATGCGCACCGCCACCAAGCCTATACGGATGGAGGCAAGCACAGCGGGGCTCACCGCGAGGTCGCCCTCCATCAGTTCTTCGACGAGGTCGCCAAAGCGCTCGCCGGCGCGCGGGAAATCCTCGTTCTAGGGCCCGCGCAGACCAAAAACGAATTCGTCGCCTATCTCCGCGAAAAGCACGCGCCACTCGCAAAACTCGTCGTCGCCGTCGAGACCGCGGACCATCCTAGCGATAAGCAGATCATTGCTTACGCGCGCAAACACTTCCCGGCGCTCGACCGTATGCGCACCTAAATCGTGCTCCGACCGGGCCGCGCAGCCATGTGGCTCCCCGCTCTGACTGGGCCGATGCCTACTGAATCGCCCCCAAAAAGTCCCGCTTGCCGATCTCGACGCCATTATTGCGGAGCAATGCGTACGCGACACTGATGTGAAAGTAAAAATTCGGCAGTACGAAGTGCGTCAAATAATCGAGACCGGTGAAGGTCAAGGTGTTGGTGGGGAACTGCAGCACGATCTGGCGGCTTTCGGCGCCGGCCATCGCCTCCGGAGTCGCGCTTTTGACGAACTCGAGCGTCTTCTGAATGCGTGCGCTCAAGTCCGCGAAGCTCGCTTCGTTGTCTTCATGCTTCGGGTTCTCGAGTTTC
>Ga0209415_10010881_pt1 | contig 15399 bp, 11 predicted proteins | sample PeaSoiSIISIP2007_FD_187696 | JGI IMG/M metagenome (GOLD analysis project Ga0209415, IMG submission 187696) | Peat soil microbial communities from Weissenstadt, Germany - SII-SIP-2007 (SPAdes) (version 2) | ecosystem: Environmental > Terrestrial > Soil > Wetlands > Peat | place: Germany... | reverse complement strand
ACCCAGCAGTACTATCCGCTCCTGCACAGCGCCTTTTGGCTGGAGCACAGGCTGTGGGCGGATTCGGCGCTCGGATATCATTTGGCCAACGTCGTGCTTCACGCGGCCGCGGCATTCCTCCTATACCGCCTCTTGCGCCGCCTTGCGGTGCCTGGGGCGCTCCTTGGCGCATCGGCATTCGCGCTCCACCCGGTCTGCGCGGAGTCCGTCGCGTGGATTTCCGAACAGAAGAACACGCTTTCGGCGGTGTTCAGCCTGGCGGCCGCGCTGGCCTATCTTCGGTTCGACCGGGAGCGCCTAGCCCGGTGGTACGCCCTCGGCATCGCCCTGTTCGGCATGGCGCTGGCGACCAAGAGCGTCGCAGCGACCCTTCCGGCCGCCCTCCTTGTCGTCCTCTGGTGGAAGAGGGGAAGGCTGTCCTGGAAAGCCGACGTGCTGCCCCTTTCACCGTGGCTGTGCGCCGGCGCGGCCGCCGGGGTCGTGACGGCCTGGGTGGAGAGGACGTACATCGGCGCCAGCGGCGCCGCCTTCAAGCTGGGCATGGCGGACCGCTTCCTCGTGGCCGGCCGGGCCCTGTGGTTTTACCTGGGAAAGATCCTCTGGCCGGCCAACCTCGTCTTCATTTATCCGCACTGGACCGTGGATGCCCGCGCGGGCTGGCAGTACCTGTTTCCGGCCTCGGCCGCCGCCGCGTTGGCGGTGCTGTATGCCTTCCGCGGCCGCATGCGCGGCCCGCTGGCGGCCGCGCTGCTCTTTGCCGGGACGCTCTTCCCCGCCTTGGGGTTCATCAACGTCTATCCCTTCGTCTACTCCTATGTCGCCGACCATTTCCAGTACCTGGCGGCCGCCATCGGCATTTCGGCTGCGGCCGCGGCGCTCGCCGCCGGCGCGGCTCGCCTTCCGCGGAGCGGTCGTCTCGCCGCCTCTGCCGCGGCCGTGTGCCTGCTGGCCGGCCTGGGGTGGCTCACGGCGCGGCAATGCGCGATGTATGCCGACGCCGAGACGCTCTGGCGGACGACGATCGCGAGGAATCCGGAGTGCTGGATGGCCTATGAGAATCTTGGCGGAGTCCTGCTGAACGAGGGGCGCGCGGAGCAGGCCGCCGGGCAATTCGAAAAGGCGCTGGAAATAAACCGCAACGACGTCGAGGCGCTCAACGAGCTCGGCGTCGCGATGCTGCGCGAGGGACGGGCTGACCAGGCTGTCTCGCGATTCCGAAGGGCGCTGGAAATCGCGCCCGACAGGGCCGAAACCCACATCAACCTCGGCGTCGCGTTCCTGCAGCAGCATCAGGTCGAGGCGGCCGCCACCCATTTTCAGCGGGCGCTGGAAGTCGAGCCCAGGAACGCCTTGGCCCGTGAGAACCTGGCCATGGCCTTCCTGCAGGAGGGAAGGGGCGACGAGGCGATCGCCCAACTCCAAGTCGCCGCAGAGATCCATCCCGGCGACGCCAAGGCCCGCAGCAGCCTCGGGTCCGCCCTGATGAAGGAGGGCCGGGTGGATCAGGCCGTTGTTCAGTTTGAACGGGCCGTTGAAATCGACGACGACCAGGCGGAGGCCCATTTCAACCTTGCCAATGCCCTCTTGAAGGCGGGAAGGGTCGGTGAGGCGGTCGCCCATTTCAAGAGGGCGGTGGAGATCAGGCCGGACTACGCCGAGGCCCACAACAACCTCGCCAATGCGCTGCTGAAGAAAGGGGCGGTCGCCGAGGCCATCGCCCATTTCAAGAGGGCCCTGGAACTTGCCGGCGGACGCGCCGAGGCTCATTTCAACCTCGCCAACGCGCTCCTGCAGGATGGACGGGTTGACGACGCGGTCGCCCAGTTCAGGAGGGCGGTGGAGATCAAGCCGGACTTTGCCGAGGCCCACAACAATCTCGCCGGCATCCTGATGCAGGAGGGGCGGCTGGAGGAAGCCGCCGTCCACTTTCAAAGGGCCCTGGAACTGGAGCCCAACAACGCGCAGGTCCACAACGACCTGGGCGCCGTCCTCATGGAGCAGGGGAGGACCGACGAGGCCGTCGCCCACTATCAAAGGGCATTGGAGATCAAGCCGGACTTTGCCTCCGCACTCATCAACCTCGGCAACTTTTCATTGAAACACGGACGCCCGGCCCGGGCCGTCGACGAGTACAGGAAGGCATTGGATATCGAGCCCGACAACGCCCGGGTTCACAACAACCTCGGCATAGCCCTCATCGAGGACGGACGGGCGGACGAGGCCGCGGCCCAATTCAGATTGGCGCTCAGAATAGATCCAGGCTACTCGGAGGCGCGCAGAAACCTTGGCATCGTCCTTCGCCAGGAGGGAAAGACGGACGGGGACCATGGGGCACCCGAGGAAGCCGCGCGACCCAGGTGACGCCGCCGGAACGGAGTGCTGCGGGCACGGGGCGCCCGGGGGGCCTGCCTTGAAGGCCCTGAGGCGCAACCGGCTTGACGGGTTCCCCGTCCCGGGCGCCGCGGCTCAAATGGCTTGCGCGGTGCCCTGGGCGGGTATGGCCTACGGGCTGGGCTACATGAGAGCGGCCATGCAATCGCTGGGCATCGGATGAGCACCCCCGTCTTCCCCGAGGCGTTTTCGCTTAAGGGCGAGGTTGCCGTCATCACCGGCGGCGGAACCGGAATCGGCCTGGCAATAGCCCGGGCCATGCACGGGGCCGGCGCGCGCGTGATTCTCGTCGGGCGCCGCGAGCACGAACTGGCCGCGGCGACAAGGGCCCTCGGTGCCGGCTCAAGCTACATTGTGCACGACGTCACCGAGCTGGACGCGGCTCCGGCGCTCGTCCAGCGCGTGGCCGCGGACGTGGGCCCGCTCACCTGCCTCGTGAACAACGCGGGCATCCATCTCAAGAAGGCGGCCGTCGACACGACTCCCGCGGAGTTTGAGTCCGTCCTTAGGACGCACGTCCTTGGAGCGCACGCCCTCACGTCGGCCGCCGCCAAAGGCATGATTCAGCGCAAGGCCGGCAGCATTCTGTTCACCGCCTCGATGGCGTCGCTCTTCGGCATCCCGCTCCTGATCGCCTATGCGGCTGCCAAGTCGGCGTACGTGGGGATGGTAAGGACCTATGCCACGGAATTGTCACCGCACGGGGTTCGGGTGAACGCGGTCGCGCCGGGATGGATTGAGACGGAACTGTCGCGCAAGGCGCTGGCCGGCGACCCGGCCCGCCGGGACAGGATTCTCACGCGCACCCCGATGGGGAGGCTCGGCGTCCCCTCCGACATCGGTTGGGCGGCCGTGTACCTTTCGTCGCCCGCGGCCCAGTTTGTCACCGGTGTCATTCTCCCGGTCGACGGCGGCATCAGCGTGGGCTTCTAGGCCGGCACATCGCGGAGGGCGTTCCCGGTTCGCAACGCAGTCAGATGGATTCGCAGGAATCGAGCAGGCGCGCGGGGCCGATCGCCCCGGCCGGAATCGATCCCCCGTGGCACCCGGGCCGGGGGAAAATGATTGGTGCCGGGGCGCGGCATTTTCCCGGCGCTCAATGATTGATCCCCGCGCCCCCGGTCCCTAGACTCGCCGAACCATCCCCCCGTGTCCGCGAAGCATATTAGACGCATCGGCATCCTCACAGCCGGCGGCGACAGCCCCGGGCTAAACGCCGCCATTCGCGCCGTCGGCAAGGCGGCGATTGGGATGCGTGGCTGGGAAATCATAGGGTTTCGCGACGGCTTTCTCGGCCTCGCCCAAAACGACTATCTTCTCTTCGGCAAGAGGGACCTCAGCGGCATCCTCACGGTCGGGGGCACGATCCTGGGCACCAGCAGGGACAAGGTCCACCGCATGATGATCGGCGGCCGTGAGCGCGACATGACCAAGGCGATCGTGAGCAATTACAGGAAGCATCGCCTCGATGCATTGGTCTGCATAGGCGGCGGCGGCACGCAGAAAAATGCGCTGCGCCTGGCAGGGCACGGGCTCAGGATTGTCACCCTGCCCAAGACCATCGACAACGATGTTCCCCTTACGGATGCGACAATCGGCTTTGACACGGCGCTCGGGATTGCCACCGAGGCCATCGACCGCCTGCACAGCACGGCGCACAGCCACCACCGCATCATCATCGCCGAGATCATGGGGCACAAGGCCGGCTGGCTGACGCTCGGCGCGGGCCTCGCGGGAGGCGCCGACGTCATCCTGATCCCGGAAATCCCCTACGATCTCGAGAAGATCGCTGCCGCGATACGCAGGCGGTCGAAGCTCGACACGAAGTTCAGCATCGTGGCAGTGGCGGAGGGTGCCAAGACGCAGGAGGACGCCGCCTCGTTCACATCCGCCGAGCGGCGCAGGGCTAAGGCCCGCACGCTCGAGGAAAAGGACTTTGCAAAGCTGCGGCTCTCCGAGCTCGAATCCGAGCATGCCGGCAACACCCTGCGCCTCGCCAAGCAGCTGGAGGGGCTCACCGGCCTTGAGGCCCGCGTGACCATACTTGGCTACGTACAGCGCGGCGGCACGCCGTCCTACAACGACCGCCTGCTCGCGACGCGCCTCGGCACCGCCTGCGTCGACCTGCTCGCGGAGGGCGCGCACGGGATCATGGTCGCTGCGGTCGGCCACGGCGTGCGTCCCGTGCCGATCGCGTCCGTGGCTGGCAAGCTGAAGCTCGTTCCCGAGGACAATCCGTGGATCTTTGCGGCGCGCTCGGTGGGCACGTGCCTGGGCGATTGAGGCGCCGCAGAAGCGGCGCAGGCCGGCGAGGATGGCCCATGGCGCGGCCATGTTTTGTTTGCATTGTCCCCTGGCGTCTCGCTCCATGGAACATGGTGCCCGGTCCCGCCCATCGCCGCCTTGACCCGAAGCGGCGCCGAGTCGCAATTGGATCCCGAACAGCCGCGCCGGCCGCCCGTCCTCGCGCCACGCCATGACCCATCCCGTTGAGCAATTCACCACCTGGCTCGATGAGGCCGCCCGCAGCGGCGAGCCCGAGCCGACGGCGATGGCGCTCGCCACCACCGACGCCCAGGGAAACCCCTCGGTGCGCATGGTGCTTCTCAAGCACGCCGATTCCCGGGGCTTCGTCTTCTACACGAACCTGGAAAGCCCCAAGGCCGCCGACCTCGCGGCCAACCCGAAGGCGGCCCTGTGCTTCTACTGGAACCGGACCGGCCGCCAGGTGCGGATCAGCGGCCGGACCGAACGCGTGTCCGACGCCGAGGCCGACGCCTACTTCGCGACCCGGCCGCGCCTGAGCCAGCTGGGCGCGTGGGCGTCGAAGCAGTCGCGGCCCATGAAGGGCTACTACGACCTCGAGCAGGCGTGCGCGGCCTTCGCGCTGCGCTACCCCTTCGGCGCGGTGCCAAGGCCGCCATTCTGGTCAGGATACCGCGTCGTGCCCGACCGAATCGAATTCTGGCTGCAAAAGCCCTTCCGCCGGCATGAGCGCATCATTCACGTGAGGGAGGATGGCGGGTGGAGTGAGCAGTGGCTGTATCCGTGAGCGGCCTGGGGAGCGCCGGACCGGAACCCGGGATTGGAGCGGCTACAGGCCCGGGGCGGGCAGCTGCTTCGAGGCGTCGTCCAGCACGAACGCCCAGTCGCCCTCCGCCGGTGGCCTGAATTCTCTCGCCCCCTCCGTGGCGAAGCTCCCCGCCGCGGTCGCCTTGCCGGTGCGCGGGTCGAACCACCAGGCGTTGGCCCGGCCCTTCGCGAGCCTTGACAGGTCGACCGTGATGGCGCGCGCGGTGGGCATGTACGCGATCAACGCGCTGCCGTCGGGCGCGGCCGCGGCGGCCAGGTAGTCGAGGCCCCAGTATTCGCCGACTCCGCCGGTGACCACCTTGTGGTCCTTGTCGGGCACCAGATCATACCAGGGGCGCGAGCGGAACAGCCGGCCCCAGTGCATGAGGGCCGTCGATCCGGGCGCGTCCATGGCCGCCTGCCAGCCGGAACTGAATGACCAGAGGGGATAATTGCCCATCACGTGGCCGAACTCGCCGCACAGAACGGCCCAGTAGGCCTGGCGGCGGACCTGCACCTGCGAGGAGTTGTGTTCGCCCTCGTACACAGACTCGATAAGGAAGAGCGGCATCGCCGGCTTGCGCTCGTAGTCCCAGGTCAGGCGGAGGTGGACGATCTCATAGGCGTACGAACTGCCGATCTGGAGCCACGACCCCGGGTACTGCTCGACCGGGGCGGAATCCGAGTGGCAGTGGGCCGTCATCAGGTGGCGCCGGTCGGACTCCCGGATGCCGTACGCGATCATGTCCACGCTCTCGCGGGCCGGGCCGGGGTCGCGGTCGCCTCCCATCACCCAGATGATGTTGTCGAAGCCCCTGTAGCGCTGGCCGAGGAACCGCCCGTAAGCCAGGCATTTTTCCGGGCCGGTCGCCATGACCTCGTCATAGAAGCCCTCGTCCAGTCCCGGATAACCGAGGTACACCGGGGCGAGCAGCACCACGAGGCCGTTCTCGGCGGCCTCGCGAATGACCCAGTCGGCGTGCGCGAAGTATTTCTCGTTCGGCACCGCGAGGTCGGACGGATCGGGGAACGGGGCCTCGCCGTAGGCATTCCGCGGCGCGTTCTTGGCGAACTTGTGCTCGATCAGGTTGACCAGAATCGCGTTGAAGCCCTTGGCATGGCGGTTCTGAAGGTAGGCGATCGCGTCCTCCCTCGTGACATTCGCGATCAGCGACCACGCGGCGTCGCCCTGGAGGAGGAACGGACCATCATGGCGGTCGATCAGGTAACGGTGATTCCCGCTGATCCGGAAAGGCGCATCCGCGTCGGCGGGCTGCGCGCAGACCCAGTTCGCAAGGAGGGCCATGCAGGCCAGCAGCCGCCAGACAAGGCCTGCGGGCCCCGGGGAGCCTTCGATTGCTTCCCTCTGCAACGGGCGTGGGGTTTTCATGGGGGGTTTGATTTCCTGGGGGGGCTGGGCGCCTGTTCGGCCTAAACCGGTGGTACTCGCCGTTGTACCAGAGGCGCGCCCATCGTCAAAGTCTGACAAGGATTCTGACGACAAAGCCGGTGGCACGCCGTCCTCCGGCCGCCGTTTGCCAAAACCAACGCGGCCGGGCTAAAGCAGTTCCTCAACCAGCCCCTGCGCCTGCTCGTTGCTCAGGCCCAATTTGCGCCATGCGAGCGGTCCCTGTCCATCGTGCAGCACGGGCTCGAGGTCTTCGAGCGTCGGCAGTTCGGCGCGCTTCCAAAAAAGGCCGATGGGGATTTCGTCGCCCCATTGATAGCCGCGATCGATCGCCTTGTGGAAATCGGTCGGATCATGACCCTGCTCTTCGAGGATCTTCACCCGTGGATTGAACCACTGGTAGGTGTTGTCCTTGTTGTACGTGACGCAGGGGCTGAACACGTCCACCAGGGCGAAGCCCTTGTGCTGAATGGCGCCCTTGAAGATCTCGACCATGTGCTTTTGCTTCCCGCTGAACGCGCGCGCGACGTAGGTCGCGCCACCGACGATGGCCATGGGAATCGGGTTGATAGGGTTCTCCACGTTGCCGTTCGGCGTGCTCTTGGTCTTCATCCCCTTCACGCTGGTCGGCGAGACTTGGCCCGTGGTCAGGCCATAAATCTGGTTGTCCATGACGATGTAGGTCAGGTCCACGTTGCGGCGCATGGCATGGACGAGGTGGTTGCAGCCGATCCCGTAGCCGTCGCCGTCGCCGCCGGTGCAGATGACCTTCAGCTCGTGGTTGCCGAGCTTGGCGCCCGTGGCCACGGCCAGGGAGCGGCCGTGCAGCGTGTGCATGCCGTAGGTGTTCATGTATCCCGGGAGGTTTGACGAGCACCCGATGCCGCTGACGACCAGGATCTGGTGGGGCTTGAGGCCGAGTTCAAACAGCGCGGTCTGCAATGCGGCGACCACGGAGAAATCGCCGCAGCCCGGGCACCAGTCGGGATGGATGCGGCCCTTGTAGGTCTCCTTGCTCAGGTGGGCGGACGGGGCGCCGGCCGGGGCGGTCGGGGGAGTGGCGGTGGTCGTGCTCATGGGATTTGCTCAGGCGATGACTTCGTGGACGGGGACCGACAGCCGGGTTTCGCCGGCCAACTGTGCCTTGACGGATGCAACGATGTGATGCGGCATGAACGGCTCGCCGTCGTACTTGCGGATGTGGCCGTGCGCCTCGAATCCGGTCTCGCTGCGCAGATAGCGGGCGAACTGGCCGCTATGATTGTTCTCCACGATGATGACCTTGCTGCTGCGCGAGAGGATGCGGCTGATCTCTGCTGCGTGGAACGGAACGATCCACTTGACGTGAAGCTGACTCGCCACGATGCCTTCCTCGCCGGCCAGCTTCTCGACGGCTTCGCGGATGACGCCCTGGGTCGAACCCCATCCGACCAGCGTCACGGCCGCGCTCTCCGGGCCGACGAGCTTCGGCGGCGCAATATCGAGAATGGCGCCCTGCATCTTTCGGGCGCGCTTTTCCACCATCATGCGGCGCTTGTGCGGGTTCGTGAATTCGTCGCTGATAAGCGTGCCGTCCTCGTCGTGCTCATCGGTGGCGGCGACGAAGATGCGGCCGGGCACGCCGGGCACGGCGCGGGGTGAAATGCCGCTCGCGGTGTTCTTGAAGCGCTGATACGCGCCATTGTTGTAGCCGCTGGATGGGTCGACGGTCTCGCCGTTGCCATCCGGCAGGATCAGCTCGCCCCGCTCGATACGCACGTTGAAGTCGAGCTCGGCGGGGTCGACGCTCGCCGTGCCCTCGGAGATCAGCAGGTCGGCCAGCACGAGGCCCGGGCACTGGTATTTGTCGCAGAGGTTGAACAGCTCCGGGATGGTCTTGAACAAGTCGACCTGGTTCGCCGGCGCCACGATGATGCGCGGATAATCTCCCTGGCCGGCGCCGAGCACCTGCCAGAGATCGCCTTGCTCGGTCTTGGTCGGCACGCCCGTGGCCGGTCCGGCGCGCTGCACGTCGACACACACGACCGGCACTTCGATCATGCCCCCCATGCCGATGGCCTCGGTCATGAGAGCGAAGCCGCCGCCGGAAGTCGCGCACATCGCCCGGCAGCCGGTGCTGGCCGCGCCGATCACCATGTTCATCACCCCGATCTCGTCCTCAACCTGGCGGACCATGATCCCGAGTTGGCGGGCGTGGGCGGCCATCCACATCAGCACGCCCGTCGACGGGCTCATGGGATACGCGGCGTAGAACTTCACCCCGGCCGCCGCGCCGCCCAGCGCGGTGGCCTGGTTGCCGGTGACGACTCCCAGCGGCTTCGGCCCGCGCGGCGCCTTCCATGGAAACGCTTTGAAATTCTGGGCCGCGTAGTCATAGCCGGCGCGGGCGATGGCGATATTCTGGGCCACGGCGGCGTCGCCCTTCTTCTTGAACTGGCGGGTGACGACCGCCTCGAGCGGCTCCGCCTCGATGCCGAGCAGCTGCAGCGTGGCGCCGAGTGCGGCCGTGTTGGCGGCGAGCGGGTTACCTTTGGCCAGTTCCTTCATTGGCATCGGGCAGAGCTGCACGCCCGCGGCGGCCTCGCCCGGCTTGATCTTGTCGCGGTCGTAGAGTGCGCAGGCGCCGGCCTTGAGCAGGTGGAGGTGGCGGTCCATCGTGTCCTGGTTCAGCGGTATGAACACGTCGATCTTGTCGCCCATGCTGCGAACCGGGCCGTCGCTGGCGCGAACGGTGAGGAATGTGTGGCCGCCGCGGATGATGGACTGGTAGGCGTTGTAGGCGTTGAGATTCAACCCGCGCCGCGCGAAGATGCGCGCGAGAATATCGCCCGTGGAGGCGATGCCCTGACCGTTCTCACCCCCGATTCCGACCGCAAAATCGACTGTCGCCATGAGCCCTCCAAAGGTTGCGCCGGCTCGAAGCTGGCCAGTATGACGACGGGCTGCTTCAAGCCGACTGTTTCGAATCCCTATTTCAGCCCGACATACGACCCGCGGCGATACCGGACTTCAAGCCATATCTGGCGGTTTCCTGTCGAGCGCCGTCGGACGGCGCGTTCCGGCAAACAAGATGGCGGGCCGGCGCGGCGCCCTTCCTGGCGAAGGCCCTTCCGTCGCCGCCCGGCGTGCTCGCGCCCCCCCCTCAAAACGGAGTGACGAACGGGGATGCCATGGTGAGGAAGTCGGTAGCAATCAATGCTGCGGGAAAGCGCGCGTGCCCCTTGCTGGCCCTCGCGCGGATGGAGACGACAGGCCGGTTTGGAGCATCGGTAACGACGTTATTTGCCGACGGGTTTCTCCGGCCCCCCAGTCCAGTAAAGGCCGAGATACCACACGGTGTGCCGCTCTCCGGATATGGAGCGTCCTGCCGAAAAGAGCAGGTTGAGGTTGTCCGTGAACTTGAGGTAGCCGCCGGCGTTCGCGATGGTCGAACCGCGCCCGACTGGCGTCTCGGCCCCCTGCTCGAAGATTTCCGCGCCAAGCGTCAGATGCTGGCCGATGTCGCGCTGGACGAGCCAGCCGGCGAAGCCGTGATCGCGCTGGCCGGGGGCGGGATTGACCACCAGGCCGCCTCCGCCGTATGTCGTCCAGGGCCCCCAGCTCTTCTGGGCCCAAACCGGCAGCTGATACCAGGTGCGCCCATTGCCGAGGCCCCGTGCGCTGTCACCCGTCGCCAGCTCCGCCAGGGGAAAGACTCCGACCTGCGGAAGCGAATCAGTCTCCTCAAGGAATCGGTATTTGACGCCCAGTTCGGTATCCCCGTAACTGGAGGCCCATCCTTCGCCGGCGGATGAAAAGTTGGCGACAGGGGCGATCAGGTGAAGCTGGGTGTTCGGGGCCACGCCATAGTTGAATTCGATCGCCGGGGCCGAGACCGCGTTGCCGTCCGCCGTTCGGTCGCCCAGCCCGAAGACGTAGAATTCCCAGTGATTGAGGTCCACCGGCTCCGGATCGTCGGTGAGGAACGGGGGGCCGGCCCGCAATCCGGCGGCTAGGCCCAAGGCCAGGACAATGGACGCGACCGTTCGACGCCCCAGGGGCCGGGACGCGGAGCGCAGGTTGGGATCGATCATCACACGGGGTATATGGATCCATCGGGGTTTGGACAATACCCTGTGGCCAGGACAACCCGGTCGGTTGCGCAGGACGGCAAACAGCTCGTGCAAGGCGAAGGTTCCGTGCCAAAGTAACCTAGCGCATTGCCCTCAACGTCTTCGCGTGACAGTTTCGCCCACCTGAAACCATGACACACCCCACCATATCCCGCCGCAGTTTCCTCAAGTCCTCAGTCTTGACCGGCTTTGGGGCCTCCCTAGTCGGCTTTGCCGATACCGGCACGAGCCGGGCCGCCGAGCCAGGATCGTCCTCCACGGCTAGCGCCGCCCCTTCGGATCCGGGGCGCTTGCCCCCGCGCCCCAAGGGGCAGTCCCCTGTTCACGCGCTCACGACCGAGCCGCTCGAGCACGTGCGCGTGGCCGTCATCGGCCTCCACCGGGGCATGAGCCATGCGGTCAATTGCCTTGGAATCGAGTTCGCGGAGGTCGTCGCGGTCTGCGATCTGCTGGATGACCGCGCGCAGGCCACCGCCGAGGCGTGCGCGAAACGGCGCGGGCGCCGGCCCGACGTCTACAGCGGAACGGAAACGGCATGGGAAAAGATGGTCGATCGCGACGACATCGATATCGTCTACATCGCGACCCCCTGGGCGTGGCATCTGCCGATGTCCCTTCGCACGATGGAGCGAGGCAAGCACGCGTTCGTCGAGGTCGCCGCGGCGATGACGATAGAGGACTGCTGGCGGCTGGTGAACGCCAGCGAGCGCTCGCGGCGCCACTGCGTCATGCTCGAGAATTGCTGCTACGGCGAAAACGAGCTCTTTGTCCTCAACATGGTCCGCCAGGGCGTGTTCGGGGAGCTCACCCACGCCGAGTGCGGCTATATCCACGACTTGCGGGGGGTCCTCTTCGAGCTGGGCGCCGAAGGCGACTGGCGGCGGGGCTACCACAGCCAGCTGGACGGCAACCTCTATCCCACGCACGGCCTCGGTCCGGTAGCCCAATACCTGGGGATCGGCCGCGGGGACCAGTTCAAGCATCTGGTCTCAATGAGCTCGAACGAGGCCGGCCTCACGCGTTATCGCGACGAGAAGCAGCCAAACGGCGGCCGGCACACGGCCGAGAAGTATGTGTGCGGCGACATGAATACCTCGATCATCAAGACCGAACTGGGGCGCACCATCATGATCCAGCACGGCGTGGTCAGCCCGCGCCCCTACAGCAGGATCAACGCTCTCTACGGCACGGGCGCCACCTTCTTCGACTACCCGGCCCGCTTGGCGGTCAACAGCCCGGCGCCCTACGGCCTCGAGGCCCCCGGCTCCCACGAATGGCTGGGCGAAAAGGACCTGGCAAAGATGCGTCAGAAATTCACCCATCCGCTCTGGACCAAGCTCGCCGATCGGTCCGCCGGCTCCGGCCACGGCGGCATGGACTACGTGATGAACTGGCGCCATCTGGACTGCGTCCGCCGGGGCGTCGCGCCCGACAGCGTTGTGTACGATGCTGCGGCATGGAGCTCCGTCATCGAGCTCTCCGCGAGATCGGTCGCAAGCGGCGGCATGCCCGTCCATTTTCCGGATTTCACGCGGGGACTGTGGAAGACCATGAGTCCCATTGGCATCGCCGAAGCGACGGCGCAGCGCGCCTGAGCTGGAGGGGAGCGCTGCAATTCGTCGGCCGTGAAGAATGGGAATAGGCAGAGCAATCGAGGCTATCGGGCCTGCACGCGGATTGTGATCCTTGACCTGCCTCGTGACCCGCGACGTGGGCCAGCCGGCTGCCAGGGATGGACAAGCCGCTGAGAACACACCAACCTGAACCAACCTACAACCCCGACACCAGGAGCGAATCGGGAAGGTGGCGCCGATCAACCGCCCACGTTGCCCTTGCGCCGCCAAAGTATTCGGAGGGATTGCCATGTTTGCCACCTATGGAAATTGCTGGATGGCCGCGTTTGCGGCGGGACTTCTCGTCGTTGAATCCTCCCGCGCGTCGGCCGACCCGCGGATGCAGAACGCGGCGCCCGAGGCGCTGTGGAGTCACGACAACCTGGCCGCATGGTGCGTGGTGCCCTTCGACGCCAAGAAGCGCGGTCCCGAGGAGCGGGCTCAGATGCTGGAGAAGCTTGGCTTCAAACATTTCGCCTACGACTGGCGCGATAAGGATGTTCCGACATTTGATGCGGAAATCGAGGCGCTCAAAAGGCACGGGATCGATCTTCTGGCCTGGTGGTTTCCCTTTGATGCCGATAATCCGCTGGCGAGGAACACCCTCGAAGTTTTCAAGCGCCACGACGTTCATCCGCAGCTCTGGGTCGCCCTCGTTCCGACCGAAATGCCAAAAGGACCGCAGGAGTGGGCAAAGCTGTTCCCGAAGGACTTTCCGATACCGAGGACTGAGGAGGACTTGGGCAGACTCTCACCAATAGATAAGGCGGAGTATTATGATGTGCTTTCGCGGTCAGGCGCGAAGCATCTGGGAAAGCCTCCGGAAGAGCAGGAGCAGCGGGTGCGACAGGATGCGTATCGGATCAGGGCCCTTGCGAACTTGGCGGCTCCCTATGGGTGCAAGGTCGAGCTTTACAACCACAACGGATGGCTAGGCATCGTGGAAAATGAGCTGGCGGTCATTGACCGGTTGAAGGAACTCGGCGTGACGGAGGTCGGGTTGGCCTACAACTTCAGTCATGCGCGCGACGAACTTCACGACGACAGCAAGGGTTTCCCGGAGCTTTGGGGAAAGATGAAAGACCATGTTGTCACGGTCAATATCACCGGGATGCGCTGGGACGGGCACCTGGTCTATCCGTCTCAGGGCGACAGTGAACTGGCCATGATGCGGACCATCCAGGCCAGCGGATGGCGGGGGCCGATAGGATTGATTGCCGAGAAGGGCGGCGATGCAGAGGTCACACTGCGGAACTATCTCGTGGGGCTTGACTGGTTAGCGTCGGAGCTGAAGCAGCCAGGTTCCCGAAACCCGCATCCTTTTCCGGAGGCACCGTGAACCGTTCCGCGGTTGTCGCATTCGGCTGGCGCCTGGGCGGTTGACCTTGATCTTCGGCGCCCGATTGAAGGCGGGGGAGCGCCTCGGATTGCGCGGCGGCGAGGGTTCGCGCAGCCATGCCGGCCCGACCGCCAACAGCGCAATAGAGAAGGATCTCGCGCCCTCCCTCATCGGCTAGAAACCCATTCCAGTCGGACCCGGCGAACGGTTTGGTCGCCAAGCGGGAGCAGCCTCGCGGAGTTCGCGACTCCCGTCGCCCATTCGGCGGGTTCGCGCACGTCGACCATAACGGCCTCGCCAGAATGGACGCGGGAGAAGCAGTCGGCGGGAGCGAAGCGCGGATCGGAGTCGAGCATGGATCTCGGCATCTCCTTGGAGTTCATGAGGAAGCGTCGCACTTTGCGTCGGGCGTCGACTCGTGCCCTTCAGGGCGGTCTCCATGGGTCATATAATAGATCAGCGGCACCGCGAGGGGGCTGATGACGAGAGAGGCGATCGCGCCGAAAAGGAGCGAAATCGCGAGGCCTTGGAAGATCGGGTCCGTAAGGATCACGAGGCCGCCGACGACGACTGCCAGCGCGGTGAGCATCATCGGGCGGAAACGCACGGCACCCGATTCGACGCACGCCTCGGCGAGGGGTCGGCCGTGACCCAGGCGCAGCTCAATGAAGTCAACAAGGATGATCGAGTTGCGCACGACGATGCCCGCCCCGGCCATGAAGCCGATCATTGAAGTTGCGGTGAAAAAGGCCCCGAGCGCCGCGTGCGCGGGCATGATGCCGACCAACGAGAATGGAATAACGGTCATCACGATCAGCGGCGTGGAGTAATTCTTGAACCAGCCGACCATGAGCATGTAGATCAGGATGCACACCGCTCCGAAGGCCAACCCGAGGTCGCGAAATACCTCGATCGTGACCTGCCACTCGCCGTCCCATTTCATGGCCGGCTCCCGGCTGTCGGATGGCATGGAGGCGTTGTAAATCTGCACATTGGGCCGCGTCCCGCCGAAGTCGCGGCCATCGAGCTTCGCAAGCTCCCTGTTCATCGCCAGGATTGCGTAGACCGGGCTTTCCACAACGCCGGCAACGTCGGCGGTGACGTAGGTCACATTTTGCAGGTTCTTGTGGTAAATGTTCCTTTCGCCTCGTGACTGGTCGACGGTGACCAGCTCCCGGAGCGGCACGAGGGGCGCCCGGGGGTCCATTTCGGAGCGAATCGGGATGGCCAGAAGATCATCGGCACGGGCACGGAACGCACGGGGCAGCACCAGGACAACGTTGACGTCCTCGCGATCGGGAACCGCATCGCCGACGATGTCCGCGAGCGCGTCGCCGCCGACACCGGCATCCCGGCCGATTCGGTCCTGATTTGCGCCACGCACACTCATTCCGCGCCCGCCTTCAACATCTTCGCGACTCCGCGCGCCGCGGCAATTCCCGCCGACGGCCGCGACCTCGAATG
>Ga0209415_10010879_pt1 | contig 15403 bp, 15 predicted proteins | sample PeaSoiSIISIP2007_FD_187696 | JGI IMG/M metagenome (GOLD analysis project Ga0209415, IMG submission 187696) | Peat soil microbial communities from Weissenstadt, Germany - SII-SIP-2007 (SPAdes) (version 2) | ecosystem: Environmental > Terrestrial > Soil > Wetlands > Peat | place: Germany... | reverse complement strand
ACTCCAGGTGAAACTCGAAGACGCCGTCGCCGCCGAGGACATCTTCACCACGCTGATGGGCGAAAACGTCGAAGCGCGCCGCAAGTTCATCGAGGACAACGCGCTCGAAGTCGTGAACCTGGATATTTAATCCGTGGCGGCGGAGTCCAATGCGGATGCGGGTTCCGTTCGTAACGCGATTCGCTGGGGTTTGTTTCTCGCTATGATCGGCACGGCGGGCTTCCGTTTGCCGCGTCTTTGGAGTGAGTACCGCGCGTGGCGGGACGCTCTCGGCTTGGGCGATCCCTTCGGTGTGGAAGGCTCGCACCGGATACTCGTCGTCGATTTGATCAGCGTGCTCGTTGTGGTGGCGATTGGCGTCGGCGTTTTCTACGCGTTGCGGCCGAAAGTGAAACGCGCGGAATGATCTATCAGCTGGGTTGGACGACGCTACCAGGTTTGCGCGGATTAAGTGTTAGTGAATTTCGCGCGACGCTAACGGACGCGCCAGATAACGAGCGCGGCATTGCGATCGAGTTTGCGAACGATGCAGAGCGTGACCATTTTGTGAAGGAGTTGGAAGAACACTTTGGTCCACGCCGCTTTACAAACGCCGCGGACGCCTTTGACACGGTTAAAGGTTATGTGTTGCAGCGCTCCGCCGAGCGTAAAGGAGGGCCGATTTCATGAGCCAGGCTAGCGAAAAGACGGTTCGAATCCTCGAGTACAACACGAAAAACCTCTCTGAGTCCAAGAACGAGGAGTACGCCTACTGGCAGAGCCGGGCGCCCATCGAGAGGCTCGTGGCCATGCAAGAGCTCAGCTTTGCTTTCTTCGAGGAGCGCGGCAATGAAGCTGAAATTAGACGGCAATTTTTGCGATCTCCTGTCTGCATTTCGCGCGTGTAGCGTGAAGTATCTGATTATCGGAGGCTGGGCGGTCAGCATTCATGCTCAACCTCGCGCTACCCAGGATATGGACATCTTTGTGAGTCCGGATCGAGAAAACTTGGGGGCGGTGTACGAAGGGTTGATTCAGTTTGGGGCGCCTTTGAAAGGAATGGACAAAGCGCGATTTCTGGAGCCGGGCACTTTTTTTCGTATCGGGGCGCCTCCTTGTCAAATTGACATCTTTCCCGGAATACCCGGAGTGCAATTCGAGAACTGTTGGGCTAACCGGGTCGAAGTTGTGCTCGATGCAGATAGCGCTCTATCGGCGAACTTCATTTCGGCGGACGATTTGATTCTTGCAAAAATCGCAAGTGGAAGAGAGCAGGATCTTGCGGATGCACAAGCCATAAGAATAGCGAGGCAACAAAAACCGAAGCACTGAGCGTCTCGCCAAAGACGCGAAATGATTCGAGCTAAGCGGCAACATGATTCTGGCTGACGGAGGCTGTGATGTCTTCCGGGCTACAGGGGTAAAAGCGAGGGGAAATGGCGGACGAAACAAACAAGTCGATACTGCTGCCGATTGATATCGAAGCCGAGATGAAGAAGTCTTATCTCGACTACGCGATGAGCGTGATCATCGCTCGCGCGCTTCCCGACGTGCGCGACGGCCTGAAGCCCGTGCAGCGGCGCATCCTGGTGGCCATGAACGACCTGGGCCTCGCCTCGAACCGCGGCTACCGCAAATGCGCGAAGATCTGCGGCGACACCTCCGGCAACTACCATCCGCACGGTGAAGCTGTTATCTACCCCGCCCTGGTACGTCTGGCGCAGGACTTTAACATGCGGTACCCGTTGATCGATGGCCAGGGAAATTTCGGCTCCGTCGACGGCGATCCGCCGGCGGCGATGCGGTACACGGAAGCCCGTTTGGCGAAGGTCAGCGAAGATATTCTCGCCGACCTCGAAAAAGAAACCGTCGATTTCGTCCCGAACTTTGACCAGACGCGCGAAGAGCCATTCGTCCTGCCGTCGCGCATTCCGAACTTGTTGGTGAATGGCGCCAGCGGCATCGCCGTGGGAATGGCCACGAACATTCCGCCTCACAACCTGCGCGAGATTGTGGAAGCGGCAATCGTTCTGCTCGACAAGCCCGACACGTCGCTGAATGAAATCATGAAGATCGTGCCTGGCCCGGATTTTCCGACCGGCGCGTACATTGCCGGCCGCGAAGGCATCTTGTCCGCATACAAGACCGGCCGCGGCAGCTTCATGATGCGCGCCAAGGCCGCCATCGAAGAAGTCGGCAAAGACCGCGAGAACATCGTCGTCACCGAAATTCCGTACCAGGTCAACAAATCGAAGCTGATCGAGCGCATCGCCGAATTGGTGCAGACCAAAAAGATCGAAGGCATCGCCGACGTGCGCGACGAATCTTCGCGCGAAGGCATGCGCATCGTCATCGAAATCAAGCGCGGCGAAGAATCGCAGCTCATTCTCAACAATCTTTTCAAGCACACCCAGATGCAGGAATCGTTCGGCATGATCCTGCTGGCCATCGTGGCCGGCCAACCGCGCGAACTAGGACTGATTCCGCTGATCAAGTTGTTCCTCGAACACCGCCGCGACGTCGTGCTGCGCCGCACGCGCTATGAACTGCGCAAAGCCGAAGAGCGCGAGCACATCCTCGTCGGCTATCAGGTTGCGCTCGATCACCTCGACAACGTTATTCGTATTATCCGAGGATCCTCGAGCCGTGCCGAAGCCAAGGAGAATTTGCTCAAATATTTTTCCGAGCAAGACGTCACCATCAGCGAGAACGGGAAATCGCGGAAGGTCGAAGGCGTCAAACTCGATGGCCGGAAGTATCGCGTTGCCGGACTCGAAGGCGAAATCACTCGCTCGGTTTCTGACGGCCTGACGCCGATTCAAGTCGACGCCATCCTCGAGTTGCAACTCCACCGCCTTACGCAACTCTCCGTCGACGACATCCTCAAGGAATTGAAGTCCATCCGCGAGCAGATTGCCGAGCTGCAGGAAGTTCTCTCCAGCGAGAAAAAGCTGAAGCAGGTGATTACGGCGGAGTTGCGCGAAGTCCAGAAGGCGTACGGCGACGATCGGCGCACACAGATTGTCGACAAGGTTGACGAGATCAAGCTCGAAGACCTGATCGCCGACACCGAGATGCTCATCACCGTGAGCCATGCCGGCTACATCAAGCGCACCGCAGCGGACACCTACCGGCATCAATCGCGCGGCGGCAAAGGCCGCATCGGCGCGCGCACCAAGGAAGAAGACTTCGTCGAGCACATGTTCATCGCCTCGGCGCACAGTTACATCTTGCTCTTCACGTCAAAAGGCCGCGTGTACTGGCTAAAGGTGTATGAATTGCCCGAAGCTGCCGCTGCCACGCGCGGCAAAGCGATTTCCAGCCTCGTGAAGTTCCAGGAAGACGAAAAGCTTACGGCTCTCGTCGCGGCGCAGAATCTCGAAGAAGAAGGCCGCTTCGTCTTCATGGCTACGAAGAGCGGGACTGTCAAAAAATCAACGCTGACGGAATTCTCCAATCCTCGTTCGACGGGCATCATCGCCATCAATCTCGATGGCGCGGACGAACTCATCGGCGCCAAGCTGACCGATGGCAAACAGATGATCTTCCTTGCCAGCCACGAGGGCCAGGCGATTTTGTTCCGCGAGACGGAAGTCCGTCCGATGGGCCGCAACGCCGGCGGCGTGAACGGCATGGATCTCGACAAGGGCGACTACGTCGTCAGCATGGATGCTGTCCAGCCCGATTTCGAGATCATTGCCAAGGAACACAAAGTCACTGCCCAAAACCTCGAAGAACTGGAAAACGAGCAGATCAAAGATTCTCTCGTGACGCTAATGCTCACAGTAGCGGAGAAGGGATTTGGCAAGCGCACGCCGCTGGCCGAGTACCGCATCACCGCCCGTGGCGGCAAGGGGGTCACTAACATGAAGACCACCGACCGAAACGGCTCCGTCGTCGCGACTCTGCAAGTGACCGAAGAGTCGGACGTCATGATCATCACGCACGACGGAAAAGTGATCCGCGTTCACGCGAATGAAATTCGCGAAGCGGGCCGCTCGACACAAGGCGTCCGATTGCTGCGCCTGGAAGAAGACGACTCCGTCGCCGCCGCTGCCGTTCTGCAGGAAGAGCAGGAAGAAGAAAAGAAATAGCGCGGCCTCTGCCTTGATAGGAGAAGCAGTTTATACTGAGTGCGAGCGAAGGAACGCGGCGCCCTTATAACTCCGCAAGATAGTGCTAGAATCCTTTCCCTGATGAAAATCACACGTCGAATATTTGCGTTCTTGCTGTTTCTTTGCGCGCCGCTGCTTCTCCTCTCGCAAGCACAAACGCCCGAAAAGTCCACCGCCAAAGTCCAGTACATCGCCTACGTCGGCACCTACACATCAAAAACCACGAGCAAGGGGATTTACGCGTACAGATTTAATGCAGAGAATGGCCAACTCTCGCCCATCGGCGTCGCCGCAGAATCGGTCGACCCTTCTTTTTTGGCCGTGCACCCCAACGGAAAATATCTCTACGCGGTAAATGAAATAGCGAATTTCAACGGTGGCACGGGTGGTGCCGTCAGCGCCTTCGCCATCGATGCGAAAACCGGCGCGCTCAAGTTTCTGAATCAAGTCCCCACGCGCGGCGCCGGACCTTGCCACGTTTCTCTCGACAAAACCGGCAATTATGTTCTCGTTGCGAATTACGATGGCGGCAGCATCGCCTCATTTCCCGTTCACGACGACGGCACCCTCGGCACCGCCGCCGGCTTCGTGCAGCACTCTGGCTCCGGCCCCGACAAGGAGCGCCAGGAAGGCCCGCACGCCCACTGGATTGGCACTTCGCCTGACAATCGTTTCGCGCTCGCCGCTGATCTTGGCCTTGATCAAGTTCTCGTCTACGGTTTCGACTCCAGCAAGGGCCTCTTCACGCCGTTGCTTTCGGGCTTTGCGAAAGTGAAACCCGGGGCCGGCCCCCGACACCTCGCGTTTTCTCCCAATGGCAAGTTTGCTTACGTCTTGAGTGAGATGGATTCGTCCGTTACCGTCTTCTCGTATCAAGCGAAGACCGGCGCTTTTACATCTCTGGAAAATCTCTCGACGCTGCCCAAGGATTTTTCCGGCCCCAAACAAGCCGCCGAAATTGTCGTGCATCCCTCCGGAAAATTTCTCTATGCCTCGAGTCGCGGCCACGACAGCATCGCGGTCTTCGCCATCGACGAAAAAAAGGGGACGCTCAAATCTCTCGGCCAGGTTTTGACCGGGGGAAAAACGCCCCGCCATTTCGCCATCGACCCCACCGGCACGTACCTGCTGGCAGAAAACCAGGATTCGAACAACGTCGTCGTCTTTCACATAGATCCGGGGACCGGCAATCTGACGCCCACGGGCCAGACCGTCGAAGTTCCTTCGCCAGTGTGCATAACATTTGTCGCCGTTCCATAATTGCTGCGCTACAATCCCATTTCCAATTCGTACTTTCGGGGGAGCCTGATGATTCGCACTAGAAACGCGCACGCCCACTTCCTGCGGGGCTTCGCTTTGTTGCTATTCCTTGCCGCGTCCAGCGCTGTGGCGCTAGCCGACGGCGAAACCGCGCCTGCCCGCGATCCCAAGCAGCCCGTCGACGACGCGTACACCGCGAAAATTCACAAATACACGACGCAGCCGTTCTTTACCTCGCCGCTCGTCGACTATCTTCCCGCTTCAAAAACTGTTCCGACTCCCGAAGCCGTTCTCGGCGATGTCGCCGGCGCGCCGGGTATTCTCCCTTACGCGGAAGATGTGTACAAATACATGCGGCTGCTCGAAAAAGCCAGCCCGCGCGTAAAGGTCTTTTCCATCGGCAAAACAGAAGAAGGCCGCGAGATGATCGCAGTGGCCGTGTCTTCCCCCGAAAATCTAAAGAACCTCGATGAAAACCGCGCTCGCCTCGCGAAGCTAGCCGATCCCCGCACCATCAAACTCGATGACGCGGAAGCCGACCGCATTGTCGCGCAGTCCGTCCCCGTCTACTACATCACCGGAACGATTCACTCTCCCGAAACCGGCGCGCCCACCGCTCTGATGGAATTGGCGTACCGCCTTGCCGTCGACGAAAGCCCCTACATCCGCGAAATCCGCGACGGCATGATCACTCTCATCACTCCCGTCGTGGAAGTCGATGGCCGCGACCGCATGGTGGACATTTATCGCTGGCACCTCTCGCATCCCAAGGATTTTTATCCCCCACTGATCTACTGGGGCAAATACGTCGCGCACGACAACAACCGCGATGCCATGGGCGTCACACTCAAGCTCACCGAAAATGTGCTCAACACCTATGTCGGCTGGAAAGCTCAAGTCCTTCACGACCTTCACGAATCCGTCCCCTATCTTTACGACAACACCGCCGGCGACGGCCCCTTCAACGCCTGGGTCGATCCAATTCTCACCGACGAATGGGAAATGATTGGCTGGCGCAACGTCTCGGACATGACCAAGTTCGGCATGCCCGGCGTTTTCACGCACGGCGTTTTCGACACCTGGTCGCCCGGCTACCTGATGTTCATCGCTGCCATGCACAACGGCATCAGCCGCCTCTACGAAACCTTTGGCAACGGCGGCGCCGACACGCTTCCGCGCACGCTGGATCCCGAAGAATACGCGCGCACCTGGTACAAACAGAATCCCCCGCTACCCAAAACGCTCTGGTCGCAGCGCGACAATAACAATTACGAACAGACCGGCTTGCTCACCTCGCTGCACTACTTCAACGAAAACAAGCGCCTCTTCCTCAAGAATTTTTATCTCAAGGCAAAGCGCTCCGTCACCAAACCCAGCGCCGAAGGCCCCTCGGCCTACGTTTTGCCTGTCGACGATCCTCGCTCCGGCTCCCAAGCCGAACTGCTGCGCGTCCTGCAAAAGCAAGCTGTCGAAGTTTCGCGAGCCACGTCGGCCTTCTCCGTAACGCTTCCCGTAAAAAAATCTACGAAACCCAAAAAAGATGCCAAAGACGCGAAGGAAAGCGCTGCTCCGCCCGCTCCTACCACGCGCGAATTTCCTGCCGGCAGCTACATCATTCGAATGGACCAGCCTTATTCCCGGATCGCCGATGCGCTTCTCGATTACCAATACTGGAGCCCGGACGATCCACAAAAAACGCCCTATGACGACACAGGCTGGACGTTTGGCGAACTCTTCGGCGTGCAAGTCACGCGCGTAACCGATACGAAAGTCCTCGACGTCGCCATGGAGCGCGTAAAAGAAATTCACGCTCCGGCTGGCGTCACTGGCGAGGGCACAATCTATGCAATCAACAACAACGCCGAGCCTTCGTTAGCAACGCTGCGCTATAAATTGCGCGACGTTTCGATCGAAGCTGCCGAAGAGCCCTTCGAATCCGCGGGCAAAAAGTTCGGCCGAGGTTCGTTCCTCATTCGCAACGCCAACCGCTCTCAGCTCAAGGACGCCATCTCCGACCTCGGCCTGCAAGCTACGCCAGTCTCCGCCATGCCCAGCGTCAAAACGCATCCCGTCCGCGCCGCACGCGTCGCCTTCGTGCACACCTGGCTCAGCACGCAAGCCGAAGGCTGGTGGCGCATCGCGCTCGACAATCTCGGCATTCCCTACGACTACATCAGCACGCAAGTCGTCTCCAAGACCAGCGACCTCAACGCCAAGTACGACGTCATCCTCTTCCCGCCGGTCGGCTTTTTCTCCAGCCCGACAGCCATCATCAACGGCCTCCCCAGCGCCTGGGGCAATCCGCTCCCTTGGAAAACCACTCCGGAAACTCCCAATCTTGTCGGCAAAAACGATTCCACCGACGACATGCGCCCCGGCCTCGGCTGGGATGGCGTAGCCAATCTCCAAAACTTTATCAACAAGGGCGGCGTCCTATTGACAGCCACAGACACCTCTCGCTTCGCTCTCTCCATCGGCCTCGCCGACGGCGTCAGCGTCGGCAACGCGCAACGCATGAAAATCGTAGGCTCCGTCATTGGCACTCGTCTCGTTGACGGCGCGAGCCCCATCGCCTACGGCTACGACGAAAAACTCTCCGCCTACTGTGACAACGGCCCGATTTTTTCGCTCAGCAGCGTTTCCGGCGCGCGCGGCTTCCGTCGCCTCGGCAATGAATCACACACTCGCCCCACTGGCCGCGGCACCATGGACGATCCCGACTTCACCGTCGGCCGTCCGGGCGTCGAAGTTCCAGAAGAGCCGAAGGCTGAAATCTGGGAAAATCCTCTCCTCACCGACGAGCAACTTCACAACAATTACCGGGCGATCCCGCCCGCCAATCGCGCGCGCGTCATTTTCCGCTACGCCGATAGCAAGGAACTGCTCATCTCAGGACTCGTCGAAGGTGGCGATGAAATCGCGCAGCACGCCGCCGTTATCGACGTGCCGACGGGCAGCGGACACGTCATTCTTTTCTCCATCAACCCGGTCTACCGCGGCGAAACCCGCGGCACGTATTCGCTGGTGCTCAACACCATCCTGAATTTCGACAACCTCAATGCCGGCCGCAAGCTCGCCGATAAATAGTTCAAGGCTGCAACCAAGCCAAAGGCGGCCGCAAAACGACGGACTAGACGATTGGGATTTTCGAGCCCGATTGGAGTAGAATCCCGCCCACTATGGCGAAGCGCAAAACCAAGAAAAAACCAGCCCGCCCCCGCAAATCGCGGCCAGCTAAAACCACCAAGCTCCCGAAAGACGCCGTAACTCTGATCGTGCAGTTGCGCCCACGCGACGGCCAGGAAATGCTCCTCGAAGCCGAACTACGTGCTCTCGTGGGCCCCACACGCAAAGAAGACGGCTGCCTAACTTACGATTTGCATCGCTCTGCGGAAGCTCCAACGTGTTTCCTGCTCCACGAAGTCTGGGCCAGTCGCGACGTCCATTCCCGCCACACCAATACGCCGCACTTCCTGCGCTGGAACGCGCGCAAAGACTCCCTCTTGGCCTCGCGCGACGCCACCTTCTGGAAGCAAGTCCTCTAATTTTTCGGAAGGAAGTGGTCAGCTTTCCGGCGGCGCCACGTAATACCCAGGCCGCGTTCGCACCTTCAAATTCTTGCGATCCACATCCACTTTAATCTCGTGGTAACCGATGTCATTCGCATCCGACGGTGCATAGCCGACGGTATATTGCGAATGCAGCTCCCCGCCAATTTCATCAATCGCCTTCTCAATCGACCGATTCTTGTACGTCGACAAATGCGTCCCTCCCGTCGCCGTGCAAGCCACTTCCATCGCGTGATCCTTCACCTTGTTGTCCGCATGTTGCACGGCCCAGATCGCGAGCCCCAGCAAGTCCACACCACTGGCGTTGGCGATGTCTTGGCCCGACGGAGTCTGCACCGTCCCCGGCGGCGCCGGCAGCGTCATAATGCCCGGCGGCGCGATCGGTACCGGCGCGTTGTCTCTCGGTTTGCCTTTTAATTCCGCTCGCGTCGTCGAAAGCCCCACACTGTAAATCGCCACATTCGCGAGCTGCGCCTTACGCAGCACTTCGCCCAGCTTCGCTTCGCTGCCCGCATCCACCGTCTCGGACACGACCAGCATCACGCGCCGTCTTCCCGGCTTATCTGCCGTAGGCTGCGGCAGGCGTCCGCTAAGCATCTCCACGCCAACGGCCATCGCGTCGTATAACCTCGACCCGTAAGTCCCCGTCTGCAAGCGCGACACGGTGTTCTCAATCAAGTCGGCGTCGCTGGTGAAATCCTGCAGCTTGTCCACCGCATCATTGAACCCCACCACCGCCGCCTCGCCTTCCGGCCCCATCACCGTCTGTGTAAATAGAATCCCCGTCTTGTGCAACTCCGGCAGCAGCGGATCGATGCGCGAACTCGTCTCCATCAAAATCACCAACGAAACCGGATCGCCTCCCAAATCGAAATGTGTAATCTTCTGCTCCGCGCCGTTATCCAAAATCCGAAAATCTCTCGCCTCCAGGTCATGCACCATGTCGCCCTTCGCGTCGCGGACCGTCACCGGCATGTTCACCAGCGCCACGCGAACTCTCAGCCCTGCCTGCACATCCGGCGGAACGATCTGCACCGCCTGCCCTGGCCTCGGCGCAATCGGCCCTTCCGGAGCCTGCGCCCGCGCTCCCACGCCGCCCGTAAGCAGGACAGCCACTAACAGCCCGCATCCACCTAAGTTTTCTTTCATTCCGTCTCCCCGTCACCAAGGGCCCGGTTTCCCCAATGTACTCAATTCGACGCACTTGCCCCGGAAGACGTTGCCGCGCGCCTCCGCGATTCCTACAATGATGGTTCGCATCTTTTGGAGAGAAAACCCCATGTCCGCAGGACACCCCAAGCTCAAGCCCCAGCACGCGCCCCATGCCCCTCATGAGGACCCCTATTTCCTCCAGAGTACCCCCGCGCGGCCTCTCCGCATCCTGGCCGAATATCTCCATCCCCTCGTTCAACTAAAAAAGGAAGGCATCGCCGACACTATCGTCATGTTCGGCTCCGCCCGGATCGAATCTCACGAAACCGCGCAAGCCCGCGTCACCCGGCTGAAAAACGAAAACGTCAAAAAGCTTTCCGCCGCGGCCCATTCACGTCACCGCAGCGAATTGCGCCACGCCAAGAGCCTCCTCGAAATGTCGCGCTACTACGAAGAAGCCCGCCAGCTCTCCCACAAAATCACCTCCTGGTCTCTCACGCTCGGACCCAGGCCGCGCCGCTTCGTCGTTTGTTCCGGCGGCGGTCCAGGCATCATGGAAGCCGCCAATCGCGGTGCTAGCGAAGCCGGCGGCAAATCCATCGGCCTCTCCATCGAGCTCCCGCACGAGCAATTTGCCAACGCCTACATCAGCCCCGAGCTCAGCTTTAATTTCCACTATTTCTTCATGCGCAAACTCTGGTTCGCGCAAATCGCCAAAGCCCTCGTCGTTTTTCCCGGCGGCTTCGGCACCATGGATGAACTCTGGGAAATGCTCACCCTTCTGCAAACAGGCAAGCTCGCCAAACACAACATCATCCTCATCTACGGCCGCAAATATTGGGACAAAGTGCTGAATTGGAAAGCCATGGTCAACTGGGGCACCATCAGCGAAGAGGAATACAAGATGCTTCAGTTCGCTGACAGCGTCGACGAAGCTTTCGATCACGTTCGCGCGGGCCTCGAGAAATACCACATGGAAGCCGATCCCTTCTTGCAGGCTTACTAAATCCACCAAACAAATCGCGCACTGCGGAACAAGTTAAACAAAGAAGTCTTTCTGACTGTCGGCTGTCAGCTGTCAGCTCCCCTTAAGCCCCCGCAACATTTTCACCCACAACGTGTTTGATTCTTTATATACGGCGCAACCCGACACCAGTCCTGGAGACGCCTGGGAGGACACAATGTTCACAAATGTTCTTAAGTCCGTGGTCGGCAAGGCAGTCTTAGCGGCGGTTGTTTTGGGAGGCGCTTTGAGTTTTGTGGGGGCGCCCAACGCGCAGGCGGACGAGCGCGATCGCGCGCGCTACGATAATTATCGCCTGCACGAAGCTATCGTCCATCGTGGCTACTACAGCCCGGCCGCCGACCGCTGGCGCTTTGAGCGGCGCGAAGCTCTTCGCCATGGCTACTTTGACCGCTTCGGCTGCTGGCACCGCTACTAACTTTTCGCCAGAGAAAAAATCGAGCAAAAATAAAAACGGGGCGCAATCCGATGCGCCCCGTTTCCATTTTCCTTTACCAGAACGAATTAATTTTTCGAGGCAGCCGCCAATTCGTCCGAGAAGACAGCTTCAAATCGCCGCTCTTCGTCCTGGTCGTGCAGCAGCACCACCGGAACTACTCGCAGCGATCGCTTGCAGGAATGGCACTGCGTCACTTCTCCCTGCAAATCCTGCAAAAAGCCGTCCGTAAAATGATACAAAGCCCGCTCGCGTCTGGCATTTTTCTCGTCCCGTGCACCGCAATACGGACACACAAATTCCACCTTGTCCTGCTGCGGATCGCGGTCTAGAGCAGCCCAACCCGTGCGGCGCACGCCTATTGTCTCGACATTACGCCCTTCCATCGGGATAACCCTCCTTCAGATCCACGTCCACAGTGCATGGGATGCGCCAGCGTGCCTTTTCGGTTCATTGAAATAAACTCCCTATAATCAATGAGATACAGCTACGGCTTGGCACTCCGGCACCTGTTCCACGCCGTCCAGTTGCGATACTGCTTCACGGTCCTCGGAAAAGGGCTTGGATTCTTCCCGAGCTTGTATCAGAAAGCAATCGGCTTCTGCGTCCTCCGCTGGGTAGTGGGCAAGTTTCCGATTACCCGACAAACCAGGCACTTGCCATGGAACGGAGCTTGATTTGCGGCGCTGCCCACCGGATGGAAGTCGAGCGGGATTTTCTTTCAGACTTGAGCTAGCGAAGGCTTGTGGCTTTAGCCGAACTTGCCGGGTTCGCATCTCCCTTGATGCGTAGGAGCCGATTCCGGAATTCAGGAGAGGCGTCCGCATCACGGATGAAACTACCCGCAATCCCGATCCTCAATTTCCCGTTAGTCTGTTCGGAAACAGTGACATCATCCGGTTTGCGAACTCTATATTCCGCTAAACCCCTGAGATTGCGAAACTTGAACCTCGCAACTGCCCAGCAGTTCCCCAAGTCCAAGAGTCGATATGTCCAGTACCCATTCCAGAAGCTTTTTGCCGAAAACTCAATCACATCGCCATTCCGGTCACCGTACTTCAGGTCGGCTAGCCATTGGCCGATTTTGCCGCGCTCCTTCTCGAAGCTATCATCGTGCGCAGCTACGAAGGGTGCTGCGGCTTTCCACCATCCGTATCCGTTAAGAATAAACCAGACCAAGAAAAATTGATTTGTCGTCGAGCCAAGAAAAGTATGGGAATAGCGGTCATTCGAGTATTTCAGAATCTCGATGGCCCCTAGGAAGTTCAGTATCGACACTCCATACGCCGCGTAGCACCAATGCAGCAAGAGCATGATGACCGTTCCAACTCCAATCAACGCAAACGTCCAGACTGCCAGCGTCTCAGAAGGGGAGGCTTGGGATCCAAGCGCAAGCAGCAAAAATATTACTGTGACAAATACCATTGGGAGCACGGCTCTCGAGAGGACTGTCTCGACCGATTCCGCGCGCGCTGCTAGGTCTAGCCGCTCTATTTCTGTCAGTTCTTTGTTCATCAGGCCGCTTATTAAGTGTTCCCGAAATTCCAAGGCAGTGTAATTCTACCCCAATCTATGCACGAAATTTGGCCGGCGTGTCCAGTTCAAAATGCGCCGACACCCGGCACTTGGACGATTGGCGCGGTTCCCTGAGACTGACCCACTACCCTCTGCTGCTGCCGCTTGTGAACAAACAGACAGTGAATGGTGGTGGCGCTCGGGAACTTGTTCCCCTTCGCGGTGTCCAATGTCACAGAGGACGCGCGCACCTCACATCCCTGCGAGCGCGGCGCCGGTCTCCTGCGGTTTTTGAGCAACCCACAGGAAGCCGGCGCCGCAAAAATTTCTGTTCTCGCTCGCAGAACTTTTCTGTGGAGGTGTGTGATGTCTATCGAACCCGGTCCAAGCCCCAGTCAACAAAACGAATTTGGTTCCCTGCAAGGCTGTTTCGTCGAAGGCACGCCCGAGCAGCGCGCGCGCCAGCGGAGCATTCGTCGCCGCGCATTGTTCATTTCCATCGCCACGCAAGCCGCCATTCTCACAGCGATCATTCTCGTTCCTCTCTTCGGAAAGCCAGAACGCATCGCCTTAGCCAGCGCGGTGCCGATTCCGCCGTATTATCCGAACAGAGCACCCGCGCGCCCTGAAACTCCCACGCGGCCTAACACGCCTCACCCGCGAATTTCCACGGACCACACTCTCTATCAGCCGCCTATCATTCCTGGGCGAATTGATATGCGACCCGAGCCGGCGTCGCCCGAACCCCCTGGATTCCCTTCGGGGCCGGTAACGAACGCTCCCTGTGCCGCGTGCCTTCCGATCGTTGACACCAGGGCTCCGGAGCGTCCTTCCGACCTGAACCCGCCGCCTCCACACCGCCTGGTCATGACTCACCTCGAGTCCGCCATGCTGATTCGACGAGTCGAGCCAGTGTACCCGCCGCTCGCGCGACAAATTCATAAGGAAGGCCAAGTCGAGCTGCGCGCGATCATTGCCACCGATGGGACGATTCAATCCTTGCAAGTCGTCAGCGGCGATGCGCTCTTCCTGAACTCCGCCAAGGACGCTGTAACCCAGTGGCGTTATCGCCCAACGGTTCTCAACGGCCAACCCGTCGAGATCGAAACGCGCATCACCGTCATTTACACGCTTCAGCACTAAGCGATAGCCGGCGATTCGCTTCCGTAGAAAAAAGGGCCGCCCAAAAAAGGCGGCCCTCAGTTTTTGTGGAGTGCGGCAGCTCTGCTGCCGCTTTCTGGCCAGCCCGAGCGCCCCCAAGTAAATTCGTACCGCTAACCCGAATCCAATCCAGTTTTTCTGACTGTCAGCTGTCGGCTGTGAGCTGTCAGCCGTGATTTTCAGAAAGGGTGCAGAAGGCCGCGCCTGCCTTTGCGCGGCCCTCTGCCTGCACTGGGCTACCGAATCGTCAGCACTCTCTTCGCGTTCGGGTTCTTAGAAATGAAACACAATCCCCGTTGACGCTCGCAAATTGTTCTGCGTCTGGTTGTTCGCAGCCCCTTCCGCAAATCGCGTCAGCAAATAATCGACCTGCAGCGGCCGCAAGGACAGCCGGTTGTTGATCCGGTAGTCCACGCCGCCGCCGATCGCCATCGCAAATGCATTTTGTGAACCATTCGCGCCGCCGGCTATGCTCGCTCCCGCATGCGCCACTCCAAAAAGCGTTTCCGCAAACGGTTTGAAGTGGTGGTAGCTGCGATAGGAAAATCGCGGGCCGAAAAGATATGTCGAAAGCGTCCCATCCACTCCACTGCCCAGAATATTTCCGTTGTGATAGCCGCCAAAATCCGCGACGCCACTCACCCAATCCTTGATGTGATACGTCGCAGAAGCGCTTCCGCCATTCAGGCTGAAGCTATCCCCGCTCGTCGGGCCGGGATTTGCGCGCACGTAGGAGTAGCCCGCGAAAATGTCTAATTTATTGGGCGTTTCCTGGGCGTATGCAGCACCTCCGCACATCGAAAGAAAAGCCACTAGAGACACAACTATCCTCATTCTCATAAACCCTCCATTCGTTTGAATTGTCTGCGCGTGGCGGCGTGTTCTACGCGCGGCTACGCGTCCAGCGGTGCGCCCAAGGCAGGAAGGCAGCAGTCCGCATTTTCATTTTTCTGTTGTTCATAAAGATGCTTCCTCGCAGCCGCAAGTTGCAACCTGGAAGAAATATTTGTGGGAAGAAAAGTTACCGCGCCAGGACGGCCAATACGCGGCCTGGACCAACAAATTACAAAAGCGGTTCGCCGGAGTAACGCGCAATCGTTTCGCGAGTCGTATCGCGAAGGCGAATCAATTCATGCCACGCTGACTTTTCTTCTGCCCTCGCGGCGTTGCTTGTGACCCGCGGATAGATCGG
>Ga0209415_10010878_pt1 | contig 15405 bp, 13 predicted proteins | sample PeaSoiSIISIP2007_FD_187696 | JGI IMG/M metagenome (GOLD analysis project Ga0209415, IMG submission 187696) | Peat soil microbial communities from Weissenstadt, Germany - SII-SIP-2007 (SPAdes) (version 2) | ecosystem: Environmental > Terrestrial > Soil > Wetlands > Peat | place: Germany... | reverse complement strand
ACACCGTCCGGACGGTCGTTCCCGAGCCGCTCCCGAGACTGCTCGACTACCTGCCCGGATTCGAGGCGGTCGAGACCGGCGGAGCGCCGCTCGGCGACAACGTCTTCACGTTCGACTGCGCGACGCTCACCCGCTTCGGTGAGCGGCGCCTCGAGGTGGAGCGGGCGGCGAACGTCGTGAACATCGACCACCACCTCAGCAACACGGCCTTCGGGGCGATCAACCTCGTCGACGCAACGGCAAGCGCGACGGGGCAGGTGGTCCACCAGCTGCTCAGTGCGCTCGGCGCCCCGATCACCCCCGACGTCGCCACCAACCTCTACGCGGCGCTGCTGACCGACACCGGTGGCTTCCGCCACGAGAACACCACCGAGGCCGCCCTTCGCCTCGGGGCTTCGCTCGTCGCCGAGGGCGCCGATCCTGCGTGGGTCGCGCTCAAGAGCTACAAGTCGCGCTCCCTTTCGCAGGTCCGCCTCGAAGGGCTCGCGATCGCCCAGATGCACGCAGAGATCGGGGGCCGTCTCCTGTGGTCCGAGGTCACCGGCGCCATGCTCGATCAGTCGGGCGCCGACATGCAGGAGGCGGAGGGCATCATCGACGCCCTGCAGAGCATCGACACGATGGAGATCGCGGTCCTCTTCAAGGAGAGCGCGGCCGATCGCGTCAAGATCAGCGTTCGTACGCGGGAGCCATTCGACGCGACCGATCTCTGCACACCGTTCGGCGGTGGAGGTCACCGCCGCGCCGCGGGTGCCGAGTTCGGCGAGGCGCTTCCCGACGCCCGGCGCAAGGTGCTCGAGGTCGCTCGCCGGCTGATCGACCGAGCACGGTGAGCGGGGTCGCCGCCGCGCCCGGAACCGGCCCTCGATCGGGACCGGCCCTCGCGCGAAGGGGCGGGGTGCTCCCCCTCGACAAGCCGGCCGGGATCACGTCGTTCGACGCCGTGCGCCAGGTGCGACGCATCCTCGGCGAGCGCCGCGTTGGCCATGCCGGCACCCTCGATCCCACCGCGACCGGCCTCCTTCCGATCTGCGTGGGCCGGACGACCCGTTTCGTGGACTACTTCCACGCGCAGCCGAAGACCTACCACTGCGTGGTTCGCCTCGGCGAGCGCAGCGACACCTTCGACACTGAAGGGACGGTCGTCCCCGGCGCCGACGCGACCGGCCTCGACCCGGATGTGATCCGCGCCGAGTTGCGGCGATTCGTCGGTGAGATCGACCAGGTACCACCGATGCACTCGGCGGTTCGCCACGAGGGCAGGCACCTCTATGAGCTCGCCCGCGCGGGCGAGGAGGTGGCACGCGAGCCGCGCCGCGTCACGATCCACTCGGCGGAGCTCGTCGACTTCCGCCCCGGAACCGTCGCCGAGGCCGAGATCGTCGTCGTCAGCGGCAAGGGCGCGTACATGCGGGTGCTGGCCGCCGACCTGGGCGAGGCTCTCGGCACCGGCGGGCTCCTCGGCTGGCTGTCGCGAACAAGCTACGGCAGCCTCCGCCTCAGCGACTCGATCTCGCTCGATCAGCTCGCGGCCTTGGACGACCCGTGGCGGGCGCTTCTGCCTCCGGACGTGGCACTGGCGCACCTGCCGCTCGTGAGCCTCGGGCCCGCCCAGGTTCAGCAGGTCCGTCGGGGTCAGTCGGTGTGGCTGCCCCGAACGATCCTCCCCGGCGTCACCGGCGAATGCCGGATCCACGATCCGTCCGGGGACCTGGTCGGCATCGGGGAGCTGAATGGTGGGCTGCTCCGGCCGACCAAGGTGCTCACCGTCTGATCGGGCGCATGGAACTGCTCCACGAGCTCCCCGCGCGGGCGGCGGGCGGCCCCGGGTCGGTGGTCACGATCGGCAGCTTCGACGGCGTGCACATCGGCCATCAGCGACTGGTCCGCCGCGTGCGAGCCACCGCCGATCGGCGAGGGATGACCTCGGTCGCGGTCACGTTCGACCCGCATCCGCGCTGCGTCGTCGACCCCTCGGGGTGCCCGCTCATGCTGACGAGCCTCGACGAACGCGTGACGCTGCTCGGACGCGCCGGGGCGGAGCGCGTGGTCGTGGTCCGGTTCACGACCGAGCTGAGCAGGTGGAGCGCTGAGCGCTTCGCCGCCGACCTCACCGACCGGCTCGATATGCGCGAGCTCATCGTCGGTCCGGGGTTCGCGCTCGGCCGGGGACGCGAGGGGAACGTCGAGTTCCTGAGCCGGCTCGGCGTCGAGCGCGGCTTCACCGTCACGAGCGTCGCCGCATGGAATCGCGGGGGCAGGCGCGTGTCCTCGGGGCGCATCCGTGATGCGATGGCGGCGCTGCGGTTCTCCGAAGCGGTCGCCATGCTCGGACGCCCGTACGTCCTCGGGGGACGTGTCGAGCGCGGCGAGGGCCGCGGCACCGGGCTCGGCGTCCCCACCGCGAACCTCGCCGTCGAGGCCGACCGGTGCATCCCGGGTCCCGGCGTCTATGCCGGTTGGTGCGATGTGGGCGACGGATGGCGCCCGGCGGCGACCGGCATCGGCACTCGTCCGACGTTCGGCGGCGGAACGATCACGATCGAGGCGCACGTGCTCGACTTCACCGGCGACCTCTACGGCCGCACCGTCCGCCTGGCGCTCGGCCGCCGGCTCCGCTCCGAGCGCGCGTTCGCCTCGATCGCGGCACTCAAGGTGGCGATGGCACACGACATCAGGCGTACGCGAGATATCGTCGGGCGGGCCGCGCCCCCGGAATGACCGCTCCCGCCTTCGTGGTCATGAACCCGGCGAGCGCCGGGGGGCACACGCTGCGGCACTGGCCGGCCGCTGCGCGCGCCCTGCACGCGGCCGGCGTCGAGTTCGACCTCCATCAGACGACCGCCCCCGGCGACGCGACGGGCGCGGTGCGGAGCGCGCTCGAGCGCGGATACCGCACCATCGTGGCGGTCGGGGGCGACGGGACGCTCAACGAGGTGGTCAACGGGTTCTTCGACGCCGACGGCGTTCCGATCGGCGCCGGCGTGATGCTGGGGCTCGTCGCGAGCGGGAGCGGAGGCGACTTCCGCCGCACCGCGGGCATCCCGGGAACCTTCGAGGCGGACGCACGCCTCATCGCCACCCGCTCGGTGCGGACGGTCGACGCGGGCCGGATCGACTTCGGCGACGGGCAGCGTCGCTTCTTCGTCAACATCGCCGACTGCGGTATGGGCGGAGAGGTCGTCGCCAGCGTGAACCGCAGCAGGCACAAGGGTGGCTCGATGCGTGGCACCGCAGTGTTCCTCGGCACATCGCTGTCGACCCTGTGGCGCTACGTGGCACGCACCGCGCGGATCGAGATCGACGGCGTCATGTACGAGCGATCCGTGCGCAGCGTGGTCGTCGCGAACGGCGCGTATTTCGGTGGCGGTATGCGCGTCGCGCCCGGCGCCGAGCTCGACGACGGCAAGCTCGACGTGGTGATCATCGGGGAGACCGGGCGCACGCGCGCGCTCACCGGGATCCCGTCGCTGTACCGCGGAAGGCACATCCGGCGCACGGAGGTGGAGGTGCACCGAGCGAGCGTGGTCCGGATCACGTGCGACGGCGCGCCGATGCTCTTCGACGTCGAGGGCGAGCAGGTGGGCACGACGCCGGCGACGCTCACCTGCCTGCCGGCGGCGATCACGTTGTGCGCGCCACATGCCGGGGGAGGCCGCTGATCGCAGGTCTCCTGCTAGACTTGCCCCCGAACAATCGTGCCAATCGTCAGATCCAAATCCGAGATCATCGCGGAGCATCGGCGCCACGAAACGGACACCGGCTCCACGGAGGTCCAGGTGGCCGTCCTGAGTGAGCGCATCAGCTCGCTCACCGAGCACCTCCGCGACCACCCGAAAGACCATGCGTCGCGTCGCGGGCTGCTGAAGCTCGTCGGGCAGCGTCGCCGGTTGCTCGACTACCTGTCGGGGACGGACGTCGAGCGCTATCGCGCACTGATCGGGCGCCTCGGTCTGCGCCGGTAGTGGCGGTCGCGATCACCCATCAGACACCAGCAACAGACACCAGCAACCGACCCAGGGCCGGCATCGCTCAGCGACGTCGTAGCTCACAGGTGAGACGTTGGGGTCCGTGTGTCAGGAGGCGGTGCCGCAGCAGCAGCGCGAGCCGCAACACCTGATGCCCAGTCCCCAACACCTCACCGCTGCAGAGCACGGCGAAACGGAATGCTTCCGGCGCGGGTCACCACCAGGAGACACGCGTGGCCATCCCCGACAATCTCAAGAAGACATTTGAAACGGATTTCTGCGGCAAGCGACTGATCGTCGAGACCGGGTATCTCGCCGAGCAGGCGAACGGCGCAGTGATGCTGCGCCTCGGCGACACGGCAGTGCTCGTCACGGCAGTCGCATCCAAGGCGCCACGAGAGGGCATCGACTTCTTCCCGCTGACGTGCGACTACGAGGAGAAGCTCTACGCGGCGGGGCGGATCCCGGGATCGTTCCCCCGGCGCGAGGGCCGGCCGAGTGAGGCGGCGACGATCACCAGCCGGATGATCGATCGCCCGATGCGGCCGCTCTTCCCCAAGGACTTCCGCAACGACGTCCAGATCGTCGCGACCGTGATGAGCACCGACCAGGAGCAGGACCCGGCGACGCTCGCGGTCACCGGCGCGTCTTGCGCGCTGCAGATCAGTGGGATCCCCCACGGCGGCCCGGTCGCGTGCGTCCGCGTCGGCATGCTCAACGGACAGCTGATGCTGAACCCGACCCTCACCGAGATCAATGAGTCGGCGCTCGACCTGATCGTCGCCGGCACGTGGGACGCCATCGTCATGGTCGAGGCGGGCGCGCACCAGATCTCGGAGCAGACGATGCTCCAGGCGCTGCGCATGGCCCACGACGAGATCCGCAAGCTCGTCGAGTTCCAGCGGGGCCTGCACGACGCGATCGGCAAGCCGACCATGAGCTACCCGTCGCAGAAGGTGTCTCAGGACATCACCGCCGCCGTGCACGAGCAGGTCGCGTCACGGATCGGTCAGGCGGCGCGGAACGCCGACAAGGCGTCGCGCGAGGCCGCCCTCGACCAGCTCCAGCAGGAGACGGTTGCGGCGCTCGAGGAGCGCTTTCCGGACGCACGGTCCGACATCGGCAAGGCCTACGACTCCGAGGTCAAGAAGGCCGTCCGCAACGCGATCCTCCAGGAGGGGATCCGCCCCGACGGACGCCGGACCGACGAGATTCGCCCGATCTGGTGCGAGGTCGGCGTGCTGCCGCGCACCCACGGATCGGCGCTGTTCACCCGCGGGCAGACGCAGGCGCTCTCCGTGGTGACGATCGGTTCTGGCCAGGATCAGCAGAAAATCGACGGCCTCGGGCTCGAGAACTTCAAGCGGTTCATGCATCACTACAACTTCCCGCCCTACTCGGTGGGGGAGGCGCGGCCGCTCCGCTCACCGGGACGCCGCGAGATCGGCCACGGCGCGCTCGCAGAGCGGGCCGTGCACAACGTGATGCCCGAGGAGGAGAAGTTCCCCTACGTGGTGCGCATCGTGACCGAGATTCTCTCGAGCAACGGCTCGACCTCGATGGCATCGGTGTGCGGCTCGTGCCTCGCACTCATGGACGCCGGCGTCCCGCTGGTGGCCCCGGTCGCGGGCATCGCGATGGGGCTGATCACCGACGTGGGCGCCGAGCACGCCGCGATCCTCAGCGACATCCAGGGCATGGAGGACGCGCTCGGCGACATGGACTTCAAGGTCGCCGGCTCGGCGACAGGGATCACCGCGCTCCAGATGGACTGCAAGATCAGCGGCCTGAGCTGGGAGCTCATGGAGCGCGCGCTCGAGCAGGCTCGGGTCGGCCGGCTCCACATCCTCGGCAAGATGGCCGAGGCGCTCGCCGCGCCGCGTGCCGAGCTGAGCCCGTGGGCACCGCGCATCGAGGTGATCAACATCAACCCCGACAAGATCAGGGACGTCATCGGCCCCGGCGGGAAGATGATCCGCAAGATCGTCGAGGAGACCGGCTGCCAGATCGACGTTGAGGACGACGGCCGGGTGTTCATCGCCTCCGCCAACGCCGCCGCTCGCGAGCAGGCCATGGCGATGATCCACGACCTGACGGACGACATCGAGATCGGCCGGATCTACAAGGGGAAGGTGTCGCGCCTCATGGGCTTCGGCGCCTTCGTCGAGATCATGCCCAAGAAGGAGGGCCTGGTCAGGATCGGTCAGCTCGCCGAGCACCATGTCGACAAGGTGGAGGATGTCGTCAACGTCGGCGACGAGATCATGGTCAAGGTCATCGAGGTCGACGATCGCGGCCGGGTCAACCTTTCCCGTCGCGAGGCGATTCGCGAGCTCTCGAGACAGCAGCAGGAAGCCGCCGGCAACGGCGCCGGCGGACCCGCCTAGCGGGCTTCGATGCACAACGACCGGCCGGCGGTCGCCATCGTCGGGGCGACGGGCGCCGCCGGCGGCACGCTCGTGCGCGTTCTCGGTGAGCGGCGGTTTCCGGCCGGAGAGCTGCGCGTCTTCGCGAGCGCGCGCAGCGCGGGGCGGCGCGTTGCAACGCACCTCGGCGACATCGAGGTGCGCGAGCTGGAGAACGGCGCGCTGCGAGGGGCCGACATCGTGTTCTTCGCCGCGGGTGCGGCGGTGTCGCGCCGGCACGCCCCGCGAGTCGTCGCCGCCGGAGGCGTCGCCATCGACAAGTCGAGCGCCTACCGGATGGATCCGTCGGTGCCGCTCGTGGTGCCCGAGGTCAACGCGGATGCCCTCGCCGCGCACCACGGCATCATCGCCAACCCGAACTGCGTGGCGATACCGCTCACCATCGTTCTCGCGCCGCTCCAGCGCGAGTGCGGGCTCCGCCAGGTCACCGTCGCGACATACCAGGCGGCGACCGGGGCCGGCCGCGGTCTCGCCGACGAGCTCGAGGCGCAGGCACGCGCGGACGCCGCGGGCACCGCTCCGGCCGCGCACGTCTACCCGCATGTGCTGCACGGCAATGTCGTCCCCGGAGGCTGGCAGATGCAGGGCGCCGACACCGAGGAGGAGGTGAAGGTGATCGCGGAGACCCGTCGGGTGCTCGATGCGCCCGGGCTGCGGATGAGCGTCACCACGGTGCGAGTGCCGGTGATCGTCGGACACAGTGCCGCGGTGTGGGTGGAGCTGGATCGTCCCATCGATCCCGACGATGCGCGCGCGCTGTTCCGTGATTCGCCGGGCCTCGCCGTCGTGGACGACCCGGCCGCGCAGGAGTATCCGACGCCTCGTTCGGTCGCCGGCAGCGACGCCGTCCAGGTCGGTCGTGTCCGTTCGGACACGGGTCGCGACAACGGGCTCGCGCTCTTCTTCAGCGCCGACAACCTGCGCAAGGGCGCGGCGACGAACGCCGTGCAGGTCGCCGAGCTCGTGCTGCGCGCTCGGTGAGCCTCGTGCGCGACGCGAGCACGGTGCCTTCACGCCAGTCGCCGGACGGGCACTAGAATCCGCCAATGGTGGCGACCACCGAGGAGGTCCTCGAGCTCCACGGGCGAGTACGGGAGTGCACGGCGTGCCCGCTGCACCTCACGCGCACCCAGGCGGTGCCCGGCTACGGGCCGGCGACGGCGCGCGTGATGGCGGTGGGCGAGGCGCCCGGTGAGAACGAGGACCGCGAGGGCAAGCCGTTCGTGGGCGCGGCGGGACGCCTGCTGACCGCGCTGCTGGAGTCGGTCGGCCTCGACCGGCGCGATATCTACATCACCAACATCGTGAAATGCAGGCCGCCCCGCAACCGCGATCCGGAGCCCGTCGAGGTTGACGCCTGCAGCCATTTCCTCGACGAGCAGATCGACCTGCTCCAGCCGGATGTCATCCTGCTGCTCGGCCGTCACGCGCTGACGCGGCTGCTGCCCGGCGCCGGGGGCATCTCGCGACTCCACGGTGAGCGCGTGCGTCGCGACGATCGCGTCTTCGTGCCGCTGTACCACCCCGCGGCCGCGCTGTACAACGCCGGGCTCAAGGAGACGCTCGAGGCCGACATGCGACGGGTCCGCGGTTACCTCACCGACGCGGAGGCCGCCCGCGCCCGACGGGCCGGTGGCATCTCAGCATCCGAGATGCGCACGGTCGCGAACGCTCCAGGCGGCGACCAGATGGACCTCTTTTGACCGATTCAACCGGGGCGGGGCAGCTGACCCTCATCCCGCTGGGAGGGCTCGGCGAGATCGGGCGCAACATGATGGCGATCGCCCACGGCGACGACATCGTGGTGATCGACACCGGGCTCATGTTCCCGGAGCAGGAGATGCTCGGGGTCGACCTGGTGATCCCCGACATCAGCTGGCTGCAGGACCGGGTCGCCAGCATCCGCGGCATCGTCCTGACCCACGGTCACGAGGATCACATCGGCGCGTTGCCGTACATCCTGCCCCGCCTCCCGGTGCCCGTCTACGGGACGGCGCTGACGCTCGGGTTCCTGCGCAACAAGCTTCGCGAGCACGGCCTCATCGAGTCGACGGAGCTGCACACCGTCCGTGCCGGTGAGTCGCGAGCCCTCGGCTGCTTCGACGTCGAATGGGTGCATGCCACGCACTCCATCCCCGACGCATGCGCGCTCGTGGTGCGGACACCGGCCGGGATCATCGTGCACTCGGGTGACTTCAAGATCGACAGCACGCCGGTGCAGGGTGAGCCACCCGACCTCGCGAGGCTCGCGCGAGTCGGCGACGAGGGGGTGCTGCTCCTGCTCAGCGACAGCACCAATGCCGAGCAGGAGGGGACGACCCCGAGCGAGCGCACCGTCGGCGAGGGGCTAGCGCCGATCTTCGCCGGCGCCGAGGGCAGGATCCTCATGGCGACGTTCGCGTCGAACATCTCGAGGCTGCAGCAGGCGGTCAACGCGTCCGTGGCGAGCGGCCGCCGGTGCTTCATCGTCGGGCGCTCGATGCTCAAGAACATCAAGGTCGCCGAGGAGCTGGGATATCTCCACGTGCCGTCAGGGCTGTTCGTCTCCCCGAAGGAGCACGAGCAGGTGCCCGACAACGAGCTCGCGATCCTCTGCACCGGGGCGCAGGGTGAGCCGCTGTCGGCGCTCGTGCGCATCGCCGCCGGCGAGCACCGGATGGTGAGCCTCAAGGAACGCGACACGGTGGTGATCAGCGCCAACCCGATCCCCGGCAACGAGGAGTCGGTCCACCGGACCATCAACAACCTCTACCGGCACGGCGCTCGCGTCTTCAACTCCTCACGACACCGGGTCCACGCGTCGGGTCACGCGAGCCGCGAGGAGCTCAAGATCCTGCTCACCCTGACGCGCCCGCGCTACTTCATCCCGGTGCACGGTGAGTACCGTCATCTCGCGCTCCACGCGGAGCTCGCGCGATCGGTCGGCATTCCCGCGGAACGCGTGCTCGCCATCGACAACGGCACCGTCATCGCCATCGACGAGCACGGCGTCCGGGCGACCGGCGAGCGCGTGCGGTCCGGGTACGTGTACGTGGACGGGCTCAGCATCGAGGAGGCCGGGGACGTGGTCTTCCGGGATCGCCAGCAACTTGCGCAGGACGGGGTGATCCTCGTGGTCCTCACCGTGGAACGGTCGAGCGGCGCGGTGGTCGCGGGCCCTGACCTCGTGTCGCGCGGCTTCGTGGACGACGACAACGATGCGCTCTTCGCCGAGGCGCGCGAGCACGTGCTGGCGCTCGTCTCGCGGCTCACGCCGGACGCGGGCTGGGGCGCCTGGCAGGGGGCGATCCACGAGGGCCTCTCGCGGTTCCTCTACAAGAACACGCGGCGCCGTCCGCTCATCCTCCCGCTCGTCACCGAGGTCTGACCTCCGGCCGCGCGGCGTGACCGCGTCACCAATGCCACTGTCACCGCGAGCACACATCCGTGTAGTATGGGCACGGATGTTCGACACACACGGCGTCGGTGGCGGCGCTGAGACCGCACCCGCTGCCGCTCTTGTTTGGACGGTTTTGCTGATAGCATCCTGGCTGATCCAGGGGCATCGGTAGCCCGTCTTCCACGCGTCCCACATCGAGTTCACGTTATGGCTCGCTCCGCCCCGACCCGACCCTCGCGCCAGCGTCAGCGCACGGCCGCACCCCGGCGACCCGCGGCGCGATCGCGCTCGCGTGGATCGTCATCGCCGCGCACGCCGCTGCTGCATCGCGATCTTCGCCGTGAGCTGACCGGGATCGGGGCGATCGGCGCGGGGCTGATCCTGGGCGCCGTCCTGCTGCTCCCGGGCGGTGGAGCGGTCGCCGGACCGTTGCACGACGCGCTGTTCGCTGCGTTGGGCGCCGGGTCCTGGATCGCGGTCGCCGGCCTGGTGCTCACCGGCGCGCGCCTGTGCCTGTCTCCGGAGTGGCGTGCCGGCACGCGGGCGGCCATCGGCAGTGCGGTGGCGATGGTCGCCCTGCTGGGTCTTGCGGGGATGATCGGCAACGACGCCGGAACCCTGGGCCGCTGGATCGGGGATGGGGTCCGGCACGTGCTCGGCGGGGCCGGCGCCGGCGCCGCGTTCGTGGTCATCGCGGTGCTCGGCGTGATCCTCGCCACCGACCTCAGGACCGGCGCGGCGCTCCGCGCGATCGGCGCATGGTTCGCCGCCGAGGGCGCGGCGGCCCGGGAAGACCGCTCGACGCAGGACACCACTTCCGGCCGCGCGAGGGCCTTTCCTCCTGCATCACCCGAGCACGCCACCGAGCTCGCGGGCGTGCCGGTGCCGCTCGCGTTCGAGGCGCGGGCACCGGCGCCACCGCCACTGCCTCCGCCCACCGCGTTCCTCGACCCCGAGGAACCGCAGGCGACGGGCGACGATCTTGGCGAGCACGGGTTCACCCGCGAGTTCGAGGGTGTGCCGGCGACGCCGGGCGTGGCGCCGCCGTCGGCGATCGGCCCGGTGCCCGAGGTCGGAGTGGGTCACGCCGCGATGCTCAACGATGAGCCGGAGAAGGTCTGGATTCTGCCCACCGCGGAGATCCTCGACACGATCACGGGCAAGCGCGAGCGCCTCGCCGCGGAAGTTCGTGCCACAGGCGACAAGATCGTCAGCACCCTCCAGTCCTTCGGCATCGAGACGCGCATCGTCGGCGCGAACAGCGGGCCGACGGTGACGCAGTACGAGTTGCAGCCCGCGGTCGGTGTCCCGGTGCGCCGGATCCTCGGCTATCAGACCGACCTCGCACTCGCGCTCGCCGCGCCGATCAGGATCCAGCCGTTCATCCCCGGCAAGTCGGCGATCGGCGTCGAGGTGCCGAACAAGGCGGCACAGCTCGTGAGCCTGAAGGAGACGGTCGAATCGCCTCCGTTCGTCGATCGGCGCAACCGGCTCAGCGTGGCGCTCGGCGCAGACGTCAGCGGCCATCCGGTCATCGGCGACCTCACGCGAATGCCCCATCTGCTCATCGCGGGCGCCACCGGGAGTGGCAAGTCGGTGTGCATCAACGCGGTGCTCGGCGGCTTCCTCCTGCAGGCGACGCCGGCGCAGCTGAAGATGATCCTCATCGATCCAAAACGGGTCGAGCTCTCGAACTTCGCGGACCTGCCCCACCTGCTCGTCCCCGTGGTCGTCGAACCCGAGTCCGCCGTCGCGGCGCTGCGCTGGGCGGTGAAGGAGATGGAGGAGCGCTACAAGCTCTTCGCGTCGCACGGCGCCCGCAACATCGTCGCATTCAACGAGCGCGCGCCAGGGCTGGGGGTCGCCCCGCTGCCGTACGTCGTGATCGTCATCGACGAGCTGGCGGACCTCATGATGGTGGCCGCGGGTGAGATCGAGGACCTCATCTGCAGGATCGCGCAGCTCGCGCGCGCGGTCGGCCTGCACCTCATCGTCGCGACGCAGCGCCCGTCCGCCGACATCATCACCGGCCTGATCAAAGCGAACATCCCGAGCCGCGTGGCGTTTGCCGTGTCCAGCGGGGTGGACTCCCGCGTCATCCTCGACGAGATGGGCGCCGAGAAGCTGCTCGGCCGGGGCGACATGCTGTACCTGCCCATCGACGAGGGCAAGCCACGGCGGCTGCAGGGGGCCTTCGTGAGCGACCGCGAGCTCGACACGCTCATCGCGCACTGGAAGCAGCAGGGCAAGCCTGAGTACCAGGAGGAGATCTTCACCGTCGAGGCGACGGTCTCGTGGGCCCGTGACGCGACCAAGCGCGACCCGCTCTTCGCGAAGGCGGCCCACACCGTCGCGGCCGAGGGAAGGGCGGCGGCGTCACTGCTCCAGCGCAAGCTCAGCATCGGGTACACGCGTGCAGCGCGTCTCATCGACCAGCTCGCGGAGCATCAGGTGGTCGGCCCGTTCGAGGGCAGCAAGTCTCGAGACGTCCTCATGGACGTGTTCCAGGTCGACGAGCTCCTGGCCGATCTCGGGGAGGAGTAGGCCGGGCAAGCGGGCCCGACCCTCGGCGCGGCGCTCGCGCTGCGGCCGGTCATGTCTCGCTATCCTCAGCAGGTCATGCCCCAGGACCACAGCTTCGACGTCGTGAGTGAGTTCGATCGTCAGGAGCTCGTGAACGCGGTCGACCAGGCGAGGCGCGAGATCACCACGCGGTACGACTTCAAGGGCGTGACGGTCGAGATCACGCTCGAGGAAGAGGCGATCACGCTGCTGAGCGGGTCGGAGGCGCAGCTGCGGTCGATCATCGACGTCCTCCAGAGCAAGGCGCACCGGCGCGGCATCGATCTCAAGGTGCTCAACCCGCAGAAGCCCGAGCCCGCCGCGAAGGGGAACGTCCGCCAGCAGGTGAAGCTGCGCAAGGGGATCGGCGAGGACCTCGCGCGCGACCTCACGAAGCGCATTCGCGCCCAGCATCCCAAGGCGCAGGTGCGCACACAGGGCGACCAGCTCCGGGTGTCGAGCAAGGACAAGGACGAACTGCAGGCGGTGATCCAGCAGCTCCGCGACCTGGATCTCGAGGTGCCGTTGCAGTACACCAACTACCGGTGACCCGCCACCTGACCCTGCCGACTCAGCTGACACTCCTCCGGCTGCTGCTCGTCCCGGTCATCGGATACACGCTGACCGCGACATGGGCGTACCACGATCAGGTCAGCGTCGCGGTCTACGCGTCGGCGGCGGCGACCGACACCCTCGACGGGCGCATCGCACGGAGCCGGCAGCTCGTCACCGAGCTCGGCAAGTTCCTCGATCCACTCGCGGACAAGGTGCTGGTCATCACGGTCCTGGCGATCATGGTCGGACAGAACGTCGTCCCCTTCTGGGTCGTCGTGGTGATCTTCACCCGCGAGTTCGTGATCACGGGCCTGCGCTTCGTCGCCGCCGGGCAGGGCGTGGTGGTGGGCGCGACACCATGGGGCAAGTCGAAGACCGTGACCCAGAACGTGATGATCGTCCTGCTCATCCTGGAGCAGCCCTACTCGGCACTCCACGTGGTGGCCACGGTGTTCGTGGTCCTGGCGGTGGTCGCGACCGTGCTCAGCGGCCTCGACTATCTCTGGCGTTACCGCCGGTTCGTGATCTGACCCGGTGGATGCGGACGGCGCCCTGAACCGTCGAGGTGGAGCGTCCGTCCCGGTGCTCGCCGAGGACTTCCCGGACGCCGCACGGCTCGGGGGCATGCTCGCCGGCGCGGGGCTCACCATCGCCGTCGCGGAGTCGTGCACAGGGGGGCTGCTCGGGGCCGCCCTGACGTCCGTCGCCGGCTCCTCGACGTACGTCCGTGGTGGGGTGATCGCCTATGCCGACGATGTGAAGGCCGACCATCTCGGAGTATCGCGGTCGCTGCTCGCCGCCACCGGGGCCGTCAGCGCCGAGGTCGCCGAGGCGATGGCCGTCGGGGTGCGCGACCGCTTCGGTGCAAGCATCGGGGTGGGCATCACCGGCGTGGCAGGCCCCGCCTCGAGCGAGCGCAAACCGGCGGGGCTGGTCTTCGTCGCCGTCGCATCGCCACACACAGTGCGAGGGCTTCGCCTCGACAGGGACCAGGGTCGCGAGGGGAATCGTGCGGAAGCAGTGCGCGCGGCGCTCACCCTCAGTCTCGACGCGGTGGAGGAGATGAGGAGTCGTGAGCCGCAGGCATCGCGGCGGCGGCAGGAGCGCCCGTGACCACGCTCGCCGGCACGCGCTCTCGAACTCGAAACTTCGGGCTTGCCACGTCCGCGCGAACGCTGTACAGTACAAATGTTCGCCCCGCCGGACGAGCCCGGACCGCCGCCCGTCGCGGCCATCCCATGGCATTGCAGCCGCCTCTTCACTGCTTTCCACCAGCGTTCGGAGTACAGCGTTGACAAACACACTGACCAGTCATACCATCGAGCCGGTATTCGAAGCGAGCGGACGGCGTGCTCGAGCGCCTCATGACGAGAGGAGTGATTCGGTGACCACGGAGCGGGATCGGGCACTGCAGACGGCCCTTGGACAGATCGAACGTGCCCATGGGAAGGGGGCGATCATGCGTCTCGGCGACGTCCAGACACAGCACATCGACATCATCCCGACAGGCGCGCTCACGCTCGACATCGCCCTGGGCGTCGGCGGCATCCCTCGCGGTCGCATCGTCGAGGTCTACGGACCGGAGTCCTCCGGGAAGACCACGCTGACGCTGCACGTCATCGCCGAGGCGCAGCGTCGCGGCGGGGTCGCGGCGTTCATCGACGCGGAGCACGCCCTCGATCCGCAGTACGCGTCGCGCATCGGGGTGATCACCGAAGAGCTGCTGATCTCCCAGCCGGATACGGGCGAGCAGGCGCTCGAGATCGTCGAAGTCCTGGTGCGCAGCGGTGCGGTCGATGTGGTCGTGGTCGACTCGGTGGCGGCGCTCGTGCCCAAGGCGGAGATCGACGGCGAGATGGGCGACAGCCATGTCGGTCTCCAGGCGCGGCTGATGTCGCAGGCGATGCGCAAGCTCACGGCGGCCATCAGCCGCTCGAACACGTCGGTGATCTTCATCAACCAGCTTCGCGAGAAGATCGGCGTGATGTTCGGGAATCCCGAGGTCACCACCGGTGGCCGGGCGCTGAAGTTCTACGCCTCCGTGCGGATGGACATCCGCAAGATCGACTCCATCAAGCAGGGCCTCGATGTCGTCGGCAGCCGCGTCAAGGTCAAAGTTGTCAAGAACAAGGTCGCTCCGCCATTCCGCTCCGCCGAGTTCGACATCCTCTACAACGAGGGCATCTCGTACGCGGGGAGCGTCCTCGACATGGGCATCGACGCGCACGTGATCGAGAAGAGCGGGGCGTGGTTCTCGTACGGCGACATGCGCCTTGGACAGGGTCGCGAGAACGTCCGCGATTTCCTTCGCCAGAATCCCGAGCTCCTCGAGGAGGTTGCGGCCAAGGTGCGCCTCGCCACGATGCCGGAGCCGCAGCTGCAGGAGGAGACGGTCGCACTCAACGGGGCGGCACCGCCTGTACCGGTTTCCTGATCCGTCCGGACACCGAGACCGCTCGATGATGAGCGCATCGCCTCCGCCGGCCGATCCCGATGACGCGGGCGCCGCGGAAGC
>Ga0209415_10010877_pt1 | contig 15405 bp, 15 predicted proteins | sample PeaSoiSIISIP2007_FD_187696 | JGI IMG/M metagenome (GOLD analysis project Ga0209415, IMG submission 187696) | Peat soil microbial communities from Weissenstadt, Germany - SII-SIP-2007 (SPAdes) (version 2) | ecosystem: Environmental > Terrestrial > Soil > Wetlands > Peat | place: Germany... | reverse complement strand
CGCGAGAAGGGCATCACGATCCTCGCCAAGAACACCTCCGTGCGCTACCGCGGCGTCAAGCTGAACATCATCGACACTCCCGGCCACTCGGACTTCGGCGGCGAGGTCGAGCGCGGGCTGACAATGGTCGACGGCGTGCTGCTGCTAGTGGACGCCAGCGAGGGCCCGCTGCCGCAGACTCGCTTCGTCCTGCGCAAGGCGCTCGACGCGAAGCTACCGGTGATCCTCGTCGTCAACAAGGTCGACCGCCACGACGCGCGCATCGGCGATGTCGTCAACGAGGTCTACGAGCTCTTCCTCGACCTCGACGCGGCCGAGAAGCAGATCGAGTTCCCGATCGTCTACACCAACGCCAAGGCGGGTTGGGCGGCGCTCGAGGAAGGCGCCGTCGGCACCGACCTGGGCCCGCTGATGGACCTCCTGCTGACGCACATACCGGCGCCACTACACGATCCCGAGCACCCCTTCCAGGCGCTTGTGACCAACCTCGACGCGTCGCCTTACGTGGGCAGGCTGGCGTTGTGCCGCGTCCGTCACGGCATCGTCCGACGCGGGCAGCAGATCGCCTGGTGCCGCTCGACCGGCGAGATCGAACGCGCCCAGGTCGGCGAGCTCTACGTCACCGACGCGCTCGATCGCGTCGAGGCAGAGGAGGCCGGGCCGGGCGAGATCATCGCCATCGCCGGCATCGCGGAGGTCACCATCGGCGAGACGCTTGCAGACATCGACGACCCGCGCCCGCTGCCGGTGATCACCGTCGATGAGCCCTCGCTGTCGGTGACGATCGGGATCAACACCTCGCCACTGGCCGGGCGCAGCGGCACCAAACTGACCGCGCGCCAGATCAAGAGCCGCCTCGATTCCGAACTTGTCGGCAACGTCTCGCTGCGGGTGCGCCCGACCGAGCGGCCCGACGCCTGGGAGGTCCAGGGCCGCGGCGAGCTGCAGCTCGCGGTGCTCGTCGAGATCATGCGCCGCGAGGGCTTCGAGCTGACCGTCGGGCAGCCGCAGGTGCTCACGCGCGAGATCGAGGGGCGCGTGCACGAGCCGGTCGAGCGGCTCGCGATCGACGTGCCCGAGGACTACGTCGGTGTCGTCACGCAGCTGCTGGCACTGCGCAAGGCGCGCCTTGAGCAGATGGTCAACCACGGCACCGGTTGGGTGCGCATGGAGTACCTCGTCCCGGCGCGCGGGTTGATCGGCTTTCGAACCGAGTTCCTCACCGAGACGCGCGGCACCGGTCTCATGCACCATGTCTTCGACCGCTGGGAGCCGTGGGCGGGCGAGATGCGGCTGCGACCGACGGGCGCTCTGGTCGCCGATCGCACCGGCGTCGCTGCGCAGTTCGCGCTGATGAACCTGCAGGAGCGCGGATCGCTGTTCGTCGGCCCGGGCGACCCGGTCTACGAGGGCATGATCGTCGGCGAGAACGCCCGCGCCGAGGATCTCGACGTGAACGCCTGCAAGGAGAAGCACCTGAACAACATCCGTTCCTCGACCGCGGAGGTGTTGGTGCGCCTCGTTCCCCACCGGCAGCTCTCGCTCGACCAGGCGCTCGATCTGCTCGCCACCGACGAGTGCGCCGAGGTCACCCCCGACGCCGTGCGCCTGCGCAAGGCCTCACTCCCAAAGGTCGATCGCGTCAAGGCCGCCCGCCGCGCGCGGGCATAGCCTCCGCCGCGTCGACTCAAGCGCGTCGAGCGCGAGGGCGGCGTCAGGGACCCGGGCCGCGCGCCGCGCGCGCGCATAGCTCCAGCGCTGGCGGCGAGCGGCACTCCGTCAGCTGCGCCGCCGCGCCTTGCGCGCGGCCTTCGCCCGCGCGCGCGAGCGCTTGCGCCGCTCGGTCAGCGGCGCGACCGTGCCGCGGCCGCGATCGATGGCGCGCGCGGCGTGGCGGGGGGCGTGCAGATGCGCGTCGCGGCGGATCAGGTAGGTGATCGATCCGAACAGGATCACCACGACCGCCGCAATCAGGATGTAGTCGTAGGTTGGCAGCCCGCCCCCGCTCGTACTCGTCGAGGGGATCGTGATCGGCGGCGCCGTCGTCACCGTCGAGGTTGTGGTCGTCTGAGCGGGGTTCGACGAGCCGCCCGCCCCGGTCAGCCCCGTGAACGGCGTCGTGCCTGCCGCCGCAGTCGCCGGCAGCGCGAGCACGCCCACCAAGAGGAGCGCCACCGACAGCGCCGGCATACGCAGCGACCGTTGCCTCATCGCGTCCAATATATCCGCCGGCGGTCCGTAGACTACGAAGCGATGGCACCCAAGCAGCGTCAGATCCGCATGGAGCAGCGCATCGGCCCGGACGTGATGGAGCAGATGCAGGGTCGCAGCGACGAGCAGCTCGAGGGCGAGCGCAAGTACAAGTCGATCGCCTACGCGCTGCTCGGTGCCCGTGCCGCCGAGCGCTACGACGCGGCGAGCGCGCGCGGCTGGTTCCAGAAGGCGCTGGTCGCCTCGACGCACCCCCAGGAGCGCATGCAGATCCGCCGCATGGCCGACGCCTCGCTCGCGCTCGCCGAACGGCGCGCCGGCGACCTCAAGGTCGCGGTCGAGAAGCTCGGCGCCGAGGCGCCTTCCTCGCGCGCCCTGTTCGGGCTGCGCATGATGGGCCTGGTCGCGCCGCCGCGTAGCGCCGGCATCGTCGCGCGCCTGCGCGGAATCCTGGTCGCCATCGCGGTCGTGGTCGGCATCGTCGTGCTCGGCGCCGGCATCGTCGAGCTTGTCTCGTGGCCTTTCGGGCGGCTCAGCCTGCCCCCCGCCGTGCTGCTCGGCGTCCTGCTCGACGCCGTCGTGCTCGGCATCCTCGCGGCCTACGGCCGCCGCCGCCAGAGAGCTGCGCGCGCGAAGCCCGCGGGCGGCGCCTGAGCAATCCCGGAGCCCTGCCGGGCGGCCCGGCACGGTGCCGATAATGGAGTTTGCAGTGAGCGCCCGGCGCACCCATCACAAGCACTCCTCCTCCAAGCAGTACCGGCGCGTGCTCGACAAGCTCGCCGATCACCCCAACGTCCACAGCGTTGCGACCGGCCGCGTGACGCCGCGGATGGGCGCCGGCCGCCCGGTCGCGCTGATCTCGAAGGTTCGCCCCGTGGCCTCCGGGCTGTCGATCACGATCAACGTCGCCGGCGCGATCGTCGACGCCTATGTCGTCACCGACCAGCCGCAGGCGGTCACGGCGTTCATGGCCGAGCAGGGTTGGACTCGCTCGTGACGCTCGACCCGCGGGCGGTGCTCGCGCGCGGGCTGGGGCGCGCCCTGCGAGCGGGCGGGCGCGGCGGCACGAGCCTGCCCGGCAAGCTGCTGCTGCGCCTCGAGCCCGACGCGATCGCGCGTCTCGCGCGAACGCTGCGCCAGGGCAGCGTCGTCGTGTCGGCGACCAACGGAAAGACCACCACCACCGCGCTCGCGGCCGCGGTCCTCGAATCGACCGGCACGGCAACCGTCCACAACGTCGCCGGGGCGAACATGGCGGGCGGCATCGCCTCGGCTCTGTTGCAGCGGCGGAGCGGCGCCGAGCTCGGGCTGTTCGAGGTCGACGAGTTCTGGCTCGACCGCGTCACCGCCGCGCTGTCGCCGCGCGCAATCGTGCTCGGCAACCTGTTCCGCGACCAGCTCGACCGCTACGGCGAGCTCGAGGCGATCGCGGACCGCTGGGCCGCGCTGCTCTCGCCCAGCTCGGCGAGGCTCATCGCCAACGCCGACGACCCGCTGATCGCCGACCTTGGCCGCGAGCGTGACGACACGCTCTACTTCGGGATCGCTGACGCCGCCGCGGCAACCGGCTCGCCGCTCGCCCACGCCTCCGACTCCAAGCGCTGCCGCAACTGCGGCGAGGCCTACGCCTACGCGCACGTCTACATCGCCCACCTCGGCGACTACGCCTGCCCGGGTTGCGGGCGCAGCCGCCCGCACCCGGCCGTCGCCGCTCACGGCGTCCGCCTCGACGCGCTGCGCGCGGCGAGCTTCGAGCTGCGCACGCCGCTCGGGCGCGCCGATGTGACGATCGCGCTGCCCGGGCTCTACAACGTCTACAACGCGCTCGCCGCGGCGGCGCTGGCGACCGCGCTCGGCGTTTCGCCGGAGCAGATCGCGGCGGGTCTCGCCGGCGCCGCAGCGGTCTTCGGGCGCGGCGAACGCGTGTCTCTGGCGGGCCACGAGCTCTCGATCCTCCTGATCAAGAACCCCGCCGGCGCGAACGAGGTGCTGCGGTTGCTGGGCGCCCAGGACGGCGCCCACGACCTGCTCGGCATTCTCAACGACCGCATCGCCGACGGCCGCGACGTCTCCTGGATCTGGGATGCCGACTTCGAGACGCTCGCCCCGCGCGTGCGGCACGTCACCTGCGCCGGGACCCGCGCGGCGGAGCTGGCGCTGCGGCTGAAGTACGCCGGGGTTGCGCCGGAGCGCATCAGCGTCACCCCCGCGCTCGACGCCGCCTTGGACGGCGCGCTCGAGCGCGCGCCGGGCGAGCTGTACGCGCTGCCGACCTACACGGCGATGCTCGCGCTGCGCGAGCTCCTGCGCCGCCGCGGACAGGTGCGAAGCTCATGGGCCGACGGATGAGCGCGGAGTCGGTGATCTGGCACGACCTCGAATGCGGTGCCTACGGCGCCGATCTGACGCACTGGCTCGAGCTCGCGAGAAGCCGCCCCGGCGTCGTGCTGGACGTCGGCGCCGGCACCGGCCGCGTGGCGCTCGTGCTCGCGCGCGCCGGCCACGACGTCGTCGCGCTCGAACGCGACGCGGAGCTCGCCGCCGAGCTCGCCCGACGCGCCGCCACGCTCGCGATCGAGGTCCGCTGCGCCGACGCATGCGATTTCACGCTCGAGCGAAGGGTCGCACTTGCGATCGTGCCGATGCAGACGATCCACCTGCTCGCCGACCGGCGCGCCTTCCTGCGCTGCGCGCGCGCCGCGCTCGCACCGGGCGGCCTGCTCGCGGTCTCGCTGTTGGGCGAGGGCGTCGAGCCGTTCGAGCTCGAGCTCGACGCCGACGCCGTGCAGCTGGGATCGGTCCGCTACGAAAGCGCCCCGACGGCGCTGCGACGGGAGCCGGGCGGGGCCGTGCTGATCGAGCGGCGACGCTCGCGCATCGCCGCCACCGGCGCGCCGAGCTCGGAGCTCGACCTGATCCGCCTCGAGCGCTGCGACGCGGCGACGCTCGCCGATGAGGCGCGCGCGGTCGGCTTCTCGCCGCGGCCGGCCCGCACGGTCGCGCCAACCGCCGAGCATGCCGGCAGCGAGATCGTCTGCTTCGAGGCGCCCAGATGATCCTGCGGGCTTGCGCGCTCTATCCCGAGCTGATGAACATCTACGCCGATCGCGGCAACCTCCTGATGCTCGAGCGCCGCTGCGCATGGCGGGGGATCGAGTGGCGCCTGCACGAGAGCACGCTCGGCGATGAGCTCCGCGACGAGCACGACCTCTACTACATCGGCGGCGGGCAGGACTCCGACCAGCGGCGCTGCGCCAGCGACCTGCTCGAGCACAAGTCGGCCGCGTTGCACGCGGCCGCCGCGCGCGGCGCCGTCGTGCTCGGCGTCTGCGGCGGCTACCAGCTACTCGGCCACTCCTACGAGCTCGGCGAGGAGACGATCCCGGGCATCGGGCTGCTCGAGCTTCGCACGGTACGCGCGAGCGGGCCGCGCCTGATCGGCAACGTCGCCGTGCAGACCGACGAGGGCGTCATCGCCGGCTTCGAGAACCACGCCGGGCGCACGCAGCTGCTGGACGGCCAGGCGCCGCTCGGCCGCGTTCTGCGCGGCCACGGCAACGACGGCTCAAGCGGCCTGGAGGGCGCGCGCAGGGCCAACGTGATCGGGACCTACGTGCACGGCCCGCTGCTGCCGAAGAACTCCTGGCTGTGCGACCTGCTGACGGCACGCGCGCTCAACGTCGAGCCCTCGTCGCTGCAGCCGCTCGAGGACTCATTCGAGCGCGCCGCCCACGCCAGCGCGCTGCACGCCGCCGGCGCCGCCTAGCTCCAAGTGAGGAGACTCCAGGGCTAGCCGAGGCTTGCTGCGTCAACGACGCTCGCATAGCCCATTGCGAGCGCGCTGACGAACGCGGCGTGCACCGCCGGCGCCGGCACCTCGACGCCGCCGAAGGAGAGCGCCGGCGCGGCGCAGGCGTCGTGCACGAGCGTCACGTTGAAGCCGAGATCGGAGGCGGCGCGCACGGTCGCGTCGACGCACATGCTCGTCATCATCCCGCAGACCACGAGCTCGTCGACCCCGCGCTCGCGCAGCCGGCTCTCGAGTGGCGTGCGCAGGAAGGCGTTCGGCGCGTCCTTCTGGATCAGCGGCTCGCCGGGGAGCGGCGCCACCAATTCGTGGATCTCGACGCCCGCCGTCCCCGGGCGCATGAACGGAGCGTCGGGGCCCTCCCAGATGTGCTGGATGTGGAAGACCGCCGCGCCGTCGGCGCGGAAGCGCTCGAGCACCGCGCGCGCAGACGCCGCGGCGCGCTCAGGCTCGTGCAGCGGGTGGGCGCCGCCCGGGAAGTAGTCGTTCTGGATGTCGACGATCACGAGCGCCCGCGACATGGCGGCGCGATCATAGCCGCCGGCCGGCGCCCCGCGAGCCCGGAGCTAGACTCCCGCGCCATGGTCGAGCTCGCGCGCCTGGGTGTGCTGGAGGCGGCCAGCGCGCTGCGCGCGCGCCGGATCTCGGCAGCGGAGCTGCTGGCGGCGTGCGAGGTCGCGATCGACGCGCGCAACGGCGGTGAGCCCTCCTTCGAGGGCGCGCCGACCGCGGTCAACGCCTGGGTCCGCCGCTACCCGGAGATCGCCGCGGCGCAGGCGCAAGCGGCCGACGAGCGGCTCGCGCGCGAACGCGACGCGGCGCCGCTTCTGTGCGGCGTCCCGATCGGCCTCAAGGACCTCTACGCCGTCGCCGGGCTGCCGCTGACGGCCTCGAGTCGCGTGCTCGAAGGCCACGTCGCGAGCGCCGACGCCACGGCCTGGGCGAGGCTCAGCGCGCACGGAATGGTGCTCGTTGGGCACACGCACACGCACGAGTTCGCGGCCGGCGGGACGACCGACCAGGTCGGCAACCCGTATGCGCTGGAGCGCTCGGCAGGCGGCTCGAGCGGCGGCTCGGCAGCGGCGCTCGCGGCGGCGATGGTGCCGGCGACGCTCGGCACCGATACCGCCGGGTCGCTGCGGATCCCGGCCGCGCTGTGCGGCGTCTCCTCGCTCAAGCCGACGCACGGGCGCGTCCCGATCGACGGGATCGAGCCGCTCGCGCGCTCGCTCGACCACGCCGGCCCGATGGCGCGCTCACTCGCCGACTGCGGCGCGCTGCTGGCGGCGCTGGCGCAGGACGGTGCGCAGAGCACGCCGCTGATGCCGCCGCCGGCGCCGCTGCGGGCGCTGCCCAGCGCGCCGCGCGGCGGTCCGCGCCCGCTGGCGGGTGTGCGCGTCGCGCTCAGCAGCCGCACCGAGGCCGTCGAGCTCGATGCCGACGTCGGCGAGGGGCTCGAGCTTGCGCGCGCAGCCTGCGAGCGGCTCGGCGCTCAGATCGTCGAGCTGGAGCCGGCCGACGCCGGCTCGATGGAGGACTTCAGCACGATCCTGTTCGCCGAGGTTGCCGCGCACCACGCCCGCTACGCCGCGCGCGCCGAGCACTACCGCACCTCGATCCGCGAGTTCGTCGAGCTCGCCGCGGGCTTCGACAGCGCCAGCCGCTACATCGACGCCCAGGCCGCTCGGGCGCGGGCGACCGTGGCCTGGGAGGCGTGGTTTCAGGCACACCGCATCGATGCGCTGCTCGAGCCGACCGTGCCGCAAACTGCGCGGCCACGCGGGGCCGGCTACGACAGCGGCAACCTCGGCGGCCAGGCCGACCCGCTGATCGCGTTCACCGCGACCTGGAACATGACTGGATTCCCGGTCGCCGCGCTGCCGGCGGCGCTCGGTGCGCGCAGCGGCCTTCCGGTCGGCGTCTCGCTGATCGCGCCGCGCGGATGCGAGGCCGAGCTGCTCGCGCTGGCGATCGACCTGCAGGAGCACGAGCTGCGCCCGCTCCCCGCGCCGTGCTGATCAGCCGCCGCCGCGACGGCCTCCAGCTCGTCGCGCAGCGGGAGCACGCGCGCGTGGCCGGTGAGATGGCGTCGGCATGGGGCAACGAACGCTTCGCCGCCAGCGCGGCGCCTGAATCGCTCGCGATCGCGGCCACACGCCACGACGACGGCTGGGAGCCGCTCGACGCCGCGCCGTTCCTCAACGAGGATGCCGGCCGCCCGGCCCATTTCCTCGAGGTGCCGTTGGGCGACACGGTCGGCCCCTACGGCGAGGGCGTCGACCGCATCTACCGCCAGGACCGCCGCGCCGGAGTCCTCGCGTCGATGCACCGGGCCGGGCTGTGGGCGTCGCGCTGGGGGGTCCAGGACGGCCCGCCAAACGAGCATCCGCTGGCGCTCGAGGTCGTCGCGGCCGAGGAGCGCCGAGTCGCCGAGCGCACGCGTGAGCTGTGGCTTGAGCACGGCGGCCTGCGCAGCGCCTTCGAGGCGGCGCTCTGGCGCGACTACGAGGTGCTCCAGGCGCTCGACCTGCTCTCGCTCGCGATCTGCCTGCTCGATCTGCGCACGCCGACCGACCCCGAGATAACGCCGCCGCTGATCGCGATGACGCTGCGCGAGCTCGAGCAGCCGCCGGGCGGCCGCGTGATCGCGCGCGTGCCGGCGGCCGAGGGCGTACACGTCGACCTGCGCCTCGATCTGATCGACGCCGGCGTGGCGCGCGTCGACCCCTTCCCCTTCCGCGGCGACGAGCTGGCGCTCGAGCTGCGCGCGCGGCGGATGGCCGACGTCCCACACGCGGACGCGGCAGCCGTCTACCACGCCGCCGAGCTCGTCCCGACAGCGGTCACGCTGGTGGCGGCGAGCGGTCGCTAGCTCGAGGCCGAGCGGCGGCGCAGACGCCTCATCGACGCCGCAGCTGAGCACGGCGACGTCGTCGAGCCGCGGCTGGCGCCGGCCCACCCGCGCTCGCGCGCTGCGCTCTAGCCGCTCGAGCCAAAGCCGCGCCCCTCGCGCGCGCTGACGCCGAGCTGGGCGACCTCGACGACGTCGACCGACGCGACCGCGACGAGCACGAGCTGGGCGATGCGGTCACCGGCCGCGACCTCGAACGCGTCCTCGCGGTCGGTGTTCAGCAGCAGCACCCGCAGCTCGCCGCGGTAGCCCTCGTCGATCAGCCCCGGGGCGTTGACGAGCGCGATGCCGTGGCGCAACGCGAGCCCGGAGCGGGGCAGCACGAGCCCGGCGTGGCCGGCTGGGATCGCGACGGCGATGCCGGTGCCGATGCTGGCGCGCTCGCCGGGGGCGAGCTTTGCGGCGTGCGCGGCGTAGAGATCGAGGCCGGCGTCGCCGTCGTAGGCGCGCGTCGGCACGATCGCAGCCGCGTCCAGGCGTGCTACCTCGAGCGTCACGGGCGCCGGCCGCGCTGCGCGAAGCGCGCGAAGCGGGCGGCGCTGGCGGGTGGCAATAGCGCCCGCACGCGCACGCCCTCGGCGGTGTCCTCGCGCTCGAGCTCGCCGGCCAGCTCGTGCAGCTCGGCGAGCCGCGCCCCCTCGGCGTAGGGCAGCAGCAGCTCGACGGCCTCGCGGCCCGCCAGGAACGCCTCCTCGATCCGCTCGCGCAGCGGCTCGAGCCCCTCGCCGGTCTGGGCTGACACCAGCAGCGCGTCGCGGTGGCCGTTGACGGCGCGCGTGCGCCCCAGCTCGTCGAGCAGGTCGGCCTTGTTGAGGACGAGCAGCCGCGGCCGCTCGCCGGCTCCGATCTCCTCGAGCACGTCCTCGACCGCCCGCATCATCGCTTCGATCTCCTCCTCCGCCGCGCTCGCGTCGACGACGTGGATGATCAGCGCGGCGCGACGGGTCTCCTCGAGCGTCGCCGCGAAGGCGTCGACGAGCTGGTGGGGAAGCTTGCGGATGAAGCCGACGGTGTCGCTCAGCAGATAGGTGCGGCCGTTGATCTCGAGCGAGCGCGTGGTCGGGTCGAGCGTGTGGAAGAGGCGGTCTGCGACCGCCGCCTGCGCGCCCGTCAGCGCGTTCAGCAGCGTCGACTTGCCGGCGTTGGTGTAGCCGGCGAGCGCGACCGCCGGCAGCGCCGAGCGCTCGCGTTCGCTGCGCATGACCGCGCGCGAGGCGTGGACGTCGCGCAGGCGCCGGCGCAGCACGGAGATGCGGTTGCGCGCCAGGCGGCGGTCGGTCTCGATCTGGGTCTCGCCCGGTCCGCGGGTGCCGACGCCGCCGCCGAGGCGCTCGAGGTGCGACCACAGCCCGCGCATGCGTGCGAGGTTGTACTCGAGCTGGGCGAGCTCGACCTGCAGCTTGCCCTCGGCGCTGCCGGCGTGGCGGGCGAAGATGTCAAGGATGATCTCCGTGCGGTCGACGACCGCGATCCCGAGCGCGGTCTCGAGCGTGCGCTCCTGACGCGGTGTGAGCTCGTCGTCGCAGGCGACGACGTTGGCGTCGAGCGCCGTGGCGAGCTCCTTCAGCTCCGCGAGCTTGCCCGAGCCGAGGTAGCTGTTGGGGTGCGGCTGCGTCTGCTGCTGGACGAGCTCGCCGACGACCGCGACGCCGGCGGTCCGCAGCAGCTCGCGCAGCTCGGCGAGGTCCTCGGCGTGCGGTTGCGAGGCGATGCACAGCGCGCGCTGGAGCGCGCGCCCCTCACGCGGCGTCACGCCCTGGTGGCCGGCGTCGCCGCTGCGGCGCGGCCGCTGTGTCGGCGAGCTCAACGCGCGAGGCGGCCGAGCCGCTCGACCGCCTCCGTCAGCCGGTCGTCAGGGGTCGTCAGCGAGATCCGGAAGAAGCCCTCGCCGCTGGCGCCGTAGGCGCCGCCGGGCGAGATCACGACCGCCGCCTCCTCGAGCACGTGCTCGCAGTAGGCGGCGGCGCTGTCGAAGCCGTCCGGCACGGGCGCCCAGATGTAGACCGTGCCGCGCGGCGGCGTGACCTTGACGCCGATCCGCTCGAGCGCCGCGCAGACGAGGTCGCGCCGGCGCTGGTAGATCTCGTTCATGCGGGCCTTGTAGGGATCCAGCTGCGGCGACAGCGCCGCCGCCGCGGCCAGCTGCACCGCCTCGAAGAGGCCCGAGTCGACGTTGGTCTTCAGGCGCCAGTAGGAGGCGATCGCCTCGCGGTTGCCGACGATCGCGGCGCACCGCCAGCCGGTCATGTTGTAGCCCTTCGAGAGCGAGAAGACCTCGACGCCGACGTCCTTTGCGCCCGCCGTGGCGAGGAACGACGGCGCCACGTAGCCGTCGTAGGTCGTCTCGGAGTAGGCGTTGTCGTGGACGATCAGGATGTCGTTGGCCACGCCGAACTCGACGAGGCGCTCGAAGAAGCCGTCCGGCACGACCGCCCCGGTCGGGTTGTTGGGGTAGTTGACGAACAGCAGCTTGGCGCGCTTGCGCGTGGCGGCGTCGATCGCGTCGAGGTCGGGGATGAAGCCGAGCGCCGGCACGAGCGGCATCAGCACCGCCTGGGCGCCCGCCAGCAGCGGGCCGCCGGTGTAGACCGGGTAGCCGGGATCTGCGGCGAGCGCGACGTCATCGGGGTCGAGAAAGGCGATGTTGAGGTTGAAGATGCACTCCTTGGCGCCGATCGCCGGCATCACCTCGCCGTCCATCTCCAGCTCGACGCCGAAGCGGCGGTCGTAGAAGCCGGCGATCGCCTCGCGGAACTCCTCGCGGCCGCGGTTTGACGGATAGGTGTGCGTCGAGGGGTTCGCGACCGCGCGCTGGGCCGCCTCGACGATCGGCGCGAAGGTCGCCACGTCGGGATCGCCGATCGCCAGCGTGATCACGTCGATCCCGGCCGCCCGCTTCTCGGCGATCTTGCGCTCGAGCTGCGCGAACAGGTACGGCGGGATGCGCTCGAGGCGCTCACTGTGTCTCATCTAGCTCCTTGCGAAAGTCTTCGCCAAGCGTACCCGCGCAGACGGCCAGCGCCCAACCGGTCAAGGTCACCTCGAGCGCCTCCCCCAGCGCGACGCTCAGCTCGCCTCCGTCGAGCGACACCGTGATCGCGCGTGGGCCGCCGGCGAGGTGGTAGGCGATCGCCGCACCGCACGCGCCGGTGCCCGACGACATCGTCTCGCCGACGCCGCGCTCGAAGATGCGCACGCGGATCGCGCCCGGGGCAAGCTCGCGGTACCAGGAGACGTTCGTGCGGTTCGGGAACAGCGCGTGGCGCTCGATCGCCGGCCCGATCGCCGCCAGCTCGAGCGTCTCGAGATCCTCGCAGGCGATCGCGCACTGCGGGTTGCCGACGGAGACGTGCTGGAAGCTCCAACGGCGGCCGCCGGCCTCGAGCTCGCCGCGGCCGTCCGCGCCACCCGCGGGGTAGTCCTTCGACTGCGTGGCGGCGCGGCCCATCTCGATCGCGGCGCTCGCGGGGCCGGTGATCCTGGCGCGGATCGGCCCGGCGGCGGTGAGGATCGCGAAGTCGTCGCTGTGCGCGCGACCGCGGCGGCGCAGATAGATCATCGCCTGGCGCGAGCCGTTGCCGGACAGCTCCGACTCCGAGCCATCGGGATTGAAGATGCGCAGCTGCGCCACGTAACGCTCGTCCTCGCTCGGCGAGAGCAGCAGGATGCCGTCGGAGCCGATCCCCAGGTGCGGGTGGCAGAGCTTGCGCACCCGCTCGGAGGTCAGCTCCCACGGGAGCTCGGCCGATTCGACGATCAGGTAGTCGTTGCCGAGGGCCTGCCATTTCTCAAAGCGCATGGAGCGGGCGATCATTGCAGCGCGGCCGCCAGCTCGTCGGGCGAGCGGCCGGTGACGTCGAGCAGCTCGACGCCGGCGAGCTTGCGCATCCAGGTCAGCTGGCGGCGGGCGTAGTTGCGCGTGCGCCGCTTCATCGCCTCGACGTCGCCGAGCAAGAGCTCCTCGAATCCGAGCGCGGCGCGGGCCGTGCTCGACGCGCCCGCACGATGCGCTGCGCGCACCTCCTCGATCACGCCGGCGGCGACCATCGCGTCGACGCGGGCGTCGACGCGCGCGTAGAGCTCCGCTCGCTCCATCGTCAGGCCGATCAGGCGCGTCGGGTGGCGCACGTCGGCGCTCCACAGCTGCGAGTCGCCCTGCGGCTGCTCGAGCGCGCCGATCTCCTCGAGCTCCAGCGCGCGCACGATGCGGTGGCGGTCGGCGGGGTCGATTCCCGCAGCCGCCCAGGGCGCGCGCTGCTCGAGCAGCTCGTGCAGCGCCTGCGGGCCGCGCCGCTCGAGCTCGGCGTTCCAGCGCTCGCGCACGCCGGGCGGCGGCGGCGGGCGCAGCTCGAGCTCGGTCAGCGCGGCGCGCAGGTACAGGCCGGTGCCGCCGATCACGATCGCCGTGGCGCCGGCGCCCAGCAGCGAGTCGATCTGCGCGTGCGCGAGCGCGGCGTACTCGGCGACGCTGAAGCGCGCGTCGATCGGCACGAACGAGACGAGGCGGTGCTCGAGCTCGCGCTGTTGCGCCGCGCTTGCGACGCCGGTCAACAGCTCCAACCCACGGTACACCTGCAGCGCGTCGGCCGACACCGCAACCGGCTTCTCGCCGCGCGCGCGCAGGCGCCGCGCGAGCGCCAGCGCCACGTCGGTCTTGCCGACGGCGGTGGGGCCAAATACCGCTATCACGGTGCGCATCGGCTCAGTATCTTGAGCGACATGTCTGTTCGCATCGGAGCCGGGCTCTCCCGCACCCGCGACGCGCGCGTCGGAGCGATCGAGGCGGCCCAGGCCGCCGCCTCAGGCCTCGCGGGCGCCCGCGCCGATGTGGCCGTCGTCTTCGCCTGCGGTGACCACCTGGCGGCGCCTGAGGCGGTCCTGGAGGGTGTGCACGAGGCGCTCTGCCCGGCGCAGCTGGTCGGCTGCGGCGCCTCCGGGGTGCTCGCCGACGGCGCCGAGGTCGAGGACGGCACCGCGGTTGCCGTCTGGGCCGCGGCGCTGGATGGCGGCTCGGTGCGCTCGTTCCGCGCGAACGCGCCGCATGGCGATGATGACGACGACGAGGAGGAGACGGGGCCGACCGTCGACGTCAAGGCGGCGGCGAACGCGACCGCGGTGCTCGTCTTCCCCGACGCCTACAGCTTCGACACCGAGGCGATGCTGGCCGCGCTGCGCGAGAGCTGCCCGCAGGTGCCGGTGCTCGGCGGCCTCGCGAGCGCGCGCACCTTCGATGGCACCGCCGCGCTGTTCCATGACGAATCGGTGCTCGAGCAGGGAGCGGTCGGGCTGCTGTTCGAGGGCGTGCCGGTGCACACCTGCGTCTCGCAGGGCGCCTCGCCGCTGGGGCCGGAGCTGACGATCACCGCGGCCGAGGGGCAGGTGATCCACGAGCTCGCGGGCAAGCCGGCGCTCGTGAAGCTGCGCGAGGTCTTCGACGAGCTCGACGAGCGCGAGCGCGCCCTCGTCGCCGGTGGCCTCTTCCTCGGCATCGTGATCGACGCCGGCAAGCCCGAGTACGAGCACGGCGACTTCCTCGTGCGCGGCGTCGTCGGCGCCGACACCGAGCAGGGCTCGGTCGCGCTGAGCGCCAACCTGCGCGCCGGCCAGGTGGTTCGCCTGCACGCCCGCGATGCGCGCAGCGCCGACCGCGATCTCGAGCGCGCGCTGCGCCAGCGGCGGGCCACGCTCGGCGAGCGCTCGCCCGCCGGCGCCCTCTGCTTCACCTGCAACGGGCGTGGGCGTGGCCTCTTCGGCGTGCCCGATCACGACGCGAGCGCGCTCGCGCGGGCGCTCGCCGGGGCACCCGTGGCCGGTTTCTTCGCCGCCGGCGAGATCGGCCCGGTCTCCGGGGAGAGCTTCCAGCACGCGTTCTCGGCGAGCGTCGCGGTCTTCGCCGGCTGATGGCGGTGCGCCTCGAGGGCTCGCGCGTCCTGTTGACGGGGGCAAGCGGCGGGCTCGGCGGCACGCTCGCGCGCCGCCTGGCGGCCGCCGGCGCCCAGCTGGTGCTGACCGGCCGGCGCGCCGAGGTGCTCGATGCGCTCGCACTCGAGCTCGGCGCACGCGCCGTCCCCGCCGACCTCGCCAGTCGCGAGGAGCTCGAGCGGCTGCTCGCCGCCGCCGGCGGGGTCGACATCCTCATCGCCAACGCCGCGCTGCCGGCCTCCGGGCGGCTGGCTGCGCTCGAGCCCGATCACGTCGACCGCGCGATCGAGGTCAACCTGCGCGCGCCCGTGGCGCTCGCACACCGCCTCGCCCCCGCGATGGTGGCGCGCGGCAGCGGGCACCTCGTCTTCATCGGGTCGCTGTCGGGCAAGGCGGCGAGCGGCGGTGCCTCGCTGTACTGCGCCACCAAGTTCGGCCTGCGCGGCTTCGCGCTGGCGCTGCGCAGCGAGCTCGCTCCCGCGGGCGTCGGCGTCTCGATCGTCTCGCCGGGGTTCATCGCCGACGCCGGGATGTTCAGCGACACCGCGATCAA